>OGYL01002137.1_pt1 | contig 14292 bp, 9 predicted proteins | sample 1576541 | NCBI WGS metagenome assembly OGYL01 (sample SAMEA3541551, study PRJEB24748) | human gut metagenome | biome: human gut; feature: human-associated habitat; material: faeces | place: China | collected 2012 | reverse complement strand
GTAGCGCTCCAGTGCCCATTGCAGGTCTTCCTCCTTCAGGTGGGTGGTGGGGCAGAATTCGGGATACGTGCGGTTCTGGTACTTGCAGTTCTGTGTGCCGCAATCCACGCACGAGTGGCGGGTGGGCGATGAGGGTTGTTCGGAGGTATTCATAGGGTAGATAATGTTTTATGATTGTTGTAGAGTGTAGTTTAATAGTTCTCGAACCGATACAAACTCTTTGAATCCCCAACGGCGGGGAGGAAACAAAGAACTTTGTAGACTGATGAATTTTTTATTTCCTACCAGATAAGAGGGTTTAACCAGTTTCATAACAACACGTACATCGTCTTCGGCAATGGTTTTGTTATGTATGTGTGGTAAATCTTTGCGATATCGGATAGAGCTGAATGCGATTTGATAGATGTCTCGTATTTGTCCTCGGATGACAGGTACAAAGAAGTCGTATTTCTGGAAATTCAGTTGTGAAAGTTTGTTGGAAGCAGTAATTTTTCCAAAATAATATTCTATCTCTTTTTCTCTGTCGATGAATTTCTGGAAATATTCTCTTTGTCCATTTTCGAAAATGGTGACGGCCAGAATGGTTCCACTTTTCTCTAGTGTCAGATTAGTCCCTTTCTGGGCTTTTACATCTTGCAAAATTTGTATAGTGGGTTGTTTCCAAATTAGTGAATGTAAAAAATCTTTTAGTAAAGAGCTGCTTTTTTCATTGTTTGGGCGTAGCGGAAAAGCGCCGATGTTTACTTTTTCGATGGAGCGATAGAATTCAGTTTTGACCACTTCTTCGTCTGTGCCATTGCCTGGGAATAGTATATATCCTCCCAATACTTCTTTTTTAATGGGAAGTCCTTCTTGTTTCGGGTCATAATAGAGTGCATCTCTATAACGATGCATTTGATTGATGGCATCATTGGGAGGTATGTCAGGTCCGTTTGTATCGGATTGCCCTATTCTATATTTGGCGTCGAATAAATAGGTGAGTTTGAAGCCAGTTTCGATGTCGTGCCTGGTCAGTTGGAGGACGATGTCGGGTTTCTGAGGCACGGTAAAGGAATAGGTATGATCAATGGATGTCTCGTTGTTGTTGTCTGTTTTGCTTTCTTTAGGGTTGTAAATAACTTCGGCTAGTTCGACAGAATCACCGTCTGAAGTCATTCTGGAAAAGATAATTTTGGATTTTTGTCCTTGGGGCAATGCATAAGTAAAGTGTTTGTTCAGTTCTATTCGGCTTTGATTGTTTACCTGTAAATTCTTTTCCTTTAATATCGACTTGACTAAGTTTTTTACCTGTATAAAACACCAGATTTCATACAGGGTGGCAATGTCTTTCAGTTCCAGACTTCGAATACCTTCTTCCAGGTCATAGCTGCATGTCAGCAACAACCAGATGCGATAGATTTGTGTGTATCCTGTTCCTTGTTTCAGGGTTAATGACTCTTGCTCCAGCCCTTTGAAGTGGCCTACTGTGCGGAAAAAAGGGTGGTACACCAGTCGTTTCAACTCTTCTTCTACCTGGACTATTTTATTGCAAAATTTTACATTTGAATCCATGGGGTAATTCTCCAGAATTCTATGTTTTAGTTCTACGAATTTCTGGGTTACGGATTTGACGGCATATTTCAGGAAACGATTTTCATACGTGTCGTTGTTTATATGGGGGACTTCTGTCCGATACAGTCGTTGGTGTTCTGTTCGATGTTCAGCCAGTTCTGTCTCCAGTTTTGGGGTGAGGCGTTTTAGTCTGTCTGCCCGGCAATAAGTTTCCCTGTGCTTCATCCTATAGTGTGGGCGGTCTATGACCACTTTCACTGCATGGATGAACTCTTCGTTGATATCTTTGAATACATTCCACCAGATGATGTCGGGCGTGCCTCCCTGTGGTTTTTCTTTGAAAGCATGATGGGTACGGCGGAGGAAATCGATAGAAAGCATTCGGTATTCTTCTTCGATGTCGTGGACGATGTGTTTCAGGTCGCTGTGATAGTCCAGCTTTGTGGACAATACATCGTAGCTGAAGATAAAGATTATTCTTCCTTTTTCTGGCGATTTGTAAACGATTTTTAAGTCTGCTCGTCCGATGTCGTTGGCATAATTGATGTGTCCGTACAACACTTGAGCGTCTTCGTTGAAGCTGAATCCTTCGCTCACGCTACGCAAATGAGTGTCGATGTAGGCGTTCTTAACTTTTGTCTTGAATCGTATCCAGTATTGGTAGTCTGTGTTTTCAAAGAATGCGGAAGGTGCATACGAGCCTTGTTCTATCTGCTTTCCTTTGTAGGTCAGCACTGCGCTGTCTTCGCTCCATGTGTAATAAGATTTCAAGGCTTCCGAATCGGGAGTTACCCGCATGCAGGAGGCTGCTTTCCTGAAAATCCGTTCATACGAATTGCAGGAAACTAATAGCTCGAAATCGGTATGTTCCAGTTTTAGCAATGCTTCCATGCTGCGTTAACTCCAGAAAGAGCAATAATATGTGTTGTCCAACTTCCGTTTCATCTCTTTCAGTTTTAGCAGGGAAATCGATTTCTCTCGTATATCTTCATCTGCGATTTTGTTTTCTTTTTTTGGATAGCAAGTCCTGCATATTTCGCTGAACTGTTCTTGGATGGTTATGGCGAGGTCGTCCAGCAGGCATCCTGTTTGTTCCCAGTTCATCAGTTTGTTTTTGTCTCCTTCGATACGGCTCAGTATTTTCATGTTGGTCACTTCGTCCAGCGCTTGTATCAGCAGATGGCATTCATCGTTTTCGGCGTACTGCATGTTGGCCAATACGTACAAGATGGCTTCGTTTCGTGTGCGATAGGCTATTCTGAACGGGCTTCCTTTTAACGTTTCGTTGATTTGACTCAGATATTTGATAACTGTATCACAGAGTTTTGGGCTTTTTTCGTACACATCCATTGCTTCTACGGCATAAGGTAGGACGGCAGAAGCCTCGATAGCAGGCAGTCTGTTCTCTGCGGCTGTGAGTCCGCCCTCCAGGTTGGCATCGTTCATTTCGAAGGTCATGGCGCGGTCCAGCACTTTGCGCGAGAAGCTGAAGGTGGTTTCGTCCATGTTGACCGTACCCATGACAATCAGGTTAGGAGGCAGACAGATGCCTTTGGTGCGGAACGTCTCGCGAAGCTGAGCTTCACGTCCTTTGTCTTTTTCGATGATTTGTCCGTTTATTTTCCAGATGTCACCGAACAAGTCGTTCAAAATGGAATCTCCCACCCAAGCATTGTGCTTATTCTTTCCGAAATTGTTTAAAGGTGGAAACAGCGGGTCTGATACGATCCTGCCATTTCTTAGTTTGCGTGTTTCCAGTACGCTTAGATATTCGGCAAAATATTGTTCTACGGGTGCCAGGTTCATTTCGTCCAGACATAGGAAAAAAGGAACATCTTCAAAGTACCATGCCTTGGCCAAAAATCGGAGAAAGTCGGTCGTTTTATATTCGATATCTCCCGATATCCTTGTTTCATATCCTAACAATTCTGTGGAGTCGTGCCAGTTAGGTCGTACCTGTATGATCTCATAATTGTATGGTTTTTGGATCTTCTCAGGAGATTCTCCTCCTGTCGCATAAGCCAGTTGGCGTACGATGCGCGACTTGCCTGTGCCTGATATGCCTGCCAGGAGTACAAATGGCTTGGACTGGATGGCAGTCGTGTAGCGTCGGAATAGACTGTTGTCACGATTTGTGATATCCCGATCTGGGTTGCCTTCATTGATGATCTCGTTGGGGTTAAGCACCATTTTGGCCATTATTGTCAGTGTCGAAGTATATCCGTATTCGAATTTGTCAATATCAGTCTGTCCGCATAAGTCGTTTCGTGCGTCGTCGGCAGAAGCCTTCGGGTGTTGTCTGAAATATTCTACGTATTCATCCAGAAGTTGTTGTGATATTGTGCGTAGACCTTTTGCTCCTTTGCTTTGCGAATAGACGATGTAGCACAATCTGTCTTTGTCTACAATCTTGACTTGCCCGTTTGTCGAGGTGTCTCCTATTCTTAATTGGTAATGTTTCATCATGTTTTGAACGATTTAATGGTTACTTTTGGGGTAAGGCTTTCCCTTTCAATAGTCCGATGTGAGGAATCGTAATTTACGATCTGGCCGCACCGGCTACTATCAGCAAAGGTATATATTTGATAGAAAAATACAATATCAATGGAGTGGATTTTTTTTATTCTGCATTTTGAATGGTTGATTGGGCGTAATGCCTTGGTGGTGATGTTTGTTTTTTGATGTCTTCGTTGTCAAGTAGTTTCATTCGATCGGTGTGTCTGGAATTGATGCCTTTGTTTTCTTCGAATTAGTTTACTGTAACTGTAATCTGTAATTGTAAGTACAAAACAGACATGTTGTCTATTACAAATTACAGATTACAGTTAGCTAAAATCGAAATGTGTGCGCTACTTATACAGTTATATTATATATATATATATTTATATATATAATATAAAATTCTGTACACACTCTTTCAAATCGAAATTCACTTACTGTAATCTGTAATTCGTAATAGCACGCTGTCTTTTCCTGGATTCAAAACAGCTCTTACGAATTACAGATTACAGTTACCAAACAATCTTTTCATGCTACTTCATAAAGAGCGCAAACGAAAGAGAACATCATGCCATCTGTAGAAAAACAATGCTTTTCGCGCGCAAAAACACCGTTTTCTAAACTGTAAATCAATGAGTTGTTTTTATTAACATAATTCGTTTATTTCGTTAACACATTTTTGCTTCCCAGCGGCTGTTTTTATTTTGTCGGCCGGAAAACACTCCTTATCTTTGCTTTGTCGACAAGGGGAAACTACGACGGATGCCGGCCCGGCGGAGCTTCCCAAACTGAGAGAACAAACACGAATAACCAACACAAACTAAATCGAACAAAGTTATGTCAACAATCGGAACATTGAAGTACAGACGTTACGCGGCCAAGTCGCCGCAGGATCCCGACGGAGTCGCCAAATGGTATGCCCGCGCCGTGCAGGACCGCACGGTGGAATTCGAAGACTTCGTCACCCACATTTCTGAACACAACTCGCCCTACTCGCGCGGCGTCATCCACGGCGTGCTCATCGACATGCTCGCCTGCCTGAAGGAGCTGGTGCTCGACGGCAAAAGCGTCCGCCTGGGCGACCTGGGCCTCTTCTCCGTGGGCATCTCCTCGAAGGGAGCCGAGACGGCCGAGGCGTGGACCACCAGCCTCATTACCGGCGTCCACCTGAACGTGCGCAACACCAAGACCTGGAGCAACGCCGAGCTGCGCAAGTCCGCCCGCCTGACCGAGCTGACGGTCTACACCGCCGGCGGCGCCCTCGAAGAAGACACTACCCCTGAACCCGAGCCCGGCGGCGAGGACGACGGCGAAGGAGGCAGCCCGCTGTAATAATTGATAATGGAGACTATTCCTTAGTGTAAAATTAAAGGAGGTTTTGAGCGAAGCTAATTGAAAATTAAGAATGCGGCCGAAATTAATTATCAATTCTCTATTTTCAACTTACGAAGCATCTAATTTTCAACTTTCAATTCTCAATTAACGAAATGGACAAGAAAACAATTTGGAAAACCATTATCCAGACGCTGGTCACCATCCTGACCGCTATTGGAACTACGCTGGGCGTTACCAGCTGCATGGGGCTGTAAACGAAGCGCACAGCCCACGACAACACAAACACGAAATAAAACACCCGCTGCCTCAGAGAAGAATGAGGGGCGGGTGATTTGTTTGTATTCGTCTGAAAAATTCGCTTTATTCCAACTGTTTCCGATAAACCGAATCCAGCGTATTCCCGTCTTTATCCTTCCAGATTATCCAACCATTATTGTTACTGCCAATACAAAAATCGGCAGCCGTACTGGGACTTGAAAACGTTATATCAGACGCCATAACATAGTTTCCGTTCTCCACCACCCCATATTCTTTCACCATCTTCTCTCTCTTCTCCTTCCAACTGAAAGAAGGAACGCAACCATTTGCCACAAGACTGCCCTTCAAGACGGTAAAGCCCGACGAATGGTAATAGCCCCTTGCGTTGCATCCGCGCCCTTTCGTGTAGAACAAATGTTCTTCCTTGGGCTGGGTTATATCGAAGATGTTGCACCCATTAAAAGAGGCCAGAAACTTGATATCTTCGAAAAACTCGTCCATCGCGTCACGCTGATGCTCGGGCAGGTTGGGTGCCTTGGGAATCTGCTTGTTCTCGCCAAGGACAAACGTATTCGCCTTTTTCGCCTCGGCGATGGCTTTATGCTCCAGATATTGCACGTCCGCCTTCGTCATGTCCTCGTCCTTCGAAACGAAGATAAGGGCCTTTTGCCAAAACGCCTTCTTGCTGTCGTGGTCTTTCACACGCTCCTTGAAGTTCTCCGTCTCGCCGATATAAGCCTGCGGCTTGGTCGCTTCATCCTCTCCTATCAATATGTAGAAAGCCGGCTTCTGTAGCTTCTCCTGTTCGTTCAGGTAAGACAGGTTGGAGCGCGGCACTACAAACATCTGGCAAATCTTGTTGCTGATGAACGAGTATTGCGTGCCCTTGGGGTCGCCGTCAATGAGGTAGGTGGTTACTGTTTTGCCCATGATTGCCAAAATTAAACTAAATCCAATCCCAACTCTTTCAAAAAAGCATTATGCTTGTTCCGAGCTTTCTCAATTTGATCGTCTATATCAACAAGCTGCTTATGTACTTCTGCCAAGTCAATGGGAGCCTCTTCTTTGGCTGTACTTACATAGCGGGAGATATTCAGGTTGTAATCATTGTCTTTGATCTCGCACATGGATACACAACGTGAGTATCGTTCAATATCTTTTCTGTATTGGTACGTTTCTACAATTCTTTTTACATCTGAATCACGCAATGCGTTTTGCCTTTTTCCCTTCTCAAAATATTCACTTGCATTAATGAAGAGAACATCGTCATTCTTCTTGCATTTCTTCAGCACCAAGATACAAACTGGGATGCCCGTTGAGTAAAACAGATTGGATGGTAAGCCGATAACAGCATCAATATTGCCGTCATTCAAGAGCTTTTTGCGAATCAGTTCTTCTTTACCGCCTCTGAACAAGACGCCATGAGGCAGGATGATAGCCATTGTTCCGTTCTCATGCAAGAAGTGGAAGCCATGGAGCAGGAATGCAAAATCGGCTGCAGACTTGGGGGCAAGGCCATAGTTCTTGAAACGGAAATCCTTCCCCATTTCTTCTGTCGGATCCCAGCGATAACTGAAAGGAGGGTTGGCAACGATTGCGTCAAACTGCATTTTTTTGGCTGGATTCATTTCGTTCAAAATATCCCAATCATTCAGCAAAGAGTCTCCATGATGTATTTCGAACTCTGTATCCTTGACTCCGTGCAGCAACATGTTCATGCGGGCCAAGTTATAGGTTGTAATGTTCTTTTCCTGCCCGTAAATTTTCCCGATTCCATGCTTTCCCATTTCGTGGCGTACATTCAAGAGCAAAGAGCCGGAACCACACGCAAAATCAAGCACACGGTCAATCTTTGTCTTTTTTCCTGTTGTTGGGTCTTGGCTGTCCAATGACACAATCTTGGAAAGAATGGAAGATATCATTTGAGGCGTATAGAATTCGCCGGCTTTTTGTCCGGAATTTGCTGCAAACTCACCAATCAGATACTCATAAGCATCACCCAATGAATCTGTTGAGGTAGAAAACTCCGAAATACCTTTGGCTATTTCCGTAACTACCTTACAAAGCATGGTGTTTCTCTCTTCGTATGTCTTGCCTAGCTTGTCGGAATGCAGATTGATTTCCGAGAACAATCCACGGAACGAACTGTCGAACGATTGTTCCTCGATATACTTAAATCCTTTTTCCAATGTGTCGAGCAATTCCTTGTCTTGTGTACGAGCCAATTCTACAATATTCCCCCACAAGTATTTGGGCAGTATCACATAATGGGCCTTACGGCGCATTTGCTGCTCGAATTCGACTATATCGTCAGAATTCTCGTCGTACCATATTTGTAAGGAGATTCGTTTATCGTCGTTCGATAATTTTGGGTAGTCATTTCCCAACTCTTTCTTTACAGCCTCTTCATATTGCTCCGAAAGATAGCGTAGGAAGATAAATGAGAGCATATAGTCGCGAAAGTCATCGGCCATCATGGAGCCACGCAATGCATCGGCTATCGCCCAAAGGACTTTTCCTAATTTATGTTGTTCTATTGCTGTCATAATTTGAAATTATAAATCATTTATTACTTTGTCATTAAATTGATAGCTGCTTTTCAAGTCGGCAAAAATCTTTTTTATATAACCTTTATTGTCTTCTGATAATTCTTTAGTATCAAACAAAGAATAGTTACCATGACTCATAATGTTAATAACTCGGTTATAGATTATATTATCAGGGTCATTTCCCCATTTTTGAATGCAATCACTGAATTTATCGTATCCATGAAAAGCTGCAGTTTTTTCTAAAAGATTTCGCAACATATTAAAATGATATGCATATAATTGATTTGATTCTGTAGCTTTTTTCAATTCTGCATATAACACAATATGGTGAAAGAATGGTGTGTCTTTAATGTCTTTCAATTTATATATATTCAAATCTTTATTCTTATACAAGTAAAGTTTGGGAGCATTATTGTTGAATATGTTATGCATAGCATTGAAAAAAAGGCCATGATGCGTAGACACAATAGTCCTTATTTCAGTTTTTTGACCTAAAATTTGCCCCAAATGACATGCAACAGCGATTGCATTATTATCATCAAGAGATGAAATGGGATCATCTATATAAATATACTTTACCCATGAGTATGCTTCTTGGCCATCAATTGCCAATTGTGCTATCGTTAAAAAAAAGCACCATATAAAAATATTTTCTTCTCCTCTTGATATTTTAATATTATCGACTCTTTGGATTGTTCCATTTATCATTTCCTGTCTATTGAATACTATCTCACTTTTTTCATGATCTATTGAGAAATCAAAATCAGCATAACCATTTAATATTGGTCTAATTCTATTTGCGATTTCAAGTTCCTTTAACCCGTCAAAAAAATGGGACTCTGCGTTAAATTTTAAAACTCTTTTTTCGTCATGGGGTAAATCATTATCCCAATGGAATAGATCTTCAGTGAATGCATTATAATATAGCGTATCTCTAATTCCCTTTTCATTATCTTTCCCAAGCTCTTTGAAGGCCATAGAAAGACGTGTTTTACCAGTCCCATTATGGGCAAAAATTAAGATTTTCTTTTTATCAAGTCCTCGTAGATGTGTAGCTATATCTTCAATATTGTTGAAGTCTTTGGATATTTCTTTTGTCATTGTCTTATGTTTTAATTAATTTTTAGGAAATAGTTGTTGCATCAATCCTTTCTTATGATTTTTCAATATTTCTACTTTTCGAGATATTGCCTCGATCAATTCATCAAGAGAGGAGAGACAATTGGCAATTTTTCTTTGCTCTGATGGTGTATGAGAAGTTCTTCTAGGGTATAAAATATCAAATTTTGAGATGCTCTCTTGAGATAAAGTGGGAATCGCCCCTCCAACAACAGCGCATTTTATCTGCCGTTGCACCATAGAGTGTGAAATAAGAGCAGATATAAAATGCTCATTTATGCCATCCTTGGGCTTTAATACAACAATCTGGGGATTCACAGTCGTTTTGGCAGGAAGTTCTTTAACTAGTGCCGATTTTCCATATGATGAACCTGTTTTTACGAGAACAATATATCCATTTTTTAACTGGATCTCTGGAGATTCCTTATATTTCTCCCACGATATATAAGTTGATTTCTCGAAATTCAAATTTCCATTATCTGTTATATTCGTGGGACTTAATGAAATAGCACCATCTCCTTGTTCCACAATATCTTTGGTCGTATACCCTCTAAAACCAATACGCCCTTTTATTTCTACAACATCGCCTAATCTTTTTTCTTCCCATGCTGATGTTCTTCGAAATTCTGGGAATCTCAAATCAGGCACGTTCTTTCCTTCCGCAGGAAATAATCGCTGCATCAACCCTTTTTTATGTTCTTTCAATGCATCAACTTTTTGGGTTGTTGCTTCAATCAATCTGTCAAGAGAAGATAGGCATTCTGCAATTTTATATTGCTCATTTTCTTTAGGTAGCGGAACTTGTATTCTTTGATATGTTGATATATAGTATCTCTTGTGTTCTTTTGCTTCAAATGTTATTTGACTCATTAACTCATATATGAATCTTAAAATATCTGTATGTCGTTTTGTGTGTAATATTTTGATAGCAGAAGATTTAACTTTAAAGGGAAAATTTACATATTTTTTGTCTGTCGTAAAATCGTCAAAAATAATGACAGGTAGATTTACATATATGCCAGTAGATTCCCTAGTATATCCTAAAATGAAACTTTTATTCGCAGTTAAGACTGGAATACCTTCTTCACAATATGTTTCTGTTTCTACAATAAAATTGTCTGGACGTTCGTAATCTAATATATTACTTAAGGGTTCTACTTCCCAACCTATTTGTTCACGAAACTCTGGAAATCTTAGAGTCGGAACCATTGTTTTTATTTCATTTTCTTTTTCCATATTCTTATTCTTCATACGCCGACAATCCTGATATTTCTTCTCCTTCCGCTTTCCGTTTTAAGAGTGGAATCAAATCCGTCATCAAGGCCGATTCAACCTTAGCCCGAGCTTTCCATCCCAGATTGAGCGGGGCAAGCAGATCGTTCAACTTTTCAGCATCGAAAATCTTCCGCTCCATGATGCCATGGATGAAATCATTTAATGATTCAGTGGTGATTTTGTACTTACCGGCAATCGAAGCTATCTCTTTTGCATACCTTTCTTCTTTAAAACGATTGTAGCCTTCTTTGATTTCCTGCTCCGTTTTGCCGTTCACCTCTTCCAAACTGTTGATATAGGCGATGATGTCGTCGCGCTCGTCCATCAGATTGGAGTTTGATAAAACAAGGTTCACCAGCTGTTCGCGCGTCAGTTTTACCTTAACGCCGGTACCGCCATACTGTTTGGCAATGAGGTCCATGATATAGTCATAGTCAATCATGGCAGAAGCAAACAGCACAAATTCGAAGTCCAAATCCTCAATCTCTGGAGACACCGGCTCTGTTGTCTTTTCCCGTTTTTTCTTCAGGCTGTAGGCCAAGTTTAGATAAGCACCTCGGAAAGCAAGCAGATCATCGTCTGTAAAGCCGTATTCGGATTGGGAGTCGGACACAACAGATGCATCGGCAACGTCTGTGAGGTCAACATATTGGCTGAGCTGCGTCTTGTAGCGTTGCACATCCTTGAAGTGATTGATAAAACCTACCTTGGCTTCGTCTCCCTTTAAATTGGCCACCTCGGAGGCGTTGAATTCAAGATTGTACGACTGCATAAAGTTGCGCAATCCGGCCACAGCTTCCTTGTATTTTTTCTGGATACTGGAAGCCGGTTCTACCAGCCAAATCCGTCTGGCTACATCCTTTTCGCTTCCCGAGAACATTGATATAGCTTCGTCCACTGCATCTTGTTGCCCGCGGAAGTCCAAAATATTGCCGTAAGGTTTTGTATCATTCAGAATACGGTTGGTACGGGAAAAGGCTTGTATCAAATTATGATAAACGAGCCGTTTGTCCACATACAGCGTATTGAGGAACTTCGAATCGAATCCTGTCAGCAACATATCGACCACAATGGTGATATCTATTTTGTTTGCGTGCGGATAATCTTTGTTACTATATTTCTGGTCCTTGATGCGTTGCTGCACATCCTGGTAATAGGAATCAAACTCTTCGATGACATGGCTGGTGCCATATTGCCTGTTATAATCGTCAATGATTTCTTTTAGGGCCTGTTTCTTTCTCTCGGGTTCCTGTTCGTTGTCTATCTTTTCCTGCTGTAAGTCTTCCTGAATCTGCTTGATGTCTGGGTTTCCTTCGGCTGGTGGAGAGAATACACAGGTTACGTTCAATGGTTCGAATGCGTCGTCTTCCTGCTTATGCTGTTCCTGTATCTGCTTGAACAGCTGGTAATATTCGATGGCATCGTTGATGGATGAGGTGGCAAGAATGGCATTGAAGCGCCTTTGATTGGTAGCGGCATCATGCTTGGACAAAATCGTTTCGACAATTGCCTGTTTCTTGATACTGCCATCCGCTCTACGTGGGTTATTGTCGTCGGGTTTGAAATAATCTACGTGGAAACGAAGTACATTTTTATCTTCGATGGCATTGGTTATGGTATAGGCATGCAGTTGCTTTTCAAAAACATCATCTGTCGTTTTATAAGATGCCGTTTCTCCATCGACTTTCGTATACGTCGCATTCTTGTCAAAAATAGGTGTCCCCGTGAAGCCAAAAAGTTGCGCATGGGGGAAAAACTCCTTGATGGCCTTGTGATTGTCGCCAAACTGAGAGCGATGGCATTCATCGAATATAAAGACAATACGGCTGTCTTTTAATGGCAGCAATTGTTCTTTATAATTCTTCCGATTGTTGGGGTCCAATGCAATACCCAGTTTCTGAATAGTGGTGACAATCACTTTGTCGGCATAGTCGGTTGACAACATCCGACGAACCAACGTGCCGGTATTGGTATTTTCTTCCACACAATTCTCCTGAAAGCGGTTGAACTCCTGTCGCGTTTGGCGGTCAAGGTCTTTGCGGTCCACTACAAACAGACATTTTTCAATATCCGGATTGTCTTTCAACAAGGTAGAAGCTTTGAAGGAAGTCAATGTCTTGCCGCTTCCTGTCGTATGCCAGATGTAACCATTCCCTCGGTTTTCTTCAATGCATCTGACAATGGCTTTGACAGCATAAATCTGATAGGGGCGCATAATCAGTAACTTCTGTTCGCTGGCTATCAGCACCATGTAACGGCTGATCATTTCGCCTAAATGACATTTGGGAAGAAACTGTTCGGCAAAAGAATCCAGACAGGCTATTTTCTTATTGTCGTCTCTTGCCCATTGGTAAACAGGCAAGAATTGCTCTTCGGCATTGAAATTGAAATGCTGAAGGTTATTGTTGGCGAAATAATATGTATTCGAGTAGTTGCTGACAATAAACAGCTGCATGAAGCACAACAAGGTATTGGCATAACCATTGCCTGGGTCATTCTTGTAATCCACAATCTGCTGCATAGCACGACGCGGACTTACATCCAATGTTTTCAGTTCTACTTGAACGACAGGCAATCCATTGATGAGCAGGATTACATCGTAACGTTGAAAACTGTTCTTAGTATTTATTCGCAATTGATTGATTACCTCATACTCGTTTTTACACCAGTCTTTGATATTGACTAACGTATATTGCAGGGGAGTGCCATCTTCGCGCATAAACGTATTTATCTCACGAAGACGCTTGGAAGAAACAAAAACATCAGAATTTGTAATTTCTTCTAATAGGCGATTAAATTCGGAATCGGAAAGATTGACACGATTGAGACGCTCAAATTTCTTGCGGAAATTTTGTTCCAATGTGTATCTGTCGCAAATATCAGGACGGTACGCATACTTCAATTCCTCTGTCAATTTATGGATGAAATTCTCCTCAATCTGTTTTTCTCTTATCATACTCTTTCTTGTTCAAAAAGTGGATCAAAAAAGTATGTGAGTTCAATAAATGTTTGAACTCATCTTTTTCTAAACATTGTATTGCAGGTTTTAACAATATCATTCTACAAAGATATAAAACATCTGTCAACCTCAAAGAGCTTCTTAAAGAATATTTTTAATCAACTCTTTTGTACTGGTAGTAATTCAAGAGATATTTTATCTTATAATTTATATCTTCCCACCTCCTCCATCCACTCCCGATAAAGGACTACCGGCCCAAAATGCCAATACTTAGTAGATTCGTCGGCCAGACGTTTGTAGGTTTCCGAACGATAGAACAGGAGCAGGGCTTCGACATAGCTGGCGTAGGTATGGACAAATCTGTTTTGAAAAGTGCGCCTTACAGCTGACAGTTGACAGTTTATGAAAATCGATTCTCAGTTTGTTTTTTCTTTATTTCAGTAGACACAAAATAGTTGTATTGGGCCGGGATAATACCCTCTATCTTTGTTCCTGTCGACAAAGGGAAGTCCCAACGGATGCTGGTTCGTCGGGACTTCTAAAATGAGAGGATAAACAGGAATAATGGACATAAACTATATTATTGGGGCTACTTCAAGATGCAACGGATGGATGCAGCTTTGTAGTAGTCTTTCCCATTTACAATCGGATCGGACAGGTAGAAGTTGTTGCTGCCTCCAGTGAAGAATATCATTTTGTCCGAGTCTCCCTGGGTACTCGAAGCACAGACGGAAGAGCAACAGAAAG
>OGYL01002134.1_pt1 | contig 14300 bp, 15 predicted proteins | sample 1576541 | NCBI WGS metagenome assembly OGYL01 (sample SAMEA3541551, study PRJEB24748) | human gut metagenome | biome: human gut; feature: human-associated habitat; material: faeces | place: China | collected 2012 | reverse complement strand
ATAGATTTGATCAATAAAGGACCATTTCTTTCATCAACAACAAACTTTTTGAATTTATCAAAGAGTTCCATGATAATAGCCCCTATTCGTTTTTCATCAATATTATAGAATTTAACTATAAAGTTATTAGAAGATGATTATTTTATAAATATTCTATTGGAAGAGCAATCAGATTTTCTCTTAAATATGTCTTTTTATCAATGAGACATAAGATGATGCCTGTACCTCTTTTTTTGTCTGGAATTTTGTCTAGTACAGTATTAGCTGATGCCATAGATGCTTTTGGATTTCCACTCATTTTAATTTCTATTGGAAATAAAACACCGTTTTCTTCAATAACTATATCTATTTCATTTTCTTTACTGGAAGTTTTATCTTTTCCTCTGTAATAGAAGATACTAAAGGAATAATCTTTTCCTTCATTAGAATAAGATTTTATTATTTCGGATACAATAAAAGTTTCAAATAGACTGCCAGCTACTGCAGAATTTTTCAAGGCATCAGCAGTGAGCCATTTTGTAAGATAGCATACTAATCCTGTATCTCTAAAATAGATTTTAGGAGATTTGATAGCACGTGAAAGACTGGAAGAACTGTATGGCTGTAATAAATAGATGATTCCTGTTCTTTCTAGTACAGATACCCATTTTTTTATAGTTGGCTCACTGACACCAACTTCACTGGAAATGTTTGTATAACTAAGAATTTCACCTGTTCTAGCGGCAAGGCATGTAAGGAATTTAGAAAAAGTAATACTGTCTGCAGAAATTAAATCATGAATGTCCCTTTCGATATATGTTGAAACATAAGATGAATAAAACTCTTGCCAGTCTCTATCAATGACATATAGTTCTGGATAAGATCCTTTATGGATAATTTCCCATATATTGGAATAAGATTTAAGCTGTTTTTCTCTTTCTTGGATGTATTCTTGTGTAGGAATAAAGTGTCTGTTAAAAGGTACTTCATATATTTCTCTTAAAGATAATCCAGATAATTCAGAAATGGATACTCTTCCAGCAAGAGATTCACTAACACCTTTCATCAGCTGAAGTTTGGAAGATCCAGATAAAATAAACTGCCCTCTTTCATCTGAATTATCCACAATTAATTTGATGTTTTCTAATATGCCAGGTTCTTTTTGCACTTCATCAATAAAAAGAGGACATGGATTGTTTAAAAAGAATAAATTTGGTTCTTCGTGTGCCTGTAGGCGTGTTAAAACATCGTCAAAACTGGCTATTGTATATGCAGGAAATGTTTCTTTTATGACAGTGGATTTTCCGACTTGTCTTGCGCCAGTGAGTAAAGTGCATTTGCTAGTCTCAACTCGTTTTTTCAGAATTGGAGTAATTGCTCTTGGAATATATTTCATATGATTTCTCCGTCTAATCTAAAATCTAAGTTAATTATAGACGCTTAAAATGTGCAATTCAATAGAAAACAACGTCTAATCTAAAAATTAATATCGGATTAGACGCTATTCTGCCGCCTTTATAATAATTAAAAAGAAAAAGATTGTCTCTTCTTCTTGATGACTTGTTGATTATTTCTTTCCCCAGTTTTTCATGGATTGTCCCTGGAATTGAACGTTTCCGCAATGACCATATACTTTGATGGAATTTAAAGCTTGTTCTAAAGTCTGAAATTCTTCATCTGTTAATGTTATGGTGTTTGCGTCCAGGTTTTCAATAATTCTTTCTTTGTTCTTAGAACCGGGAATAGGTATAACATTAGGGTATTTATGAAGCATCCAAGCTATAGAAATCTGTGCGTTTGTAGCATTTTTTAACGCTGCGTATTGATTCAATAAATCAATGACTGGCTGGTTTGCTTCAATGTTTTCTTTTTTGAGCTGTGGAACAAATACTCTAACATCATCTTCTTTTTCAAAAGCTGTATCTTTTGTGATCTTTCCAGAAAGAAAGCCAGAAGCAATTGGAGAAAATGGAACAACACCAATATTATGTTCTAAACAATATGGGAAAGTATTCGTCTCACAATCTCTTTCTAACATGTTGTACAGGTTCTGTACTGCCGATACAGGTGTAACTTCGTGTGCACGTTTGATTGTAGATTCTTCAACCTGGGATAAACCCCAACCTCTGATCAAACCTTCATCAATGAGTTTTCCCATCGCTTCAGCAACCTTTTTAACGGGCACTTCTGGATTGATTCTATGCTGATAGTAAAGATCAACATAGTTCGTATTTAATGCTTTCAATGAAGCAAGCAGATGTCTTTTACATACATCATACATATCTTCACTGGCTTCATCATCGTGAATGTGAAGCTTTGTGGCGATGACACAATTTTCTCTAATATCATGCAATGCTGCTCCAACGATTTCTTCATTGTGATGTTCATAATATAAAACATTTCCATATACTTCTGCAGTATCAAAGAATGTGCATCCATGATCATAGGCACTGCGAATTGCTTCCATTGCATATTCTCTAGAAGGAATTGCGCCATATCCATGAGAGAAAGCCATGCATCCCATTCCGATTTCTGATACTTCAATGTTACCTAGTTTTCTTGTTTTCATTTTATTTTCCTTTGCCGATTTGAGTATATGTTGAAAAAAGAAAGAAGTACAATAGCAATGATACATATATTGTATACAGAAAATGAATAGCAATTTATTATCACTTAATGCAAAAATGTGCTAAATCAAACAAGCTTTTATTTATGCATATAATTCAAACAAAAATAAAAAATATTATTAAAAAACTTAAAATATTTAGCACTCTACTATTGACTCTGCTAAAACGAAGAGTATATTAATACTTGTAAGACGAAAGGGTCTTAGAAAAGAGGAAAAAATATGAGATATTTAGACCGTAGAAATGCAAATTTATTTGATGATATGTTTGATGACATGTTCAGAGCTCCAGTTATGAGCAACAATACTTTAATGAAGACAGATATTCATGAGAAAGATGGAAAATATATTCTTGATATTGAAGTGCCTGGTGTAAAGAAAGAAGACGTTAAGATTTCTCTTTACAATGGTAACTTGACAGTCGCTGTTGAACACAATGAATCCAATGAAGAAAAGGATGCTAAGGGTAGAGTTATTCGTCAGGAAAGATACAATGGCTCTTGCAGTAGAACATTCTATGTATCTGATGCTATCAAGGATTCAGACATTCATGCTTCCTTCGAAAATGGTATTTTAAAGATTGAATTACCAACAGAAGCAAAGAAAGAAGAAGAAACAAAGAAGTTCATTGAAATTCTATAATCCCTTGAAAAAGACTTGTTCACAATGTGGCAAGCTTTTTTTTATCTTTGAAATGTGACTGTAAATATTGTACCTTCTTGTGGATTACTCGTAACAGAAATTTCACCATGTATTTTATTGACCATTTCTCTTGTGATGGCGAGTCCTAAACCAAAGCTCTCCGTTTCATTTGTACGGCTTTTATCACTGCGATAAAAGCAATCAAATACGTGTGGAAGATCTACTTGAGCAATCGTTGTCCCAAAGTTTTGAATACAGATACATGTTTTATGTTTATCCTGTGTTAATTTCAGTAAAACTTTTCCAGTTTTAGGTTCATATTTCAAAGCATTTTCTAATAGACTGCTTATGATTTGCGTTAGATAATCTTCATTTGCCTGTATTACACATGATTGAATAAGTTCAGTGCCCAAAGTGACACTTTTTTCATATGCAAGAGATTCTAACTGTAAACTTGCTTTCATTGCTATGTTACTAACATCAATCTCTTCCAATGGAACGGTAATGTTTTTCCGTTCAACATCTGCGAGTTTTAACATCTGTGTAATCAACTGCTGCATTCTTTTTGCAGCCATTTGAGAACTGTCGATCCAGCGATATACACTTCCTACCGTTGCATCTTGATTTTCCATCAAAATAGAATTGTTTGCTAATATTACAGAAAGTGGAGTTTTTAAATCATGAGATGCATCCGCAACAAATTGTTTTTCTCTTTCCATAGCTTCTTCTAATGGTTTTGAAGCAATATGTGATAGCTGAATACTGATAAAAAGGAAAAGAAGCATTGCACCAAACCAGATGAAAAATAAAACGATAGCTAGTGGTATAGGTGGTGGAGCACCAATGAATCAACCATCTAAAAAAGAAGATAAAAGTGTATAAGTAAGAGGTTGTAACGATTGAACAAAGAAAAGTTCAAAGGTGTTACAACCTTCTTTCAAAAAGATATTTTTGTAGTTAGAATTTAGATAATCCATTCTTTCTTGCTTTTTTCATCATTGCATCATATATCTTTGTTCCAGCGAATGTATAAAGTATATTTACAATTACAAATACAATGATTTCATAATGCAATGGAAGAATGAGAGAACTTCCAAATAAGAGGTTTCTTACAAGATCTAGACCCCAGGTAAATGGAAAGAGAAGGGAAATGGCGAGAAATGGAGCGGCTAACTGGATGACTGGGAAATAGAGTCCTCCCAAAAAAGGTGCAATATTTGCAATTAAAGAAATGAATTGATCTGCTTCTTTGAAGTAAATCGCAAATCCCATTAACATTTCCACAAAGCCATATGTTCCAAAAGCCATGATCAATGCAATTCCTAAAAAAGAAAGAATATTTTTTACTGTGAGTAAATGAAACGAAGTAAGCACGAAAATAACAATCAATGGAATCATTTCAAATACAATGGAAACAACACCACTGACAGCCCATCCAAATACATAATGGATACCTTTCAAAGGCATATTCATCATATATTCAAAGTTTCCTTCTTTTAGCTTTCGACGGATTTCAAATACAGCTGACCACATGTTTTCCACAAATTGCCAAAGAATTAATGAAAATAACATGTATTGGATATATTCTGTTTTGCTTTGAATGCCAGATATTTCTAGATTTCCAAATAAAAGAATGGCAATCGAAGGAAATATCAGCAATATAGCATCGGTACTAGCAGAGAAAATTTCAATTTTATATCGAAACTTTTCCTTCAGTTCCATCTGTAGAAGAGTGAATGCTTTTACCATTGTTCTGTATCTCCTTTTTTTCTTAATGTTGAAAAATCATTTTGAATGATTGCATAGCCAAACATTGCAAATGCAAAAGAAAGAATGACAGGAATGAGTAACCACAATGGTTGAATAGTAAATGTATTGTTTCTTGCTAGAGAAATCGTATATGTTAATGGAATGACATATGATACAAACTGAATGATTTGTGGATATCTTTTGATGTCTGTGGAATATCCACTGAAAAAACCAATGATTTGTTGAACCAGTGCATTGACTGATCCAAGCTTTCTGAATTTCAGAGTGAAACCAAGGAATAGAATTCCCATATTCGCTGTGATAATTTCATTGATCAATAAAATAACAATAAAATGCAGAAGATCAGGAATATGAACATTGCAGAGAGAAAAGAAAAAGATCTGTAGTAATGAAATAAGATAACTTTCAATGACGATCTGTAATGCTTTGGCAATGAAATATTGTCTGAATTGCACAGGGTATAGAAACAGGTTTGTAAAAGTGCCATCCATTCTTTCTTCTTCCATGAATCCACCAATACCAAAAAAAGCTTGATTTAGTCCAAACCAGCATAACATACCTTTTAATGTGAGTACCTGCTGATCGGGGGAAACCATATAAATATAAGGTGCAATCATAAAAAAGGTGCCAAAAACAAGATTGATCAATAACCATTTGTAGCGAAGATCAACCTTCAGAAATTTCTTCAAATGATTCAACATTTTTGATCTTTCCTTCCTCTATCAAATAGTTTTTGACGTGATTGGTATTGTGGATACCTGTATGGGAAACAAGAAATACAGTATTCCCATTTTGAACATGTTCTTGCAGCATATCTTCAACAATCATGCATGTATCTTTATCTAGACCATTCATAACTTCATCAGCAAATATAATATCTGGATTATTTAAGAATGCACGTGCTACCATGACTTTCTTTTTCATTCCTGTAGAAAAGTTTTCTACCAGTGTTTTATCATTTTTTAGATGTAATCGATCTAGTAAAGAAACAATGCGCTCGTCGAGTTCTTTCTTTGGAATGTTTTGGATTCTGCCAATGTAATACAGATTCTCATATGCAGATAATTTGTGATATAAAGAACGATCATCCGCCGTAACAATGCCAATATGATTTAAGTATTCATTTCTACTTTTTTCGATATCTTTTTCATTCCAGTAAACTGTTCCTTCATCTGGAATCATCAAACCATACATGATTTTCAACAAAGTACTTTTTCCACAGCCATTATTACCGTTCAATAAGTGAATATATCCACGTTGGAAATCCATAGTTATATGATCTAGTACTTGCTGAGTATCGAAAGATTTGCTGATATTTTCAATTTTGATTTCTGTTTTCATGAATTCTAAATATCTCACTTTCGATTTCTTCAGTTAAATCTAGTATTTTATAACAAATGAATATTGTGCTTTTCACATTCATCAATCATTTTCTGTGGCCAGATACTAGCTTGTACTTCACCAACATGTGCTTTATTTAATAAAAGCATGCAAAGTCTGGATTGACCAATACCACCGCCAATTGTGTATGGCAGTTCTTTGTTTTGAATCATTTGATGATAAGGAAGTGTGAGTCTGCCTTCACAATGAGATGCTTTACATTGAGAAACAATAGTATCTTCATCCACGCGGATACCCATAGAAGAAATTTCAAGTGCACGATTTAAAGAAGGTAGCCAGAATAATAAATCTCCATTGAGATTCCAGTCATCATAGTCAGGAGCTCTACCATCATGTGGTTTTCCACTTCTTTTTAATGGATGACCAATCTGTTTGATGAATACACATTTATGTTCTCTTGTGATGGCATTTTCTCTGTCTTTGACAGATAAATCTGGATAGCGATCTTCTAGTTCCTGAGAAGTAATGAAATATACTTCATCAGCTAAATGACATACTGCTTCTGGATATTTATACCAGACTTCATGTTCCATATGCTTGATTACTTTGAAGATTTCTTTGACTGTTGCTTCTAATACTTCTTCTGTTCTTTCTTCTTTTGTGATGATTTTTTCCCAGTCCCATTGATCAACATAGACAGAGTGCAGGTTATCTACGATTTCATCTCTGCGGATTGCGTTCATGTTTGTATAAAGACCTTCATGTTCCTTGAAACCGTATTTCTTTAACGCAAATCTTTTCCATTTTGCTAAAGACTGAACAACTTCAACTCTTTCATCAGGCAGTTCCTGAATGTCAAAACTGACAGGTCTTTCAATTCCGTTTAAGTTATCATTCAAACCAGAAGATTTTGTAACAAACAAAGGTGCAGAAATTCTTAATAATCCTAGTTCTTTTCCAAATTCTCTCTGGAATGTATCACGAATATATTTGATTGCTTCTTGTGTCTGCATGACAGACAATACTGGTTCATAGTTTTCAGGTGTAATTAAATTCATATCTTTTTCCCTCTTAATGCAAACCATTATACAAGAACACAATAGAAACGAGCATGAAACTTGCGAAATAGCAGGTAAAATGTACAATTAAAAATGAAAGAAGAGAAAATTATATGACAAGAGTAGATATCGCAATTATTGGCAGTGGTCCTGCAGGACTAGAAGCAGCTTTGACTGCGAAAAATAGAAATAAATCCATTCAGATCTTTGGCACAAAAGATTTATCTAACAAGATGCAGGTAATTGATCATCCAATTACAAACTATCTTGGCTTATCAAATGTAACTGGAAAACAGATGGCAGAAGCATTTGCGAATCAAATGCATGATGCTGGAATTGAAATTACAGAATGTAAAGTAACAACAGTATATGCAATGGGAGATTATTTTGCATTGCAGTTAAGTAATAATGAAATGGTGGAAGCTGAAAGCGTAATTGTGGCAAGTGGCGTTGTTGCGGGAAAACCATATAACGGAGAAAGTGAATTCCTTGGTAGAGGTGTTTCCTATTGTGCAACATGTGATGCACCATTATATAAAGGAAAAGATGTAATTGTCATTGGTGGTTCAAAGGAAGAAGAAAGTGAAGCTGAATTCCTTGGCGAAGTATGTAATTCTGTGAAGTATATTCCTTTGTATAAGGGGGAGATTGCATTCAAGCATGACAATATTGTTGTGGTGAATGAAAAACCTGTTGAGATCAAAGGTATGATGAAAGCAAATACTTTAGTGACGGATCAGAATGAATATTCTACAGATTGTGTGTTTGTATTAAGAGCGGCACAATTTCCAACACAGTTGGTTCCTGGATTACAGGTAGAAGGTAATGCTGTAAAAGTTGATCGTGAAATGAAAACAAATATTCCTGGTATCTTTGCGGCAGGGGATATTGTTGGCTTGCCATATCAGTTTATTAAATCTGCTGGTGAAGGGAATATTGCGGCAATCTCTGCAGCTGCATATGTAGATCAAAAGCTAAGAAACAGATGAGGTATCCATAATGGATATCTTTTCTTTGTTTGCGCGCCATGGGCGCGCTCTAACGGGTGCGAGTCCCGAACATGCCCAGGTAGTGGGAAATGTATAGCCAAACAGCAAGGGTGTCTACCGTGAGGTGGAATCTGAAGGAAGCTGTAAACAAATCTCTGGTCTGACGGACAGAAATCGCATATAAGGCTGGGCTTCGAGTGATAAGCTGGCAAAGAGCAGCGAAGTCTAATAACTACCATGTTTGTAGAAGCACAGTAAATGCGGCAGATATATGGAGAGAAAGAGCGTGCACCTTAAGCGTGGAGGTCTCACAGAGGTTTCATTAGCCTAGTAACAACGAACTGTGAGAAGTCAGCCGAGCCCATAGTAGTGAAGAAGTCTCTGTAATGGAGATGGAGCAAAGGGGCGAACAATCAATAAGTTTGAGTATGTCTCGTATTGCAGAAGAGATAACATCTGCCGTAACCAATCGGGTAAAAGATGGTCAAATCAAGCGAGACGGAAAGGAAAGAACGCATGGACACAAGTAGTCTAATGGAGCAGATATTATCTAGCGATAACCTCAACAGGGCATATCTGCAAGTCGTACGAAACAAAGGTGCAGAGGGAGTGGACGGAATGAAGTACACAGAACTCAAAGAACATCTTGCAAAGAACGGCGAAAACATCAAGGAACAGTTGAGGACAAGAAAATATAAACCTCAGCCAGTACGAAGAGTGGAGATACCAAAACCAGATGGTGGTGTCAGAAATCTAGGAGTACCAACAGTAACAGACAGATTTATACAACAAGCCATTGCACAGGTTTTAACGCCAATCTATGAGGAACAGTTTCATGACCACAGTTATGGATTTAGACCGAACAGATGTGCACAACAGGCCATCCTGACAGCACTTGATATGATGAACGAGGGCAACGACTGGATTGTAGACATTGACTTGGAAAAGTTCTTTGATACAGTAAACCATGACAAGCTTATGACCATCATAGGCAGAACTATAAAAGATGGAGATGTTATCTCTATCATTAGGAAATATCTTGTCAGTGGAATCATGATTGATGATGAGTATGAGGATTCTATTGTGGGAACACCACAAGGAGGAAATCTTTCACCATTACTGGCAAATATCATGCTGAATGAACTTGATAAGGAAATGGAAAAGAGAGGGCTTAACTTTGTACGATACGCGGATGACTGTATTATTATGGTCGGAAGCGAAATGTCTGCCAATCGTGTAATGAGAAACATATCTCGTTTTATTGAAGAGAAACTAGGACTCAAAGTTAACATGACCAAGAGCAAAGTAGATAGACCAAGAGGATTGAAATATCTGGGTTTCGGATTCTACTTTGATTCAAGAGCACACCAATTTAAGGCAAAACCACATGCAAAATCAGTAGCAAAGTTCAAGAGGCGAATGAAAGAACTCACTTGTCGTAGCTGGGGCGTTAGTAACAGTCCGGTAATTCTCCACAAAACTTAAGAGTTCCATATCTCTTGTCGACATCATTTCGTGCAATGATAACGGACCATCCCATTCCTCTGCTCCAAAATGAATCACAAGCGTAATCACCGGTCTGATATGATCTTCCTTTAAAAATCCGGACAGATACTCACCATTATTTTTTCCCGAAAAATCATTTTTGTTCCGGCGGTGTCCGGCATTCCGTCCATATTGTCGATCAGGGACTGACCGAAATCGCCGTCTACGATCTCACGTGCCTGTGCCAGATCGCTAAAAATGAACGGAAGATCCAATGCACCGTTTGCCGGTACATAAGAAGAAACATATGCATTCGTCATGAGGCGGCGGGCGATAGAGACCGCACCGCGAACGGTGACATCGTAGTCGGGAAATTCTTCACGGGCCAGCTTGGAGGCCGAATAGATGGAAGCCCCCTGCTCGCTGACAACGAATATCTGCATGTCGCGATCGAAACGCAAGTGCTTCAGGAAGTCTTCCGTCTCACGGCTGGCCGTACCGTTGCCGATGGCCATGGCTTCGATGCGGTAAGCTTCCACCATCTTCTGGATCTTCTGTGCCGCTTCTTTAGGCTTGCTGACGGGTGGGTGAGGGTAAATGTTCTCGTTGTGAAGCAGGTTGCCCTGAGCATCGAGACATACCACCTTGCAACCTGTACGGAAGCCGGGATCGATACCCATGACGCGCTTCTGTCCCAGCGGGGAGGCCAGGAGCAACTGGCGCAGGTTGGCGGCAAAGACGCGGATGGCCTCGTCGTCGGCCCGTTCCTTGCTGCTGGCGGCAAATTCGGTTTCGATAGAAGGCTTCAGCAGGCGTTTGTAGGCATCTTGTACGGCTTCGGACACGTAGCGGCTGCAAGCATTGTTGCCCCGTACGTACTGACGTTCGAGGCGCTCCAGGCAGGTGTCGTCCTCGTCGGGGGCGATGCTCACTTTGAGTACGCCTTCCGCCTCGGCACGGCGCATGGCCAGCAGGCGGTGGGAACTGCAACGCTTCAATGGGTCGGCCACGTCGAAGTAGTCGCGGTAGTTGGCTGCTTCGGCTTCTTTCCCCTTCACCACGCGGGCGGTGATGACGGCACGACGGTCGAAGGTTGTGCGGACGGTCTGTCGCGAGCGTTCGTCTTCGCTCACCTGTTCGGCTATGATGTCGCAGGCTCCTTTCAGGGCTTCTTCTACGCTCTTCACGTCGCCTTTGACGTAATTCTTTGCCTGTCGGTCGGGAGCTGGGTCCTTTTGTAGCATCAGTAGGGTGGCCAGTGGCGTGAGGCCTTTCTGTCGGGCCATTTCGGCACGAGTCTTTCGTTTGGGCTTGTAGGGCAGATAGAGGTCCTCCAGCTCGGTGTTGTCCCAGGTGCTTTCGATACGTTGCTTCAATGCGTCGGTCAGCTTACCCTGCGCTTCGATGGTCGTCAGGATGGTTTCCTTTCTGCGTTCCGTTTCTTTCAGTTTCTCGTAGCGGTCGCGGATGCTTTCTATCTGTACCTCGTCCAGTCCGCCGGTAGCTTCCTTGCGGTAGCGGCTGATGAAGGGGATGGTGGCTCCGTCGTCCAGCAGGGCGAGGGTTTGGCGCACCTGCTTGTCTGTCAGTCCAAGCGAGGTGGCTATCAGGTGGGGGAACAGGTCGTTCATATCAGTGGATGTCTTTTTTATAAATGATTGGTGGGCAAAGATAGTTCAAACGCAGAGAAGCACAAAACGAAAACAGTGTTTTCGGCGGCAGATTGCACTGTTTTCCCTGTGCGAAACCAGCCATTTCCTGTTCGAAAGGCTGAAGACCGCTGAAAGTTAAAATTTGTAGTGAAAACATTCGATTGGCTTATTTTTATATGATTTTTTGGGAAATGGATGAAAAAATCCTACCTTAGCCTCGTAGATAAGCATTTTCTCGTTTAGGAGTATATCAAAAGCTTTTTATGGATAAGATATTGGAATTTGAAGGACTGGATGCAGCACTGTATCCATGTGTCGGTCCTTTGGTAATGGATCCTGCTGTCTTGAAGCAAAACTATAATTTCCCTTTCCGCACCACTCAGGCTTACCGTTGGTTTGTCGCTGTGAATGGGGAAGAGGTGGTCGGCTTTATTCCAGTAGAGCGTCGGAAGAGCGGTTGGATCATGAACAATTACTATATCAAGGGACGTGACGAAACGGTGTTGGAAGCTTTGTTGCAAAGGATTATGGCTGTTGCGGCAGAAGAGAAGCGCACGTTGACGGCCATCAGCTTTCTGGAAGATCGGGATGTCTTTCGTCGATTGGGATTCGAGGAAGTGAATGTGTGGAAGCGCTATGTGAAAATGGTAAAGAACGGATAACACGGAGGGAATATGGGAAGTAGTACATGTGGAAAGAACGTATATGAATTGGCACAAGAACGCCTGAAGATTGTCTTTGAGGATTTTGACAACGTCTGTGTGTCGTTTTCGGGTGGAAAGGACAGTGGTGTCTTGCTCAACCTTTGTATCGACTATATTCGTCGGAACAATCTGAAGCGAAAGCTCTGTGTATTCCATATCGACTACGAGATTCAGTATTCGGTGACCATCGATTATGTGAATCGCATGCTGGAGGCCAACAAGGACATTCTGGATGTTTACCGCATCTGTGTCCCTGTCAAGGTTTCCACCTGTACGTCTATGTATCAGGCCTTCTGGCGTCCCTGGGACGATGAGATGAAAGATTTGTGGGTGCGTCAGAAGCCTCCCGGCTGCTATAACAAGGAAGATTTCGAGTTCTATAATGAGAATATGTGGGACTACGAGTTTCAGATGCACTTTGCCCAATGGCTTCATGAACGGAAAAAGGCTACGCGTTCCTGTTACATGATCGGCATTCGCACACAGGAAAGTTTCAGCCGTTGGCGTTGCATTCACCTGGCCCGCAAGTATCAGATGTACCACACCTATCGCTGGACCTCCAAGATCGGTATCGATATCTTCAATGCCTATCCCATTTTCGACTGGAAGACGACCGATATCTGGGTAGCTAACGGAAAATTCCGTTTCGACTACAACAAGCTTTACGACCTTTATTATAAGGCCGGAATCAACATCGAACGCCAGCGTGTGGCCAGTCCTTTCCTGGGTGAAGCGCAGGAAAGCCTCAGACTCTATCAAGTCATCGATCCCAATACATGGGGCAAGATGATCTGTCGCGTGAACGGTGTGCAATTCGCAGGCATCTACGGCAACACACGGGCCATGGGTACAGGTCATAAGGTCAATCTTCCCAAAGGACATACCTGGAAGTCGTACATGCAGTTTCTGCTTTCCACGCTTCCCGAGCCTACCCGCCGCAATTACCTGAACAAGCTGACGGTCAGCATCGAGTTCTGGAGGAAGAAAGGAGGTTGCCTGAGCGATGAAACCATCCAGAAACTCCGCGATCTGAATATCCCCATCGAGGTGGGAGGAAAGTCCAATTACAAGACTCGGAAAAAGCCGGTTCGCATGGAGTATCTGGACGATATCAACATCCGTGAGTTCCGTGAGATTCCTACCTACAAGCGGGTATGTATCTGCATACTCAAGAATGATCATATCTGCAAATACATGGGCTTTTCCATCAACAAGGAAGATGCTTACAAGAGAGACAAAATAATGGAAGAATTTAAAAATATGATGCTATGAGTGACGAATATATGAGTCCTGTCTATGCCGTCAAGGCCGTTCCGGTAGAGAAAGTGGAGGCCAACAATTATAATCCCAACGTCGTGGCCCCGCCTGAGATGAAGCTGCTCGAACTTTCTATCTGGGAAGACGGATTTACCATGCCCTGTGTGTGCTATTATGACTCCGAACGGGACGTTTACATCATCGTGGACGGTTTCCACCGCTATCAGGTACTGAAGACGTCCAAGCGCATTTATGAGCGCGAGAAGGGGTTGCTTCCCGTAGTAGTCATCGACAAGGATATGTCCAACCGAATGGCTTCCACCACCCGCCACAATCGTGCCCGTGGTACCCACAACATCGAACTGATGTCCGATATTGTGGCCGAGCTCGACCGTATCGGCATGACGGACGAATGGATTATGAAGAACATCGGTATGGACCGCGACGAAGTGCTCCGCCTGAAGCAGATTTCCGGTCTTGCGGCTCTCTTTGCCGACAAGGATTTCAGCATTCCCGGTAAGATCGAAACCGAGGAACAGGCCAGCATGGCCGACTACAATTTCTCGGAAGATTGACGTCCTTTATCGCCTGCACAGACGCCTGAAGTCACAGTATTCACACTGCCGTGTCTGTTCTGTCTGATCGAATGGCGTATGCAGGCTGAATATTTCTTCCAGCAGTTGCTGAAGCCTTTCGCGGAATTCATCTTCGTAGAAGCTGAAGTTGTTCACGGGCTGTTTCGGTTGGCGTGCCGCTCCCATTTCGATGACCGGTGAGTAAGTGTCTTGCGCAGCCCG
>OGYL01002130.1_pt1 | contig 14311 bp, 11 predicted proteins | sample 1576541 | NCBI WGS metagenome assembly OGYL01 (sample SAMEA3541551, study PRJEB24748) | human gut metagenome | biome: human gut; feature: human-associated habitat; material: faeces | place: China | collected 2012 | reverse complement strand
ACAATGCCCCAGGCCGTAAACAGCACGAGCACGGCCGTCACCGGGATGCGCAGGGCTACGGGCACTTGCAGCCAGTCGATGAGCGTATATCCCAGTCCTACCAGCACGTAGTGAATCAGATAAATGCCCAGTCCACACCGGGTCAGGTCGGCCAGCGCCTTGCGTAGGCGTTCGTGGCTGACGTGTATGCGTTGCAGGGCGATGAAAAGCCCGAGCGTCATCATCACAACCTGGGGTGAGCAGTAGAGGAAGAAGAATTCCAGTTGCTCTTCCGTAATGTCGGGCTGCTGCGAGGTATGGCTGAAGCCGACGTACGTGATGGCATAGCCCGCGGCGATGAGCAGGGGCGACAGCCATGCCGTGGTGCGGCCGCTCAGGCGGTTGTAATGACGCAGGTAATAGCCCGCCACCAGATAGCCGTTGAATCCGGCAAAATAGTAGAGCATGCCATAGGGATTCCAGGCGCACGTGCCCCACAGGTTGGGCGTGGCGTATTGGGTCAGATAGGGCACCAGCAGCGTGACGCCCCACAGCAGCAGGAACAGGCGCAGCGACTTTTCAGAAGCCTGTTGCAGCCAGGCTGAAAGGATGGGCAGGTACAGGTATAGCCCGATGAGCATGTAGATGTACCAGAGATGGGTGGTGTACATGCTGAAGTTCAGCGGAATCATCAGAATCTGCTGCAGGCTGTCGGCCCAGCTTTGCGAGGGATGGTCGCCGGCATACGGAAAGACTTTGCTGATGACCGAGGCATCCAGTCCTGCGGCGCCCGTCAGTGCCGGAAACAGGTTGTAGGCAACCGAAGCAATCAGAAACGGCCACAGAATGCGCGTGAGCCGTTTTTTTGTAGAACGCGCCTGTCGTCATTCTGACCGGCAGGATAAGCATGCCCGTAAGCATGACGAACAGCGGCACGCACGGGCGCAGCAGGGAGCCGTAGATGGTGCCACAAAAGTTGAAGTTGGGATTCAGCCGGGCTTGCGGCGAAACGTTGAAGGGGTCGGCGCAATGGGCGCAGATAACCATGAAGATGGCCAGCAGGCGGACAACGTCGGCCCAAACGATGCGGGAGGAAAGGTTTTCGTTTTTCATGAATAAAATAAGGATGTGTTTGTTATTATTGAGGAACAAAGTTACGGACTTGTTCCGACTTATTTTTTTAACTATTTAAAAAAACGCGGGTCGTGCGGGCCGGGAGTCGCTTTCAGCGTATTTTGTTGCGCAGGTTGCACAGGGTAACTTGCGAAATGCCCAGATAGGAGGCTATGTATCCTAAATTGACGCGCTGAAACAGTTCAGGCTCGTTGTCCAGCAGTTGGCGGTACCGCTCTTCAGCCGACTGGTAGAAGCGTGAAATCAGTCTTTTTTCGTTTTTAATGAAAGCCTGCTGATGCAGGATTCTCGACCAGTTGGCTATTTCCAGGTTGGTTTCGTACAGCCTGGTGAGGTCCTTGAGCGGAACGGCGTAGAGCAGCCCGTCTTCCAGCATCTGTACCATTTCATATTCGTAGCCCTCAATTTTTCCGTAGAAGTTGTTGGTGGAGAATACGATGTCGCCTTCGGCACTGAACCATGAAGTGGCTTCCTTGCCGTGTATTACGCAATAGGAGCGGGCAATACCTTTTTCCATGAAGTAGAAAAAAAGAATCCCGCTTCAGTGAGGAAGTAATGATGTCGCGTTTCCTGAAAGTTACGGGGCGGCTGTTTTGCAGCAGCGATATGCTTTCGTCGCTCATGCCCGACAGGGCTTTCAGGGCTTTGATAATGTTTTCCATGTCTGTCAGTTAAAGGCCAGGTTCCGGTATCCGGCCTTGTTCTTGCCCGGCCGTCGTGTTGTGTCGGGCATATATGAAAAACAGACTCCGGTGGCGTTTTGCCGGAGTCTGTCTGTTTCTTGAAAGGAAGAGCTGAAAAAAGGCGCAATGTCCGGCTCAGGCAGCGGTATGTCCCGCTACGGCTTGAGCTGGTCGGGCAGATTGTCCCTGAAGTGCCAGGCCAGTGAAATCATGGCCGTGCAGTTGCGGCGTCCCTGTGGAGTTATCTTGACCAGTCCCAGGTCGGTTTCCGCGCCGATGCTGATGTTGCGGTTTACCTGGTAGGACACGCGTACCTGCATGCCGGCATCCCAACGTTTGATGCCGGATTGGCTGAAAGTCTTTTCGCTGTAAAACATTTTGTCGCTGCCCTCGCGGTCGGCGTCGCCTTTCACTTTCATTTTTCCGTTTACCCCACAGGCCACGTAGGGACCGGCGGAAAATTTCAGATATTGTGCTTCGCCCGTACGCAGATAGTAGTGTACCAGGATGGGCAGTTCTACATATCCGGCCGAGTAAGTGGTGCGTTTGATGCCTGTCACGGGTTCTTCCGTATCTTCGTCAATAATCGGATCCCCGTTCTCATCGCGGTAAATGACGGTTTCGTCCTTTTCGCGCCAGCCCTTGCCGTAATACACCAGAGCGGGTTCAATGGCCCAGGTTTGTCCGAGTTCGAATTCCAGTCCCAGTCCCAGTTTGTAGGCACCTACATTTTTTGTGTCGGTGAAATGGCGTGACAATCCGCCGCCTACTTCCAGTATCAGGTTTTGCCCGTGCAGGGCGATGGCTGCGCCCAGGCAGGCCATCACGGTAAGAATGCGTTTCATGGTGATAAGGAGTGTCAGTCGTGTTTGAAGAATTGTTTCCAGTCGTCCTTGCCCGCCGCTTTCTGCGGAGCCTTGCGGCCAGCCTTGCGCGGTTTGCGCTCGGCGCGTGTTTTGGGGGCGGCGTTCTTGCGGTCAGCGCGGTCCACCACCACGCTGCGGTCGCCCACGCGGGCCTTCTGCATTTTTTTCAGCACCAGCGGCGCGTCTTCCTCAGGCACCTCAAAGAAGGAGCAGTTGGCCGTCAGGTCAATGCGGCCTATCTCTATCTTGCCCTTCACGTAGCGGTTGACCAGGCTGATGATTTCGCGCGCATAGAAGTTGTCGCGCTTGCCCAGGTTGATGAACAGGCGGCGGTAGCCCTGCTCGGCCTTGCGCCGCCCGCCGGCGCCGCGCTCGGCGCTGCGCCGCTCTTTCTTCTCGCCGCGGCCCGCCGACTGCTCTATCTCGGGGGCGTCGGCGTAGTAGGCCAGGAAGCGGCCGAACTCGCGGCTCACCATCTTCTTTATCACGTCTTCCTTGTCGATGAACTCGAAGTGGCGGTTTATCTCGTCCATGAACGGGGCTATCTCTTCCTCGTTGACGTCTACCTTCACTATCTCGTCCATCACCTTGTAGAGCTGCTTGGTGCATATCTCCTGGGGCGTGGGCAGCTTGCCCTCAACAAACTGCTTGCCTATCTGCTTCTCCACGGCGCGTATCTTGCTGCGCTCGCGCGAGTGGACTATGGCTATCGAGGTGCCCTTCTTGCCGGCGCGGCCCGTGCGGCCCGAGCGGTGGGTGTAGCTCTCTATGTCGTCGGGCATGCCGAAGTTGATGACGTGGGTCAGGTCGTCAACGTCGAGGCCGCGGGCGGCCACGTCGGTGGCCACGAGCAGCTGGGTGAGGTGCTGGCGGAACTTCTGCATCGTAAGGTCGCGCTGCTGCTGCGAGAGGTCGCCGTGCAGCGACTCGGCGTTGTAGCCGTCGCGTATGAGCTTGTCGGCCACCTCCTGCGTCTCGCGCTTCGTGCGGCAGAAGATGATGGCGAATATGCGGGGGTAGTAGTCTACCACGCGCTTCAGGGCCAGGTACTTGTCCTTGGCGCTCACCATGTAGTAGACGTGGTTCACGTTCTCGGCGCCTTCGTTGCGGCTGCCCACCACAATCTCCTTGTGGTCGCGCAGGTACGACTTGGCTATCTTCTCCACCTCGCGGCTCATAGTGGCCGAGAAGAGCAGCGTGTTGCGGTTTTCGGGCAGGCTCTCGAATATCTCGTTGATGCTGTCGGAGAAGCCCATGTTGAGCATCTCGTCGGCCTCGTCGAGCACCACGTTGCCCACGCCGCCGAGCTTGGCCACGCCGCGGTTCTTGAGGTCGATGAGGCGGCCGGGGGTGGCCACGATGACCTGGGCGCCGTGGCGCAGGGCGCGCACCTGGTTCTCTATCGACGTGCCGCCGTAGACGGGCACGATGTTGACGCCTCCCATGTACTTGGAGAAGTCTTTCAGGTCGTCTGCAATCTGCAGGCAAAGCTCGCGCGTGGGGCTGAGCACCAGCGCCTGGGTGTCGCGGCACCGTGTGTCTATGCGCTGCAGCACGGGTATGCCGAAGGCGGCTGTCTTGCCCGTGCCGGTCTGTGCCAGCGCGATTACGTCGTTGCGGTTGCCGAGCAAATAGGGGATTACTTCTTCCTGTACGGGCATGGGGCTCTCGAAGCCCAGCTCCGTGATGGCGCGGCGAATCTCTTCGCTGACGCCCAATTCTTCAAATGTCTTCAATCTAAAAAAAATAAAATAATACGTATTATCGCCCCATGCCCCAGCCCAACTGCTGACGACGGCGTGCGGCGCTTGCGGCTGCAAAGGTAGTGAAAATAACCGAGCATTATACAAAAAAGCTGAATTATTTTGCAGCCATGACCAAAATTGTTACTTTTGCAGCACTATGGAGATTTGTGTTTTCTGCTCGGCAAACGCCGGGCTCGACCCCGACTTCTACCGTGCCGCCGAAGAGTTGGGGCGAATCATTGGCCAGAGGGGCCACTCGCTGGTGTTCGGCGGCACCGACATGGGGCTCATGGAGTGTGTGGCTGGGGCCGCGCGCAGCGCCGGCGCGAGGGTCACGGGAGTGGTGCCGGTGCGCGTCGAGGAGCGGGGCCACACGAGTGCCCACATGGATGTACACATACCATGCTCCGACCTCACCGACCGCAAGGAGCTGATGATGGCGCGCTCCGACGTGTTCATAGCCCTGCCGGGCGGCATTGGCACGCTCGACGAGGTGTTCACCGTGGTGGCCGCCGCCACCATCGGCTACCACTCGAAGACTGTATGCCTGTACAACCTGAAGGGCTACTGGGACAGCCTCATCGCCATGCTCGACGACCTTGAGGCCCGCGGGGCCGTCAGGGGCAGCTGGCGCAACCACATCACGGTGGCATCGTCGGCGTCGGAGCTGCCGCTATGAGCATCGAATGGGGGGATATTTGGGAGTTCAGGAGACAGGAGTACAGGAGTACAGACAATAGCTTTGGGGAATATTTGGGAGTTCAGGAGTTCTGGAGTACAGGAGTACAGACAATAGCTTTTGTGTACAATGGAGTTATAGGGAGTTATAGGGAGGTAGAAGGAGTTACAGGGAGTTAGAAGACAATTGCTTTGGGGGTTATTGGGGAGTTCTGGAGTACAGGAGTTCAGGAGTTCAGACAATAGTTTTGGAAGCACGTCCCCCTGGGGGCATGGGTAAAGTGGGAAGAGATAGTCAATGCCATTGTCCTCTAACTCCTTCTACCTCCTTATAACTCCTTCTACCTCCCTCTACCTCCCTATAACTCCATTGTACACAAAAGCTATTGTCTGAACTCCTGTACTCCTGAACTCCTGAACCCCTAAAAACCGCCCCTTATCCGAGCAGCCTCCGGGCCATGTCGCGGCCCAGCGCCTCGCAGGCGGCGTGGGTGGCGGCGTCGAGGCTCTGGCGTATCTCCACGGGCGTGCCCACGGCCTCATAGTGCAGGCGCGTGTCGTTCCACTCCTTTATCTTGGCCACGGCCTTGCCGGCCCAGGCGTAGCTGCCAAACCAGCCCATGCAGTGGTTCTTTATGTCCTTGCCGGCCAGCTCGGAGAGCAGCACCTCCATCTCGTGGTACAGCCCGGCGTTGTATGTCGGGGCGCCCACTATGAGTCCGCGGTAGCGGAACACGTCGCGTATGATGTACGAGTGGTGGGTCTTCGACACGTTGTACATCACGATGTCCTTCAGCCCGGCGCGGCTGGCGGCGGCGGCCACCACCTCGGCGGCGCGCTCGGTGTTGCCGTACATCGTGCCGTAGCATATCACCAGGCCGGGGTCGGTCTCATAGCGGCTCATGCGGTCGTAGAGCTTCACCACGCGGTCTATGTTCTCGTGCCACACGGGGCCGTGGGTCGAGCAGATGTAGTTTATCTGCAGCCCCGAGAGCTTCTTCAGCGCGTTCTGCACGGGGGTGCCATACTTGCCCACAATGTTCGAGTAGTAGCGCACCATCTCGAGCCAGAACTCGTCGCAGTTTATCTGCGAGTCGACCAGCCCGCCGTTCAGGGCGCCGAAGCAGCCGAAGGCGTCGCCCGAGAAGAGGGCGCCCGCCGACGTGTCAAACGTCACCATGGTCTCCGGCCAGTGCACCATAGGTATCATGGCAAAGCGCAGCTCGCGGCTGCCCAGGCTCAGCGTGTCGCCCTCCTTCACCAGGTGGGTGCCGTCGGCTATGCCGTAGAAGCCTTTCATCATGTCGAACGTCTTGCTGTTGCCTACAATCTTCAGGCCGGGGTAGTATTTCTTTATGAGCCCTATCGAACCGCTGTGGTCGGGCTCCATGTGGTTGATTACGAGGTAGTCTATCTGCCGGTCGCCTATCACCTCGCGTATGCGCTCAATGAACGGCACGAAGAAGTCTACCTCGACGGTGTCTACAAGGCACACTTTCTCGTCCACTATGAGGTACGAGTTGTACGACACGCCGTTGGGCAGCGGCCACAGCCCCTCGAACAGGGCCTTGTTGCGGTCGTTCACGCCAACGTAGTAAATATTGTTTGTTATCTCTTGCATATATGTTTAAATGATGAATTATGGTTATCCTCTTGTCGTTTGCCTGTCGTTTGCATGCCGCCCTGCGGCCGCTATCAATCCATGCAGCTGACGGCTCAGGCCTGCCGCAGGGCGGCCTTCATCTGCCGCCCGAAGTCCTCGTCAACGTAGTTGCCTATGCTGCGGCAGCAGTTGGCGGCAAAGAGCTGGGCGCAGTGCATCACGCTGTCCCACTGGCCGTCGCTGAGGCCGGCATCGATGTCGGCGCGGGTGATGCCATACTTTATCAGCCCGTAGACGAAGCCGGCGTTGAAGTTGTCGCCAGCGCCTATGGTGCTCACCGTGTCGGTGTGCTCCACGGGGTAGTCGCGGCTCAGGCCGCCGGCACCCCTCAGGGCCACCGGGCCCGCCCCCTGGGTGCAGATGAAGTGCTTGCAGTAGAAGGATATCTCGCTGCGGTAGACGGTGTCGGGGTCCGACTTGCGGAACATCACGCCGAAGTCTTCGGTGCTGCCGCGCACTATGTCGGCATACTCCAGGTTCTCGAGTATGTTGGGCGTCACCTTGATGAGGTCGGTGCGGTGCGAGGCGCGGAAGTTGACGTCGTAGTAGAGTATGGCGCCGCGGCTGCGGGCATACTCTATGAACGCAACCACCTGGGGGCGTATCACGGGGTTGACGGCATAGAACGAGCCGAACATCACCACGTCGTCGGGGCCCACGTCGGGGTAGGCGAAGTCGAGCTGGTCGTGGGGGTGGTCTTTGTAGAAAATGTACTCGGCGCTGTTGTCGTCGCCAAGGAAGGCCAGCGATATGGGCGACTTGCTGTCGGGGTATACGCTCACGTTGTCGGCGTTCACGCCGTTGGCCTTGAGGAACGACACTATCTTGCGGCCAACGCGGTCGTTGCCCGCCTCGCTGATGAACGTGGCGTCGACGCCCGAGCGGCCGAGCGATATCACGCCGTTAAACACCGAACCGCCCGGAACGGCGCCTATGGGCTGGTCGTTCTTGAAGATTATGTCGAGCACAGTCTCCCCTATTCCAACTACTTTACGCATACTGAATCCTTTCCAAGCTGCAAATATCTGAATTTTTTGGCAAAACGGCAAGCAACGCGCCACTTTTTCACAAAAGTTAATTTTCAGCGATGGCCACGGGCGGGCGACGCCACGGGCGGCCGCGCACAAAAAAACATGCCGCCAACTTCGCCCTGTCGGGATTTTGCTGTATCTTTGCCGCCATTATGGAATACAACACGCTCACGCTGCCCAACGGGCTGCGCATCATACATCTGCCATCGGCGTCGCCGGTGGTCTACTGCGGCTACTGCATCGCGGCCGGCACGCGCGACGAGGGCCCGGGCCAAGAGGGCATGGCCCACTTCTGCGAGCACACCACGTTCAAGGGCACCGCACGGCGCAGGTCGTGGCACATCATCAACTGCCTCGAAAGCGTGGGGGGCGACCTAAACGCCTTCACCACCAAGGAAGACACCGTCTACCACGCCGCAATCCTGCGCGACCACTTCCCAAGGGCCGTCGACCTGCTCACCGACATCGTCTTCCACAGCCGATACCCGCAGCAGGAGGTGGAGAAGGAAATCGAGGTGATATGCGACGAGATTGAGAGCTACAACGACTCGCCGGCCGAGCTCATATACGACGAGTTCGACAGCCGCCTCTTCGCAGGCCACCCGCTCGGCCACAACATACTGGGACGGGCCGAGAGGCTGCGCACGTTCACACCGGCCGACGCGCTCGCTTTCACGGCAAGGCTGTACAGGCCTGACAACGCCGTGTTCTTCGCATATGGCGACATCGACTTCCGCCGGGTGGCATGGCTGCTCCAGAAGGCCACGGCCGACTTCCCCCCGGCGGCGCCACGGGGGCCAAGGCCGTCGGGGCCAATGCCTGCCTACACGCCCGGCGAGACCACGGCCGACAGGGCCACCCACCAGGCCCACGTCATGATAGGCACAAGGGCCTACAGCGCCCACGACGACAGGCGCATGGCCCTCTACCTGCTCAACAACATGCTTGGCGGACCGGGCATGAACGCAAGGCTCAACATAGCCCTGCGCGAGCGCAACGGACTGGTATACACCGTCGACAGCTCCATGGTGAGCTACTCCGACACCGGCTCGTGGTGCATCTACTTCGGGTGCGACACCCACGACGTGCAGCGTTGCCGCCGCCTGGTAAGGCGTGAGCTCGACCGAGTGATGCAGAAGCCACTCACCCCGACACAGCTCGCCGCCGCCAAGAAGCAAATAAAGGGGCAGATAGCCGTGGCATGCGACAGCCGCGAGAGCTTCGCCCTCGACTTCGCCAAGGGCTACCTCCACTACGGCCGCGAGAAAGACCCCGCCGAGCTCTTCGCCATGATCGACGCCATCACGCCATCCGCCATACAGCAAGTGGCCCAAGAGCTCTTCGCCCCCGACAACCTCACCACCCTGATCTACGGCAAGCCCTGACAGACACGCCGGCAGCCGGGAAGGCCCCAACACCCCTCCCGGCTGCCAACCGCCCACTCAGCCAAATCGAAAGTGTTCTCCCAGCTCTCCCAGCTCTCTCAGCTCTCCCAGTTCTCCCAGTTTTCCCAGTTCTCCCAGCACTCCCAGCTCTCCCAGCTCTCTCAGCTCCCCCAGCTCTCCCAGTCCTCCCAGCTCTCCCAGTCCTCCCAGCTCTCCCAGAACTCCCAGAACTCCCAGAACTCCCAGTCCTCCCAGCCCTCTCAGTCCTCCCAGCCCTCTCAGCCAATCACCTTCTCCGGCAGCTTCGGCATAGCTCCGCTTTGAGTGCACACATATGCCGATACATCCACAGCCACCTTGTGGGCTTCTTCCACAGCCATGCCGCGCAGCATGGCGGCGCAGAACGCCCCCGTAAACGAGTCGCCTGCCCCCACAGTGTCAACCACCTCCACGCGCGGCGTGGCCTGAAACGACACATGCCCAGGCGTAAACACATAGCTGCCGTTGACGCCACAGGTAAGCACAAGCACGTCAAGATTGTACTTGCCGAGCATCAGCCTGCACTTGCCCTGCATGTCAAGGCCTGGGTATCCGAACAGCCTGCCAATGGCCACCAGCTCCTCGTCGTTTATCTTCAGCACGTTGCAGCGGCGAAAAGAGTCTCTCAGCACCTCGGCAGAATAGAAGTGCTGCCTCAGGTTGACATCGAATATCTTAAGCCGCCCGCCGCCGTCGGGCATGGCGTCGAGAAAACGGTTTATCGTCTCGCGCGACACCACGTTTCGCTGCGCAAGCGACCCCCAGCACACCGCACGGCAGTTGGCTGCCACGTCGGCAAGCTCGGGCGTAAACGGAATGTTGTCCCAAGCCACGTTCTCGCGTATGTCGTATGCCGGTATGCCGTTGGCGTCGAGCGTCACCGTCACCGTACCCGTGGGATAAGGCACGCGCGCCATGCTGTAGGCAAGCCCACGGCTGTCGAGGGCTGCCAGGGTCTCGTCGCCAAGCCTGTCGTCGCCAACGGCGCTCACGGCCATAGAGTTGAAGCCAAACTGGCTCGTGTGGTAAGCAAAGTTGGCCGGCGCCCCGCCGAGCTTCTTGCCGTCGGGAAGCACATCCCACAGTGCCTCGCCGAGCCCCACGATGAAATTGTCTGATCTATCCATTCCTTATATCATTTTTTAAAACATCCCAACCAAAGCCCGGACACGAAGGCGCAAACCACGAAAATACGGGGCACAACATCAGAAAAGAGGTCTTCATTCACGGCATATCTTGCCTAATTCAGCATCCGGTGCTGAAAGCGCATGCAAACTTATAAATATTTTTTCAAATACAACGCTCAATCAGAGGCAAACCGTTTTTAGGCGACAACAGGCGGAAGGGTGTAAAACGGGCCGCAGGGAGGCTTGAAACGGGCCATGCGGCGGCGCGGAACGGGCCGCGTGGCGCATTGGCCGGGCGGCGGCAGAAAACGCCCTACGGGGCGCGGAAACGGCCTCTGCGGCCGTGCGGACGGCCGGTTGCAGCAGCAGGCCGTGCGGCAGGCCGCCCCGGGCAACGGCCCCGGGCCCTAGCCTCAGAGACAAGACTGGCATAGTGTGGCGGCGCACGCTGCCGTCACCGCCCCTGGGTTGAGGGCACGGAAAAGCCCCGCTGGGCATCTCTGCTCGGCGGGGCCGTAAAAAGACATTATCAAAGTAAATTATTGATTGCCTGCATTATGGCTCGACACAGCCAATCAGTCGGCCAGCTTGGCCTTGATGAACTCGCGGTTCAGGCGGGCGATGTTGGCAATCGACTCGTTCTTCGGGCACTCGGCCTCGCATGCGCGGGTGTTGGTGCAGTTGCCGAAGCCCAGTTCCTCCATCTTCATTATCATGGCCTTTACACGCTTTGCGGCCTCGGGGCGTCCCTGGGGCAGCAGTGCGAGCTGGCTCACCTTTGAGCTGACGAAGAGCATTGCCGAGCCGTTCTTGCATGCTGCCACGCATGCGCCGCAGCCGATGCACGTGGCGCAGTCCATGGCCTCGTCGGCGTCTTCCTTCGGTATGAGGATGGCGTTGGCGTCTTGCGGCTGCCCTGTGCGCACGGTGACGTATCCCCCGGCCTGTATTATCTTGTCGAACGCGGAGCGGTCAACCATGCAGTCCTTGATGACGGGGAATGCCGCCGAGCGCCACGGCTCTACGGTGATGACGTCGCCGTCGTGGAACTTGCGCATGTACAGCTGGCATGTCGTGGCGCCTGTGTTGGGGCCGTGCGGGTGGCCGTTGATGTACAGGGAGCACATGCCGCATATACCCTCGCGGCAGTCGTGGTCGAAGACGAACGGCTCCTTGCCCTCTTCGATGAGCTGCTCGTTGAGAATGTCGAGCATCTCGAGGAAGGAGGTGTCGTCGGGTATGTCCTTCATCTCGCGTGTGTCGAAGTGACCCTCGGCCTTGGGGCCGTTCTGGCGCCAGAATCTCAGGGTGAATGAAATGTTTGCCATATCTATTAGTCCTTATAATTTCTCGTTTGTACTTTTATTGCCTCATACTCCAACGGCTCCTTGATGAGCTCGGGGGCCTTCTCGTCGCTGCCCTGGTACTCCCAGCAGCCCACGTAGAAGTAGTTCTCGTCGTCGCGCTTGGCCTCGCCCTCCTCGGTCTGGTACTCCTCGCGGAAGTGGCCTCCGCACGACTCGTTGCGCGACAGCGCGTCGTATGCGATGAGCTCGCCCATGGTGATGAAGTCGCGCAGGTGTATGGCCTTGTCGAGCTCGGTGTTGAGCCCTTCCTTGGTTCCGGGTATGAAGAGGTTGGTTTCGAACTCCTTGCGCAGCTTCTTTATCTTGTCGAGTCCGGTCTTCAGGCCCTCGGCCGTGCGGCCCATGCCCACGTACTCCCACATGATGTGGCCCAGCTCCTTGTGTATGGAGTCTACCGAGCGCTTGCCGTGGATGCCCATGAGGCGGTCTATCTCGGCGCCTACGGCCTTCTCGGCCTCTGCGAACTCGGGCAGGTCGGTGCTCAGGCGCGGCCATATCTTCTGGTCGGCCAGGTAGTTCTGTATGGTGTACGGCAGCACGAAGTAGCCGTCGGCCAGTCCCTGCATGAGGGCCGATGCACCGAGGCGGTTGGCGCCGTGGTCAGAGAAGTTGCACTCGCCGATGGCGAAGAGGCCCGGTATGGTGGTCATGAGCTCGTAGTCCACCCAGATGCCTCCCATGGTGTAGTGTATGGCGGGGTATATCATCATCGGGTTGTAGTACTTCACGCCGTTGATTTCGTTGGCCAGCTCGCCGGGGTTGACGTCGGTTATCTCCTCATACATGTCGAAGAGGTTGCCATAGCGCTGCAGCACCACGTCGATGCCCAGGCGCTCGATGCTCTCGGAGAAGTCGAGGAACACGGCGCGTCCGGTGTTGTTCACGCCGAAGCCCTTGTCGCAGCGCTCCTTGGCTGCGCGGCTGGCCACGTCGCGGGGCACGAGGTTGCCGAATGCCGGGTAGCGGCGCTCGAGGTAGTAGTCGCGGTCTTCCTCGGGGATGTCGCTGCCCTTCTTGGTGCCTGCCTGCAGTGCCTTGGCGTCTTCAATCTTCTTGGGCACCCAGATGCGGCCGTCGTTGCGCAGCGACTCTGACATGAGCGTGAGCTTCGACTGCTTGTCGCCGTGCACGGGTATGCAGGTGGGGTGTATCTGCACGTATGACGGGTTGGCGAAGTATGCGCCCTTGCGGTAGCATGCCATGGCGGCAGAGCAGTTGCAGCCCATGGCGTTTGTCGACAGGAAGTAGGTGTTGCCGTATCCTCCGGTGGCTATCACCACGGCGTTGGCCGAGAAGCGCTCGAGCTTTCCGCTGACGAGGTTCTTGGCGATGATGCCGCGTGCGCGCCCGTCGACGACCACCACGTCTTCCATCTCATAGCGCGTGTAGAGCTTCACGCGGCCGGCGTGTATCTGGCAGCTCAGCGCCGAGTAGGCCCCGAGGAGCAGCTGCTGGCCCGTCTGGCCCTTGGCGTAGAACGTGCGCGACACCTGGGCTCCGCCGAACGAGCGGTTGGCGAGCATGCCGCCGTACTCGCGGGCGAAGGGCACGCCCTGGGCCACGCACTGGTCGATGATGTTGTTAGACACCTCGGCCAGGCGGTAAACGTTGGCCTCGCGGGCGCGGTAGTCGCCTCCCTTCACGGTGTCGTAGAACAGGCGGTAAACCGAGTCGCCGTCGTTCTGGTAGTTCTTGGCTGCGTTTATTCCTCCCTGTGCAGCTATGGAGTGCGCGCGGCGCGGTGAGTCTTGTATGCAGAAGTTCAGCACGTTGAAGCCCATCTCGCCGAGCGAGGCGGCTGCGCTGGCGCCGGCCAGGCCCGTGCCCACCACGATGACGTCGAGCTTCAGCTTGTTCTTGGGGTTCACCAGGCGCTGGTGAGCCTTATAGTTGGTCCATTTCTCGGCCACGGGGCCTTCAGGAATCCTTGAATCTAATTGTTTAGCCATAACCTTTGGAATTATGAATGTGATTTATGATTTAAGATTTTAATAACATACGCCACACAGGCTGGGGGCTATGCCGAAGGCGAACGCGAGCACCACGACGAGGAATCCCAGCATGAGCAGGGTGGAATAAACGAGGCCGATGACCTTCCAGCGGGTGAACCACACCTTGCCGTTCCATCCGAAGGTCTGCATGGCGCTCCAGAATCCGTGGGAGAGGTGGAACCAGATGGCGACAATCCACACGATGTAGAGCACAACGTAAACAGGGTTGGCAAACGTGTCCACGATGTAGGCGAAGCCGTCGGCCGGGTCGTGTGCCACGCTGATGCCTGTGAGCTCGGCGAACATCATGTTGTACCAAAAGTTGAACAGGTGGAGCAGCAGGCCGAGCAGCACGATGATGCCCAGCACGAGCATGTTCTGCGAAGCCCACTCAACCTTGGCGGGGCGCGTGGTGACGGCGTAGCGCTCGCCTCCGCGGGCCTTGAGGTTCTGCATCGTCAGCATGAAGGCGTAGACGATGTGGATGATGGCCAGGGCTGCCAGAGCCACTGTGGCCACAAGAGCGTACCAGTTGGCGCCCAGGAACTCACAAACCATGTTGTAGCCTTCTCCCGAGAAGAGGGCCACGATGTTCATTGACATGTGGAATGTCAGGAATAGAA
>OGYL01002126.1_pt1 | contig 14326 bp, 12 predicted proteins | sample 1576541 | NCBI WGS metagenome assembly OGYL01 (sample SAMEA3541551, study PRJEB24748) | human gut metagenome | biome: human gut; feature: human-associated habitat; material: faeces | place: China | collected 2012 | reverse complement strand
CAAACGTGGAAGAGACACGGAATCCGATGCAAACATTCAGCCGGAAGAAATGCTCGCATTTTTTTCCAACGAATATTCTATCTGCATTTCCACATGAAATCCCGAAGTGTGTTTCTGATAATATTACTTATCACTCCAAAGAGATCTATGCTTATCGCGGCAATTCCTTTTTTGCGCAAGATAAAATATGTAAGAAATCCAAGCGAGGCTTACAGCAGCTGGATTCCGCTCTTTTCGCATTCCTGCATCATCTCATCCGGCCACAGGGAGGACTGCACCTCGCCGATGTGCGCCTTGCGCAGGAAAAACATACAGATACGGGACTGACCGATACCGCCGCCGATGGTGTAAGGAAGCTCGCCGTCGATGATCGCCTTCTGGAACGGAAGCTTCGCGCGGTCTTCACAGCCTGCCTTTTTAAGCTGGGACAGCAGGGCTTTTTTGTCCACGCGGATTCCCATGGAAGAAAGCTCAAGGGCAATGTCAAGTACCGGATAGTATACAAGAATGTCCGCGTTTAACGCCCAGTCGTCGTAATCCGGCGCGCGTCCGTCGTGCGGTTCGCCGTTTTCCAGTGTATCGCCGATCTTTAAGATGCACACGGCGCCTTTTGTCTTGGTGATATAGTATTCGCGCTCCTTCGGCGTGTTGTCCGGGAACATCTCCGCAAGCTCTTCCGTCGTGACGAAAAAGATGTCGTGCGGCAGGATCTCCTCGATGTAATCGTACTGGATCGCCATGTATTTTTCGGTCTTGCGCAGGCATTTGTATACGGTGTTCACCGTTTCCTTTAAGGTGTCGAGCGTGCGCTCCTCCTGCTTGATGACTTTCTCCCAATCCCACTGATCCACGAAGATGGAGTGGATATTGTCGGTGATCTCATCGCGCCGGATGGCGTTCATGTCGGTGTAAAGACCCTCCCCGTAAGAAAAGCCGTATTTTTTGAGCGCGTAGCGCTTCCATTTGGCGAGCGACTGAACGACCTCGGCGGTTCTGCCGTTCTGCTCCTTGATGTCGAAGGTGACCGGGCGCTCCACACCGTTTAAGTTGTCGTTGAGACCGGACAGCGGGTCTACAAACAGAGGGGCGGATACACGGGACAGATTCAGGCGCAGTGCAAGCAGTCCCTGGAAAAAGTCCTTGACCGTCTTGATCGCAATCTGTGTATCATGCAAATTCAATTCAGAATGATAATCTTTTGGAATGATTAAATTGTCCATCTGGGGTTCTCCTCTCTTGTGTACGCAAAAGCGTAGACATTAACCTAAATAATTATAGCACAGGGCAGTTCATTTTCAAGAAAAGATACAGGTATTTGAAAAATAATACGTGTATACAATTTGGATCGGCAGCGCATTTGGGAATGGCAGAAACGTGCAACTTCAGGGCGGGAATCCGTCGATAGATGTTGACAGTAATATGCAAAAATGAGAAAATATTGGCAAGATTATTATGCAATTATCATAGAATCTGGGGTATCACAAGAGAAAAGGAGTTGAGGCACATGCAAAAGGAAAAGGGAATCGTATCGATTAAGGTTAAGCTTTTAGGTGTGATCGTTCCGGTTGTCATTGTCAGCATTCTGGTGCTCGTACTGATCGCCTACCGCACGTCGGCAGGGCTGATTGAGAGCTATTCCGAGAATCTGCTGGAGTCATCGGTGGAGAATCAGGCGTCGCAGATTGAGAGCTGGCTGGAACAGAATATCGGGGCGTTCCAGATAGTGAAGACAACGATAGAGAACACGAAGCCGGACGACAAGGAATTACAGACCATGCTGGATTCCTACTATAATTATAACTCAAATTATCCGGAGGGACTTTACATCGCGGATGAGACCGGAAAGTTCTGGAAAGCGTCGGATTCGGCGATGAGTGAGTCGGACCCGGTCAACAGTGTCTGGTATCAGGAGGGACTGACCAGAGTCAATATGGCGATCGGATCTTCCTATGTTAATTCAGAAGGCGTCAGTGTCATCAGTGCATCCGGTATTTTAAATGACGGCAGCGGCAAGATGAAAGTCATCTCTGCGGATATGACGCTCGACCGCATTTCCGTCATTGTAAACGCGTTTATCAAGATGAAGAATGCGGAGGCTATCCTCGTGGACAAGGATACGGCAACGATTCTGGCAAGCCGTGATTCTGCGAAGATTTCCACGACGCTCGGCAGCGACGGCAGCAGTGCATTCGAGCAGAGTGTAGCGGCGAAGATTGCGGATCGTGATTACAGCTTTTCCACATTGGACGGCAATATGACCGTGTTCAAGGAGGTATCCGGAACTAACTGGATTCTGGTTTCCTATATTCCGACCAGCATTGTACTGGCAGACCTTGCGAACCTCAGGAATCTGATGATTCTGATCAGTGTGATCTCCATTCTGATTCTGTGTGTAGTGATTGAGCGCACAACGCACGTTGTGATCGCACCTGTCCGGAAGCTGACGAACGTCATCAAGGCGCTGACGGACGGCGACTTTACCGTATCGGTCAAGAGCAGCGGCAATGATGAGATTGCGCTTATGAGCCGCAGCGTGGAGCGCTTTATCGCATCCATGAAGCAGATGATTGCGTCCATGGGAGACATTTCCGGAAAACTGGGAACGCAGGCGGATGCGAGTGACAGTGTGTCCAGAGAGATGCAGTCGGCGGCAAATGTCCAGTCCCAGTCCATGAGTGAGCTGAATATGACGGTGGATCAGCTGTCCGTTTCCGTCAATGAGATTGCAAACAACGCGACCAAGCTTGCCGGTGTGGTTGCAGACACGAAGGACGACAGCGTGAATGTCGGCAACAAGATGCGCGAGACCGTTGAGGTATCCCAGAAGGGACGCGAGGATATGGAGCATGTTGGCGAGGCGCTTGAGAATATCCGCACCTCTATCCAGAATCTGGAAGCGGCGGTAAATAAAGTGGGTACGGCATCCGGTGAGATTGTTGAGATTGTACAGCTGATCGGAAATATTGCGGAGGAGACCAACCTCCTGTCCTTAAACGCTTCCATTGAGGCAGCGAGAGCGGGCGAGGCAGGAAGAGGATTCGCAGTCGTCGCTTCTGAGATCGGAACGCTTGCAAGCAACAGTACCGCATCGGTAGAGCATATTTCAAAGCTCATCCATGAGGTCAATGAACTTGTGGCGGATGCAGTGCGTCAGGCAGGCGACAGCGCCGACAATATCAATGAGAGCAGTGGATTGATTCATACGGCAATCGATACCTTTGACAAGATTTATGATAATATTCAGCAGACAAGCGCGTTGATCGACCAGATGGTGGACAAGATCAACCAGGTAGATGAAGTGGCGACCAACGTTGCTGCAATTTCGGAGGAGCAGGCGGCAAGCTCAGATGAGATTCTTGCAACATCAGAGTCCATGCTGACGCAGGCAAAGGGAATTGCAGAGAACAGTGAGAACGTGGCAAAAGAATCCAGAAACCTGACAGAGTCATCCATACAGCTGGCAGATCAGGTTAAGCTGTTTCGCATTTAAGGGGGTATCAGATATGAAGAGATTGATGAGTGCAGCACTCGTGGCTGCGCTGGGAGTGACGTGCCTCGGAGGCTGCCAGGCGGGCAGCACTGGAGGTGATACCGCGGTGAATGGCAAGGGAGTGAAGATCTATGTATCACTGTCACAGGCAGATGCGTTCCGTAATACATTGATCGATGCGGCAAAGAAGACAGCGGAGGCGAGTGGAGCAGAGATCGTGGTGTACGATGCGGAGAACTCCATCGAGAACCAGGTAGCGCAGATTAAACAGGCGGTTGCGGAAGATTATGATGCAATCATGTGTGGACCGGTCGATGCGGACACTGCGCTGGAACTGGAAGCGCTGGCGGGAGATATTCCGATTGTATTTTACAACAGCTGTCCGGATGCATCGGTGCTGGAACCGGACAAATACATTTATGTAGGATCGGATGAGGGAGTTGCCGGACAATACCAGGCAGAATATATTCTGGATCAGATGAGTGACAAGGATGAGATCAATGTGGTACTCTTAAAGGGACCGAAGAATCATTCCGCAACCAAGGGAAGATCCGAGGAGTTCAAAAATACGCTTAAGGCATCCGGCAAGAAGATCAACGTCGTGTTTGAGGATAACGCAGACTGGGAGCAGGGAATTGCAGAAGATTATTTCGATCTGTTCCTGCAGACAGGCAAGCAGTTTGATGCGGTGGTATGCAACAATGATACCATGGCGCTTGGAGTCATCGATTCCTGCAAGAAGAATGGCATATCGGGAGTACCGGTTCTTGGAATTGACGCGACAGCAGATGGCTGTGCGGCAATCCAGGCGGGGGATATGGCATTTACCGTATACCAGTCGGGAAGCGGACAGGGTGAGGCGGCTGTCAAGGCGGCAATCGCACTCGGTTCCGGAGGAACGACGCAGGGAATGGAAGGCCTGTCGGACGACGGACTTTACGTCTGGGTACCGTTCGAGAAGGTGGACAGTTCCAATGTGGCAGATTATCAGTAATAGAGAGGGAAGAGGGCATCAGTGCGGTCTGCACTGATGCCGTTTTGGTGTAAGAGAATGGAATATACGCATGTGACACATACGTTTGGACCTGTTTATGACGATGCATCCCGGATTCTGATTCTGGGATCATTTCCGTCTGTAAAGTCGAGAGAACAGCAGTTTTATTACGGTCATCCGCAGAACCGTTTCTGGAAAGTGCTGGCAGCGGTCTTTGAGGATACGCTGCCGGAGACGATTCCGCAGAAAAAGGCGTTTTTGTTAGAGCACCATATTGCGCTGTGGGATGTCATTGCCTCCTGTGACATTGCAGGATCATCGGACAGTTCGATCCGCAATGTGACGGCGAATGACATGGAAGTGATCTTAAAGACGGCGGACATCCGGCGCATCTGTGCCAACGGGGATACGGCGTACCGCCTGTTTTCTAAATATTGTCTGACCGCGGAGATGCCGGAAGTAAAAAAGCTGCCGTCTACGAGTCCTGCCAATGCCGCATGGAATTTAGAGCGGCTGACACAGTGCTGGGCGCAGGAACTTTTGCTGTAAGAAAAAGAGAGGGAAAAGGAGGTGTGAGACATATGAAAAAGAACGAGATGACATGGCAGGTGATGCTCATTGAGGCAGTCGGTATCGTATCGGCGATCGCCTATCTCGGGTTACAGATCTATTACGGGATCGCGTTCCACGTCAATCCGGTGAACCTGATGATGAATCTTGTGTTTATGATTCTGGTATATGTGGGTCTGACCCTCCTTGCCGTCTACCCGGAACGTGTGAACGGATTGACAAGGGAGGTATGCAGCGGTAAGATCAGACAGTATACGCTTCGGATGGTTCGGATGGTCAAGCTTGTCTTTGTGGAGGGACTTTTATTCACCAGCGTCTGTGATGCGCTCGGAAAAGAATTAAAACAGGGATACAGCCTGATTATCGTGGTATTGATTGCAGCGATTGCGGTGTATTATGAGGGAAGGATCATACACATCCTGAAGCAGAACAACAAAAGATAGAAAGGCATCTGCAATGACAAAGGATATGACGGAAGGAGCGATACCGCCTCTTCTGGTAGGTTTTACAATTCCACTTGTTATCGGAAATCTGTTTCAGCTTCTCTACAATGCGGTCGACAGTATGATTGTCGGAAAATTTGTGGGGGAGACGGCGCTTGCCGCGGTCGGTACGAGCAGTCCGCTGATGACCCTCGCGATTCTGTTTATCAGCGGGATGTGCATGGGAGCAGGCGTTCTGATGGGAATGCACTACGGCGCAAAGGATTATGATGTCCTGGAGCGGCAGATCAGTTCGACCATGATCGGCGGGCTGATGTTTTCCGTCCTGCTTTCAGCCGTCTGCGTTTTTCTGACGCCGTGGCTGCTTCGGCTGATAAGGACGCAGGAGGAAGTGCTTCCGATTGCTACGGGGTACCTCCGCATTATTTTCTGCGGACTGATCTTTACGTTTATTTACAACTTTTATGCGAGCACATTGCGGGCACTCGGCGACAGCAGATCGCCGCTTTATTTTCTAATGATCAGCGCTGCACTCAATGTGGCGGGAGACCTGTTTTTCGTGGTGGTGCTAGGCTGGGGCAGCAACGGATGTGCCTTTTCGACGGTGCTAAGCGAGGCACTCTGCTGTCTGCTGTGCGGGCTATATATTAAGAAAAAGGTAAAGATTCTCTGCCTGGGGCGCAAGTGGCGCGTGTTTGACCGGAGGTTATTTTATAAGACGGTGCAGTTTGGCTGGGTGAGCGCCATGCAGCAGGCGACGGTACAGCTCGGCAAGATCGGAATCCAGGCGATCGTCAATACGATGGGAATCTCTGTCATGGCGGCGTTTGCAGTCGTAAACCGCATTGATGATTTTGCCTACACTCCGGAGCAGAATATCGCCCATGCGATGACCGCGCTGCTGGCACAGAACAAAGGTGCCGGCAAAAAGGAGCGGATCCGGGAGGGATTCCGCTGCGGGCTGTGGATCGAGATGATCTATGCGCTCTTTATCTGTGTGGTCTGCTTTGTATTTGCGCGTCCGTTGATGAAGCTGTTTGTGACGGATGAGGAGGTGATCTCCCTGGGAGTGATCTATCTGCATGCGATTGCGGCGATGTATTTTCTGCCGGCGGCCACAAACGGGATTCAGGGATATTTTCGCGGAATGGGCGACCTCAAGGTGACGCTCATCAGCAGTTTTATCAACATGGGAGTGCGGGTGGCGGCAGCCGTTCCGCTGGTATTTTCCATAAAGCTTGGAATTGTGGCACTGCCGGTTGCCTACCTGATCGGATGGCTGGCAATGCTGGCGGCGGAGACACCACTGCTTTTCCGCCGGAAAGAGTGAACGGGAAGCGGTTGCTTTTTCCTGCTTTACAAAGAAAAATGATAATGATAGAATACCCATAGGTGTTTTTTGTTCGGAAGACACAAAGGGAGGAAGCGTTTATGGCAAACCTGTTTCAGCTTTTACTGGCGCAGATTCACCCCAGACAAGGAAGACCTGCAGGAGAGCCGGAACGGGCGGAGGGATATAAGACACACCCGAAGCGCGAGAGCAATAATAAGGTTCGGGAGACCAGGGTTTTAGAGACCGGGGAGAGCACGCAGGAACGGGAAAGGATACAGACAGAAGTGGAAAAGGAAGATTTCTTATTAAGTCAGATCGACGAGTTTCGTGAGAAGGCGAAACAGCTGCAGGATCTGCTTGCAGCGAAGGAGAATAAAGTACAGGAACTGCAGTCGATTGTCAACGAGCGGGAAGGCAAGGCCGAGGAATGGCAGCACATTCTGGTGGAGCGCCAGGAGGAAGCTGACAAGATTGTGACAGAGTTCACGAAGAAGGTCGATGATCTGGCAGACCGTGTGACAGCGAAGATGACCGAGATTGAGACAAGCATCTCGGGGCAGGTTGCGGAGGTAAAGCGTGCGAGCGAGGAGCAGCTTGCATCGAACCGCAAGCTGAATGAGGATCAGATTGCTGCAAATAAAAAGCTTTCCGAGGAGCAGCTTGCGACAAACAAGCAGTTTTTGGAGGAGCAGGCAATCGCGAACAAGAAGCTTTCCGAGGGACAGATCGCCGAGGTCAAGGCGCTGCTTGAGAATGCGACAGCACAGCTGGAATCCATCAAGACAGATCTCTCCGAGAAGGTACATTCGGAGAACGTGAAGTGCTACCGCAACATTCAGGATCTGTTCAACGAATTTGATTCCAAGATCGAGAAGATGGACGAGATGGAGCAGGGAGTCGGATCGGTGAAGGGATATGTCAAATGTCTTTCCTGGTTTGCAATTCTGAACTTTGTTGTTCTGATCGGATTCATCTTGTATTCTCTCGGTGTGTTTAATTTTTAGCTTTAAGGAATAGAAGATCATATGAGTACAGAATCAAAGAAAGTGTGGGTCGTGGGGCATAAGAATCCGGATACGGATTCGATATGCGCCGCGATTTCTTATGCATATCTGAAAAACCAGAGCGGGGACAAGAAGACTTATGTGGCAAAGCGTGCGGGCGCGGTGAATGAGGAGACCCGCTATGTGTTAGAGCGCTTTGGCGTGGAGGAACCGCCGCTTGTGAGCTATGCCGGTGCACAGATCAAGGATATCAATATCCGCAAGACGGCCGGTGTCAGCAATCAGATTTCGCTGAAACGGGCATGGGAGCTGATGAAAAAGCTGGAGGTTGTAACGCTTCCGGTCACCAATCAGTTCGGCAAGCTGGAAGGTGTGATCGTCACCAAGGATATTGCGACGTCCTACATGGACGTGCTGGACAACTGCGTGCTCTCAAAAGCGCGCACACAGTACAAGACGATTGCGGAGACGATCGACGGTGAGGTCTACGCCGGGAATGAGCATGCACATTTTGTGCGCGGAAAAGTTGTGATTGCAACCTCCAACCCGGAATACATGGCGGATTATATCGAGGACGACGATCTGGTGATCTTAGGCGACCGCGAGGAGGCGCAGATGCAGGCGATCCGGTCGAACGCGAGCTGCATCATCATCGGCGGCGGTCTCGAGGTGGCGGAAGAAGTCAAAAAGCTTGCGGAGAAGCGGGACTGCGTGATTATCACAACGCCGTTCGACACATTTTCCGTGGCGCGTCTGATCAATCAGAGTATGCCGATCAAGCAGTACATGACCAGACGGGAGCTCGTCACGTTTGACATTGACGATTATGTGGACGACGTCAAGGATGTCATGTCGCGGGTGCGCCACAGAGATTTCCCGGTGCTCGGCTCAAACGGCAACTACGTCGGAATGATTTCCAGACGTAACCTCATGAACATGCAGAAAAAACAGATCATTCTTGTCGACCACAACGAGAAGTCACAGGCGGTGGACGGAATCGGAGAGGCGGAGATCTTAGAGATCATCGACCATCACAGACTGGGAAGCTTAGAGACCGTATCGCCGGTTTATTTCCGGAATCAGCCGCTCGGCTGTACCTCGACAATTATCTATCAGATGTATCAGGAACAGGGTGTGGAGATTCCGAAGGAGATCGCGGGACTTTTGCTCTCGGCGATCATTTCCGACACGCTGATGTTCCGCTCGCCGACCTGCACGCCGCTTGACAAGGGCGTTGCAAAGCGGCTCGCAGAGATTGCGGACGTGGATATTGAGGATCATGCAAAGAAAATGTTCCGCGCCGGAAGTGATTTCAAGAACAAGACGACCGAAGAGATTTTCTATCAGGATTTTAAGATTTTCCATACAGAAGACTGTGATTTCGGTGTTGCCCAGATCAGCGCCATGAGCGGAGAGGAATTAGAACAGATCGGAGAACAGCTCCGCCCGTTCCTGCCGCAGGTGCTCGGCGAGAAGCGTTTAAATATGGTATATGTCATGCTGACGGATATTTTGGAGGAATCTTCCAAGATTATATTTGCGGGGGAGGATGCCGGAAAAATTCTGGCGCATGCGTTCAAGAAGCAGGAGGATGCGGATGGCATCCTGTTGGACGGCATTATCTCACGTAAGAAACAGATGATACCTACACTCATGAATGAGATGTCAGAGCGAGCGTAGCCCGCTCTGTGAACATAGCTTAAAGGCTTTGGCGGTAATCCCTCGGGGATTCCCCAAAGCTTTTTTTGTATGCTCTCGAGAAGGTCGAGTAATTCTGAAAGCCGCAGGAATAGCATACTTCCGTGATCGGCGTGCCGGCGGCGATCAGCTCTTTGGCGAGAAACAGCCTCTTGGTGAGCAGATAGCCGCCGATGGTGTAGCCGGTCTGCTCCTTGAACGTGTGCATCAGGTAGGAGCGGCTTAAGTAAAAGCGGGAAGCCAAATCATCAATCGAGAGATCTTCGGTCAGATGAGCGTTTAGATAGGTAAGAATCGAGAGAATCTTCTCGTTGGAAGCGGAGTCTCCCACGAATTCAATGTGGTGGTGCAGGGCGGCGCGGTTGAGCTGAATCATAAATTCCAGGAATAAAAGCCGGTGGTGCAGCGCCGCCGCATAGTCGTCGTCGTTTAAGGAGGCGTCCAGCGCGCGGATGGAGGCGCCGAGCCTGCCGCCCTTGGAATCCTGCAGACGGAGGATGTGTGCCTGCTCGCGGTACGCCTGCTTAAAGCAGAAGGAGAGATCGCAGTCTTCCCCGGCGTACTCCGTAAGAAAATCCGGGGAGACATATAAAATGATGCGCTCGTAGGGAAGATCCGAGTGGATCTCGGGTTTGTGTACTTCCCCGGCATTGACCAGGACAATATCGCCCGGGGCAAGCTGGTAGGTGCGCCCCTCAATACAGTAGGTCACGTCACCGCCGAGAAGAATTAGGATCTTGTGAAAATCGTGATAGTGGTAGTGAAACTCCCGGCGGGAAGTATCTTTTAAATGAAACATCTTAAAGCTGGTGGTTAAGTATCCGACCTTTTTGTATTCCGGCATCGCGTGCGTCCTCCTTTTTCTATTACTGTATTATAAAAAAGCACTTTTTGCAATATAAAAAGCACTTTGAGACTATATATTATAAAAAGTGTTTTGTATAATAGTTGTATATGAGGAAACGCATGTCCAAACAGATGGAGGGAAATAACATGAAAAATTTCAGTAATTATACCGATTTTGATACAAAGGAAAATCTGCACTTTGAGTCCAAGGCCGTGCACGGCGCACTGGGAACGGAACCGCTCACCGGAGCAGTCAGCATGCCAATCTTCCAGGCGGCGACATTCCGCCATCCGGAGCTTGGCGAGTCGACCGGCTTTGCATACAGCCGTCTCGAGAATCCGACCAGACAGGAATTAGAGCGCACGATGGCAATTCTTGAGGGCGGAATCAAGGGATTCGCATTTTCCAGCGGACAGGCGGCAAACATGGCTGTCTTTTCCCTGTTGAATCCGGGCGAGCACGTCATTTTATCGGATGATATTTACGGCGGAACCTTCCGCATTATTGGGGACGTTTTTGGAAAATACGGTATTGAGCATACCTATGTAGACATGTCGGATCTGGATGAGGTGAAGGCGGCGATCCGGCCGAATACGAAGATGTTTTTCATTGAGACACCGACGAACCCGATGATGAAGGTGGCGGACATCCACGCAGTCTCTGAGATCGCAAAGAGCGTGAATGCACTCACGGTGGTGGATAACACGTTTCTGACCCCGTATTTCCAGAAGCCGCTCACGCTTGGCGCGGATATTGTCACACACAGCTCCACAAAATATCTGGGAGGACACAACGACACCATCTCTGGCATTGTGGTAATAAAAGACAACGAGGAGATCGCCGATCAGATCCATATTCATATGAAGTCCCACGGAAGTCAGCTCGCGCCGCTGGACAGCTGGCTGGTGCTGCGCGGAATCAAGACGCTGGCAGTCCGTATGGATCGTCACAATGAAAATGCGATGAAGGTTGCCGAGTGGCTCCGCACACAGCCGAAGGTGAAAAAAGTCTACTATGTCGGCTTTGCGGATCACAAGGATTATGAGGTGACGAGAAAGCAGACCACGGGATTCGGCGGTATGATTTCCTTCACCGTGGATAGCTTTGAGACAGTGAAGAAGATCTTAAAGGGCGTAGACATGATTATGTTCGCGGAGAGTCTCGGCGGAACGGAGACTCTCATCACATATCCGACGACACAGACACATGAGGACACGCCGGCAGACATCAAGGAGAAGCTCGGTATCACCGACTGCTTCCTTCGCATGTCAGTGGGAATTGAGAACGTAGAGGATATCATTGCCGATCTGGATCGCGCAATGAACGGCTGATAAAGGAGATTGGTGAGAAGATGCGATTTACAAAGATGCAGGCATTTGGCAATGACTATGTGTATATTGATGCGATTCATCAGGAATTAAAGAATCTGCCGGAGTTGGCGCGGTTTGTCAGTGACCGTCATTTTGCAATCGGTTCGGACGGAATGGTACTGATCTGTCCGTCCGAGAAAGGGGACTTCCGTATGCGGATGTTCAACCCGGATGGCACGGAGGGGGAAATGTGCGGCAACGCTCTGCGCAGCGTCGGAAAATATGTATACGATCACAGGCTGACGGACAAGACAGATCTTGTGATTGAGACACTTGGCGGAATGCAGCATCTGACCCTCACCGTGACCGACGGGCTGGTATCGAATATCCGCGCGGACATCGGTGAGCCGAGACTGTCCACCGCAGTGATTCCGGTAGTCACGGAGCTGCCCGAGTTCGTGGAGCAGCCGGTGCAGGTGCTTGACCGGACATTCCACATCACGGCGGTATCCTGGGGGAATCCGCACTGCGCCATGTATGTGGATTCTGTGGCAGATCTGGATGTGGAAGGCTATGGAAAGACGATTGAACATATGACATCCATTTTCCCGAATAAGACGAATGTGACATTCGTGGAATTTGTGCGGAAGGATTACATCAAGATCCGCGAGTGGGAGAGAGGAACCGGCGAGACGATCGGATGCGGGACAGGCTGTGCGACGGCGGTTGTGGCAGGCGTCCTCACCGGACGGACAGACCGGAAAGTGACGGTCGAGCAGATCGGCGGACCGCTTTTCATCGAGTGGGATGAGAAGACGAATCATCTGTTCATGACGGGACCTTCCCACACGGTATTCGAGTCGGAAATCGACGCGTCACACATCATCGGATAAGAGGCGCAGATAAGCAGCAGTGCATAAGATGCGCGATTGTGGCGCAGGAATGGAGATAAAATGAAGTTAAGGGAACTTTGCAGTGAATTCAAATACGAGTGTCTCTCGGGAAGCATGGATGTCGATGTGCGGGATGTCATCTATGATTCCCGGAAGATTACAGAAGGAACGGTGTTTGTCTGCATGGTGGGAGCTGTGACGGACGGACATAAATACATCCCGGATGCGGTAAAAAAGGGTGCGTCGGCGATCGTCGTCGAGCGCGCCGATGAGGCGCAGCAGATTCCGGATCATATCACGGTGATTCAGGTGGAATCAGCCAGACGTGCGCTTGCCTACATGTCGGCGGCGCTGTTCGGACATCCGGACCGCAAGCTGGTCACGATCGGCATTACAGGTACAAAGGGAAAAACGACGACGACCTACATGATCAAGAGTGTGCTTGAGATGGCGGGGAAGAAGGTTGGACTGATCGGAACGATCGGCGCGATGATCGGTGATGAGCACATCCCGTCGAAAAATACGACGCCGGAGTCCTATGAACTTCACCGGATGTTTGCGGCTATGGTGGAAGCCGGATGCGAGTATGTGGTTATGGAGGTGTCCTCACAGGGATTGAAACTGGACCGCACGGCGGGCATCTTGTTTGATTACGGCGTATTTACCAACCTTTCCCCGGATCACATCGGACCGGCGGAGCATGAGTCGTTCGAGGAGTATCTGTACTGCAAGAGTCTTCTGTTCCGGCAGTGCCGTGTCGGCATCGTCAATGCGGATGATCCTCACTGGGAGGAGATTTTAAAGGGACACACCTGTCAGGTGCGCACATTTTCCGCAGAGGGAAATGATGTGAAAGACCAGGTGGTGGATCTGTTTGCGTCGGACATCGGTTATATCAACGAGGGCGGCAGACTCGGCATGCATTTTAACGTGAGCGGCTGCATGGACTGCAAGGTAAAAGTGCATATTCCGGGCAGGTTTTCTGTGTACAATGCGATGGTGACGATGCTGGTGTGCAACCTTGCCGGTATTCCGGACCGGGCAGTGCTCGACGGACTTGAGAAGGTTCAGGTCAAAGGGCGTGTGGAGATCCTTCCGGTTTCGAAGGATTATTCGATGATTATCGATTATGCGCACAATGAGGTGAGCACGAGAAGCGTTCTGACGACACTCTTAGAGTACCATCCGAAGCGCCTGATCTGTGTCTATGGAGGCGGTGGCAACCGCTCCAAGTTAAGACGCTACGATATGGGCGAGGTGACCGGAGAACTTGCAGATCTGTGCGTTCTGACCTGCGATAATCCGCGCGATGAAGAAATCCGCGACATCAATGCCGACATCAAGGTCGGTCTGGCAAAAAGCAACGGAAAATACATCGAGATTGACGACCGCAAGGAGGCGATCGCCTACTGCATGACGCATGCAAAGCCGGGGGATATGATCGTGCTGCTCGGCAAGGGGCATGAGGATTATCAGGAGATCAAGGGTGTAAAATATCATTTTGACGAGCGCGAAGCCGTAGCGGAAATCCTGGACGAGATCAAGTCGGGAGAGCGCACGGTCGAAGCGTAGAATAACGTATAAGTATCGGACCTTTTGCAATAAGTAATATGATAGGAAGCATTACATGCAGATTTCTGGTGGAATGCCTATGAAACATTCTGTTCAAAAAATGCGGCATTTCTAACCAGCCGGTGACTGCATCTGTGATGATCCGTGTCTTTCCAAGTTTGGATCACTCCTC
>OGYL01002123.1_pt1 | contig 14338 bp, 8 predicted proteins | sample 1576541 | NCBI WGS metagenome assembly OGYL01 (sample SAMEA3541551, study PRJEB24748) | human gut metagenome | biome: human gut; feature: human-associated habitat; material: faeces | place: China | collected 2012 | reverse complement strand
TGATTTCTGCCCAAAAACGCGATGAAGCCGAAGCAAACTATAACGCAATGAAAGCCACCGAAAGCGCGGCAAAATCTCAATATGAAATGGCAAAAAAAGGTGCGCAAATCGAAGATAAAGAGGCCGCGGCAGCAATGTTGCTGGCAGCAAAAGGAAGCGTGGCTCAAGTCGAATCGGTATTGGCAGACTCATACCTGACAGCTCCGATCGACGGAGAAATATCCGACATATTCCCTAACGAAGGCGAGCTGGTAGGTACTGGAGCTCCGATTATGAATGTTCTGAATCTGAATGACATGTGGGTTACATTCAACGTAAGAGAAGAACTCCTGCAGAACCTGACTATGGGAAAAGAAATACCGGCAATAATTCCGGCTTTAGGAAACAAAGAAATCACTTTGAAAATTTACTATATAAAAGATTTAGGCACTTATGCTGTATGGAGAGCGACAAAAGTAAGCGGACAATATGACGCCAAAACGTTCCAGATCAAAGCTCGTCCGACAGCTCCGGTAGAAAACCTGCGTCCGGGAATGTCTGTCTTGCTGAAAAAATAATTAGTTACATCCGAGTCCGCCATCTTTAACGGACTCTCAATACAAAAATTACATGCCAGAAAAAAAATCGGTTACAAAAATTCTTTGGGCAGTCATCATAAGAGAATTGCACCGGCTGGTTTCCAGACCGATATACATTTTCTGTATAATAATAGCACCTCTCATCAGCTATCTTTTTCTGTTAACTCTTATGAACGAAGGATTACCGGAAGAGATTCCTACCGCCGTCGTCGATCTCGACCATTCTGCAGCATCGAGAAATTTTATCCAGCAACTCGATGCAATGAGTCTGACACAAGTTACAGAGCAACCCAACAGCTTTACAGAAGCTCGAAAATCGCTGCAAAAGGGAGAAATATACGGGTTCTTAGTGATACCGGAAAGTTTCGAAGCAAAAGCTATGGCCGGCCGCAGACCGGAAATATCGTTTTACACCAATAACGCATACTACATACCTGCGTCTTTGTTATATAAGAATTTCAAAACGATGTCGGTACTTGCCTCCGGGGCTATCGTACAGCAAACCTTACTCGCCCACGGAGAATACGGATATGAAATTATGCCCCAATTACAACCTGTGCCTACGGCAGTACATGAATTAGGTAACCCTTGGATAAGTTATTCTGTCTATTTGAATAATACATTTATTCCGGGAATGCTGCAAATAATGATATTATTGACAACCGTATTCAGCATCGGGACAGAAATCAAACACGGAACATCCAGAGAATGGTTAGCTCGATCACACAACTCGGTCGTATTGGCTATTACAGGGAAATTACTTCCGCAAACCGTTCTGTTTTTTATCATGGGAGCATTACTGCAATCTATGCTCTACGGATACTGGCATTTCCCATTACACAACGGAATCTGGCCGATGCTGGCGGCAATGTTCTTGTTGGTTCTTGCAAGCCAAAGCTTCGGCGTTATCATGATGAGTATAGCACCATCGTTAAGAATAGGGTTGAGTATAGCCGCATTATTCGGAATCATTTCTATTTCGATTACCGGATTTTCATTCCCCGTGCCTGCCATGTATCCGCCATTTCAGTTATTGTCGAACATATTCCCGCTACGACATTATTTCCTGATATACGCAGATCAAGCGTTGAACGGCATACCGTTATATTACAGCCGAATGCATTATCTGTATTTGTTCCTTTTTGCCATAGCTTCTTTACCGTTACTGAAACGACTCAAAACCGCTTTGCAAAATCAAGTATATGTTCCTTAGCAATAAGCAGGATAAAAAAGTATTAAAGATGAAACTACAAATATTCGAATCGATAAAAACCGGAATGCTGGATATCTGCTATATCTGGAGAAAAGAATATATAACGGTATTCCGGGATTTCGGAGCATTGATTTTTTTCTTTGCCCTGCCATTTGCATATCCGATATTATATGCTCTTATTTATAATCCTGAAGTCGTACGGGATGTTCCGATGGTTGTAGTAGATAACGCCCGCACTCCGTTAAGTCGTGAATTATGTAGGAACATGGATGCAAGCCCGAATGCAAAGATCGTATCTTATTGCGCTAATATGGATGAAGCAAAAAAAATAATGTATGAAAAGAACTGTTACGGCATTATGCTCATTCCGGAGGATTTCAGCAAAAAACTTATGCGAGGAGAGCAAAGTCCGGTTATTTTTTACTCAGATATGAGTATATTACTTAACTACAAAGGATTTCTGATTGCTTTGACAGAAGTGACGATGAACTTAGGATCAAAATTACAAGTCGCCGCATTAGGTGGTGCGACCCCCGAGCAAGCTAAAATGGCGATGTCTCCTATTCCATACAGTTCTATAACTCTCTATAACCCCGAAAGCGGTTTTGCGTCGTTTCTTATTCCGGCAGTCTTGATATTGGTTTTGCAACAAAGTCTCATTCTGGGAATCGGACTTTTAGCAGGGGGAATATACGAACACAAGAAATTGCATAGATATTATTCCAACCGGGAAATGATGCATAACAATATCATGCATATCGTTTTCGGAAAAGCGATATGCTATTATAGTCTCTATATCGTTTCTACCATGTATATATTGCACGTAGTACCTTGGCTATTCAAATATCCCCAAATAGGAAACCAATGGGAAATATACGCGTTCATCGCACCGTTTTTATTATCGTCCATATTTTTCGGAATGACACTCTCTATATTTGTAAGAGAACGGGAGACCTCATTCCTACTGTTTGTTTTTACTTCGTTGCTGTTTCTCTTTATTTCAGGTATCACATGGCCACGTTATGCAATGCCCGAAATCTGGAAAATAATAGGAGCTATCATACCTTCGACATGGGGAATCGAAGGCTTTGTACGCATGAACACCACAGGTGCCAGTATCAGCGATGTACATGATGCATTCATTAATTTGTGGATACTTACCGGAGTCTACTTTATAACGGCATGTCTGGCATATAGATATCAAATATGGCAAGATAAAAGAAGAGGTTTCAGAGGAAAGATAGAAGAAAACTATCAAGTATAAGAGGCTGTCTAAATCCGAAATAGATCAAAAAGATTACACATCTATGAAAAATGCCCCTCGATTTAGGGGCATTTTTCATACAATAAATAAAAAGCGAACAGTTTATTTGATGCGACGAGGCTTAACACCCTCAAACGTTATTTTAACAGGAAGAATATATCCGTCCTTATCAAAATACATCCGGTCGATACACGTTTCTCTATGATTCTGATTGGTATCACCTAAAGGCCTGCGATGGTAGACGATATACCATTCGTCTTTCCCGGGAATCTGAATCACCGAATGATGTCCGGCTCCGGTTGCTACATTATCATCCTGTTGCAATATTTTACCGACACGTTTGAAAGGACCAAAAGGAGAATCGGAAATAGCATAAGCCACGCTATAATCAGAACCACCCCAGCTACCTTCAGACCACATAAAATAATATTTGCCGTTTCGCTTCAACATAAAAGGCCCTTCTACATAATTTTCAGGAGTAACCGATTTATATAAAGTACCGTCATCAAACGGAACAATGCTCAACAAATCATCACTCAACTTTACCATATTGCAATGATGCCAGCCTCCGTAATACATATAATAAGAGCCGTCATCATCACGGAATACGAACTGATCGATAGGTTGTGCGCCATTCACGATTTTATCGATCAGCGGTTTTCCTAAAGCATCTTTGAAAGGTCCCTCCGGACGATCGGCAACTGCTACACCTATACCACCGTATTGGTCATTATTCTGAATATCATTAGCCCCGAAAAAAAGATAATATTTCCCGTTTGCCGAAATTACCGACGGAGCCCACAAAGCAAACTCAAGCCACTTTATATTCTCAATCGAAAGGACTTTCGGATGCTTAGTCCAGTGAACAAGATCTTTAGACGAAAATGCGTCCATATATGTCTGCACATTGTAAATTTGATGCACAGCCCGAGTTTTTTTGCCCGTATCCGGATCTTTTCCATCAGCAGTTACCAGTCCGGACAATGTAGGATATATCCAATATTCATCTCCATACACAATAGCTTCAGGATCGGCATACCATCCGGGCAAAATAGGATTTCCGCTCGTTTTTTTCTTCTTTTGAGGAAAAGCCAATACCGACACACAGCAAAAAAGAAATAAAAAGAAAATTTTTTTTGTAACCATAATTAACCCGATGAAACAAAAAACGCCCATTAAGGGCGTTTTTTGTAATTAAATAAATCTTTATTTTACAGACAATTTATAAGTAGCTACATTACCCTTCGCATCGGCAACTTTTACCAAATAAATACCTTTTGCCATAGACAAAGTACTCAATCCGGCAGCCACCTTAGTTTGAGAAATATTCTGTCCTGCGAAATTATACACATCAACAGTCAACGACTCAGTAGCAGACTCGATGCAAACAGCATTTGTCATGCCCCAAACTTTTACACCTTCAATTGTTGCCGTAGAGATAGAAGAAGGATCATAGTCGGTATCCAAATATACACCATGAATGTTCGCACCGGCATCGGTCCTAAATACCATATACAAATCATGCACACCTTCTACTTTTGATGTCATAGTTCCGGCAGTTTTCTTCGGAGTAGCCCAGTTACTTGTACCCTGAGCCTGTACTGTTGCCAATTTCGTATCATTTTCCAATACCGATAGATCGCTATAATCATCATGATCCAAGTCGATATAGAAATCGAACGTACTGCTTCCCAAAGACGCCTGGTCTGAAGAATGATCTACCAAAATACGAGTAAATTGTCCATTTTGGAAATCAACGTCAACAAATTTCAAAACCACACCATAAGAAGTATAACCGATATTAGAAGCCTCAAATTTCAGATCATCTGAACCGTATGCCATAAATTCAACGGTGTTCTCAATACCTCCCATTGCATCAAAATGCATGCCATAAGCGTTATCAGTAAGAGGTTCGTCTATCAACTCTATCTTTTCAGGCTCATCATCTTCTACTTCCCAAGGAGTTCCTTCGATCAATTGAATTTCTTTCAAGTTTGTAGCACCGGTCCATTTTACATAAAGATCATGCACGCCGCTGATATTTTTCTCCAAATTTTTTGCCAATGTACCGTAAACAGTCCAATACCAATCACGAGCCGTCCATATTCTAGCAATCATGTTATCTTCACTGTCCGTGCCATCAATATAAATTTCGAGGAAACCATCCGGATTTGTAGATCCTCCATGAGTAGAAACCACAGCTATCTGTTGATATGTATTTCCATCTTTAAAATCTATAGACGGGAATTTAACGATCAATCCTTCTCCTGTCCAACCCCAAGCTCCCTCATCGTTCAGCTTCGCATCGGGAAACTCTTCCGGATTGACGACACTTCCGAGTCCTGCACTTATTTTTTGACAACTATAGGTCGGGTCCGGCATTTCTCCTTGTTCTTCTTCAGTAAATTCATTGTTATAAAACACGATCTTTTTCAGATTACCTTCACAATTATTATAGCGCATATATACTTGATGCTTTCCGGTAGGCCAGGTAAAACCGTCAGTACCTTCAGGATAAAAATTATAACGGAAAGTACGATAATACTGAAAAGCATTCGTACCTTTAACATCGATTTGTGTAAACAATAAACCTCCGTTATCCGGATCTCCCATGTAGAAATCTAATGTACCTTCCGTATTCGGATTTTCATGTGCAAATTCCGCACCGTTAGCAACATAAGTCGTTCCGTCTCCAAAATCGATTACACCCAAACAGATGGTTGTTCCGGGCATTGTATTTCCCAAACACTTGTTTACAATATCAAAACGGGCATCATTCACAATTTCGACACCGCTTTCTTCTGTCATTTTAATGACAAGGTCTTCAGCCGAAGCCGTCGCAAACAAGCCGGCAAAAAGCCCTAAAAAAGTAATTGTTCTCGTTTTCATAACATACAATTTAAAAGTTAATGTATATAATAATTAAGTTGTTTTTTAACTTTTTGGAACCGACTTTAAATAGTCGGTTCCAAAATTCTCTATTTCTTTACTACACGACCATACGAACGAACAGACTCCCCGTTCAATCTCCAAACATATATTCCCGAAGGCAAGTTATTCCCGGAAACAACCAATTCCCGATCACCATCATTCAGGAATATCGTATTTCTATATACACAACGCCCTGCAAGATCGAATAAAGAAATTTCTATATCTTGAGACTGTTTTATAGAAACCGGAATATATATTTCATTGACAAACGGATTCGGATAAGCAATACCGACAGAATTTTCAGAAATAATAGAGTGATCCACACCCGTGTAGTCTGCAACTTCTTCTATCCTAAATTTCTGATTATCTTCCCCTGTCAAATCTCCTACAGATAGCTCCGCTCCTTCGTCCATCGAACTATCCGAAACCTCGAGATATTTCAATGCTCCTTTTTGCACGATAGTGAAACAGCCGTCTCCTTGATAATACAAATTCCATTTTCCGTTATTCACGGTGCAATCAAAAGGAAATTGACCGATCGTATTCGTTCCTCTCAAAACGATATTCAGTCCGGAAGCGACATTCTGCAAACCGTAACATGCATCACCGGCAACATTTAATCTCCATATTTCCGTATCGTCTCCGGTATATTCTTTCTGAATAATTTTCGTTCCGTTTGTCGTATTATTCGTTTTCAAAGCCAACGCCTTACCACTATGTACCGCGATGATTTTATATCCTTTACTTCTCTCTATTACAGGAATGATCTCCGTATCTTCTTCGAAATCGTAATAGTCGAGGTTCATTCCACCATTCGTTATCTGTACTCGCAAATTATGAGTTCCTTCCGGTATCGTTACCCTTACCATATAATCAGCATAATTGTCAACTCCGGATGTAGACTTCAATTCCATTGAAGAGAGCACCTCATCATCCAACATGACACAAATACCTTTATCCTGTCCTGAAGGTGTAGAATAACGGACAGTCATCTTATACGTAGCTGTTTTTTCGACATTTACCGTATAATTCAACCATTCTCCGGTAGTAGTCCAGCCGATATGATACCCCGATCCGCCGACTCCCACACCGACATAATCACCCTCTTCATTTCGGTATGCACCGCCTTCATTAGAAGTCGCCATATCATAAAAACCGGCGCCTTGACCTCCTAAATCGAAATCTTCAGCTTCTATGCGGCCCGGAATAGCTAAATCTTTATAAGGTTTCTGTCGCTCTGTAAAATATCTTTTTGCCGTAGCCAACAAATCGCTGGCTTTCAGAAACACATATTTTCCGGGAAATTCGCTTTGCAAACGTTCCACAACACGGTTTATCGCAGCATATCCGGCGCCTCCCAATCCGGCCTGAACCATATATACTCCGGTAAATACAGGGATATCATTTCGAGCAGCAACGCCCTTCAAATAATTATAAATACCGTCTTCATCACTGCAAACTCCGCCTGTACCGACAACCGGCATACCGCACCAGTTATAGGCATCTTTGTAAGCCCCGTTTGTCCATGCCAAAGTCCCGGTAACTCCTGTTTTTACAAAACCATTGTTATAAAAAGGTTGTGCAGGCCAACGTAATGAGGATGCCGTACTGAACATGCCGGCGGCTTTCAGATACTGTCCATTCATTACACACCATGATTCATAATCATCCGGTTTATAATAAGGTTCTTGGATATATTGTACCCCCGAAGGACCTCCGATAAACTCATCATTACCGGTTCTATTCTCATAATAATATTGCAAAATGAACGGAGCGATTTCGGTCAAAGCCGGAGATAAAGTCATAGAAACAGGCACTTTTCCCCGTTCAGACTGTTTCCAAATATCCAATGTCCCGTTATGATTGAATTGAATATTGTCCCCGTCACTCCAATGCAATGCGACATATACTTTATTCGTTTCCGCATCAACAGCCACACCTTCCGGCTGACGCCCCTCAAATGTTTCGGAAGGGAACGAAGAATAATAACTGGCATTCGGGAAAAGATCACTCACTACAAATCCGAACCCTTCGGGATTAGTCGTGAGATTAAGATCATCTCCATGCATACCGTACCCCATTACCACCGCATTTTTAGGATATCCCGGCGTATTTAATATTTTTTTAATAATATTCTTTCCCGTAGTCGTCTCATCATCCACCCAAAAAGCAAATGAGCGTGAAGCCACGGCATAATCATAAATACGCCAACCGCCATTTCTCCAATCGTCACGCAAGCCGATACTAAAAACCAATTGCTTGTTAAGTTTAGGCATAATTTCCTCTAATGCCCAATTATAAGCCTGAGTTATCGTGCTCCAATTATTCCGGATATCGACGATCTCCTTATCCCATCCGAACTCGGCAACCAACTCATCCTTAAGTTCTTCCGATACAGGCAAAGCATCTTCGGCACAAGCCATCAACAGCGCCATATTGAAGGTATAGTCATTATCCGAAAAATTACATATTACCAATTTATCCAAACGGTCTTTATACGATTTGAACAAAGTGCGCAATCCCCGATTTTCACCCGTGACGATAACACCTTGATCCGGACGTTTATATTTAACGTCTAAATACTTAAACCAGTCTAATTCTTTATCTCCGGTCGAAAGGAACACTTCCGCAGAATCCCGGTTAATAATTCCCTGAAAGATCCGGCAAATATGAAGCGCTTCAGGACTTTCCGTCGCACCTCCTACCGAAACGAACACAGGCGTCTGCACCGGTTTCATTTTCGGAAAATGTACTCCGGAAATTTGAGCGGATATTCCACCCAAAACTCCGTAGCACATTATCAATATCACTAATAGTCGTTTCATGAATAACCTCTATTAAAGTTTAACTACTTGCTGTAAACGAATATCATCCGAAGACGATCCGACCATGAAAATATAATTACCCGAAGGCGTATAGAATTTTCTCTCCTTCTCATCCCAAAGACGCAACTCCTTTTTAGGAATAGATACAGATACCTGAGCAGACTTGCCTTTTCCTATATGTACACGTTCAAAACCTTTAAGCTGTTTTAAAGGAACTTTTATTCCCGATTCAGGGAAACGCACATACACTTGTGCAACTTCATCTCCGGCATACTTCCCGGTATTTTTCACCGTAAACTTCAAATTCACGGCATCATCGGAAACTTCACTCTTCAGGTTTTTATAATCGAAGCGGGTATAACTCAACCCATATCCGAACGGATACAAAGGTTTATTTTCAAAATACATATAAGTTCTGCCTTTCTGAATATCATAATCATCAAAAGCAGGAAGCTCATCAAGGCTTCTGTAATATGTCAAAGGAAGACGTCCTCCGGGATTATAATCACCGAACAAAGCTTCAGCAACGGCAGTACCGCCTTGTTCTCCCGGATACCAGGCATTTAATATAGCAGGAATATTCTCATCAATCCAGTTAATCGCCAAAGAACTTCCGGCAACCAATACGACTACGGTATTCGGGTTAGCTTTATATGCTTCCTTGATAAACAGTTGTTGATCGGCAGGCAACTCTATCGTATATCTGTCCTGTCCCTCCCGTTCGATAGACTTGTTGATACCCAATACGGCAACCGTAACATCGCACTCGCGAATAGCCCGTCCGGCTTCTCCGTAAAGATCGAGTAAAGCTTTCTTCCCTACATCCGGAACACGCCAATATAATTTTGCCGTAGCCTCAGCTCCGTCATCGAAATATTCGGCAACCAGATTATATTTTTCGCCCTTATTCAGCTCGACCACTACACTATCGGTCTGTACCCCCCGATTGTGCCAAGAATCGATCAGTTTCTTACCGTTAAGATATAACCGGCAGCCGTCATCAGTAGCAAAAGCCAAAGTATATTTTCCCGATACACTCGGCACAAGATCTCCGCTCCAGCGGATCGACAACGGAGACTTCGGCAAGAAAGGATCGGGAGCTTGATTGGCCGGTTCAAAATTGATATTTTCATCGGTACGCACTTTCGGTGTTCCTTCCAAGTTCTTATTTCCATAATACTCAGCTTTCAAACCATTCGGGAAATTCGCTTTCGTAATCATCTCATATCCAGAAATCGAAGAAGACCACGGTGCATATACGATTTTCACATCATCCCCTACTCGATTTTTAATTCCTTCAAGAACAGATACCGGAGCATTCACCGGAGTACCGCTATAATCTCCGAATTCGCAATTCCCGGCATTAATGCCGACCACAGCGATCGATTTTACTTTTTTCGGATTTAAAGGCAAGAAGTTCTTTTCGTTCTTAAGTAATACAAGACTTTGACGTGCTGCTTCCAATGCTAATTGCCGATGCTTCTCACACCCTACGATAGAGGGAGATATAGCATTATACGGATTCTTTTCGGGATCATCGAACAGCCCCAGCATCATACGGGCACGTAAAACCCGATAAGCAGCAGTATCTATATCTGCATCTGTCACCATACATTGCTTGTAAGCATTCATCAAAGGCTCGATATATACATTGTCGCCGCATTCCAAATCAAGACCGGCTTTTATAGACAATGTCGCTGCAGCTTCGGGAGTCTTCACATATTTATGATGCGTCACCAAGAAACCCGGTCCTCCGCAGTCAGACACGACATACCCGTTAAAGCCCCATTCTTTCCGGAGAACTTGAGTCAACAACCAAGGGTTCAAAGTACACGGGACATCATTGATCGCATTATAAGCAGACATGATAGATTGAGCTTTACCCTCTTTAATACAACTTTCGAAAGCCGGAAGATAATATTCTCTTAAATTCCGTTCAGAGATATGAGGATTACATTCAAAACGGTTATGCTCCTCATTATTGGCTGCAAAATGTTTCGGAGTAGAAACAATTTTAAGGTAACGAGGATCATTACCTTGAAGCCCTTTTACAAAAGCAACCCCCAATTTGCCGGAAAGGAACGGATCTTCTCCGTATGTTTCAGGAGTACGTCCCCAACGAGGATCACGAGCCATGTTTACTGTCGGTGACCAGAAAGTCAGCAAATCGCTGAAAAAACCTTTTTGATCTTTCCCCCGATTCAATTCATTCCAGCGTCCGCGTGCTTCGTCTGAAATCGCTGTCGATATTTCATACAACAATTCAGGATTCCACATACTCGCCAGTCCGATAGCCTGAGGAAAAACAGTAAAATTACCAGGACGAACAACTCCATGAAGCGCTTCATTCCCATGATAATATTTATCGATACCTAAACGGGGAATTCCCGGAGATGTAGCCCGCAAAAGCGATATTTTCTCTTCTACCGTTAAACGGGACAACAAGTCCATAATCCGCTCATGCTGCGGAGCGTTCATATCTTTATATAACTCCTTAGTCTGGGCAACTGCCACAGAAGTAGTTGCCAGACAAAAAGAGAATAACAAGGTCTTTATTTTCAGATTCAAAGTCATAATGTCAGTTTAAATTAAGGTGCGACAATTTCAATAACAGGAGTATAATTATACCGTTTCAAAGTCGAATTATAGCTGCAGCTTGACAGAGCGGCAACACGGATATAATACTTCTGCCCGCTTTTCAAATTCTTGACAGGGTCTTCATATACCTTTGACTCTATCGAAGCATCTGTAGAACGGCTAAGCACTTTTGTCGTAGAATTTTCCTCTATGTAACAACTGTTATAACAGGAAACTACCGGATAGATATTGCAAAGCAATCTGGATTCGGAAATTGTTTTCTTACCGATAGTCATTCCTTCCGGAGTAGTAGAACGGCGGATTGTATATTTAACCGTAACCTCGGCCGAACCGGGCTCTCCATAAACAATCTCTTCTATATTTACTTTCAGGAACGGAGTCACCTTAAAATCATGCTTAGTAACACCTTTAAGATGTACTCGTTCGGCTTCTACCGGGAAAAATGGACCTTCTGTCGGCGTTACATCATAATCCCCGCTAAAAAGAGCTACATTACGGAATGTACCGTCAGCTTTAGCCCAAAACTGAAGCGGTGTAGGATTTTCATAAGAAAGATCCATCAATTCAATACGGCAGCCATCCGGCTGTTCGGTGTAAACCGGAGATCCGGTCTCAATATCGATCAAAGTCCCGTCGATACCCGCATCGGGAGCATCATAATTATCCAGTTGAAAACAAGATGTCATCAACAAAGGGAATATGGCAAATATCAAACTAATCTTTTTCATGTATTTACAATTTTATTTTTAAGGACTGTCTGAAAACTTCCAGACAGTCTTGTCATATTTCTATTATTTACTTATCTGCTGACGATTAATAGCCGGGGTTCTGTTCGATGCCCGGATTCAGTTTTCTCTGATCGTCATTAATACGGATATAATACAAATAGGGCTTAAAATCATGTGCATTACCGACTTCGACTTTTCTAAAAATCCAAGTCTTTTTATTAGCTACCCAATATGGATAAAGACCTTTCATCTTCTTATTATTCATAACCTTATCGGCCTGACGCCACCGTTTGAGATCCCAGAACCGATGATTCTCATACATCAGTTCAACTTGACGTTCATTACGCACGACATCTACTGTAAGAGATGGAGCATCTTCTACACCTGCACGGTCACGTACGTCATTTAAATAAGTCAATCCGTTAGCTACATAATCCGATACCCCCATCGTAGCCAATTCGGCTGCAGCTTCAGCATAATTCAGCTCGATTTCGGCATATCTGAATTCGAACCAATCCTGTTCTCCACTCGTATGTTTCGGATCTTGTGTCGCATTTCCCTCATATAAGAATTTTTTAATATACAAACCGGTAATAGTAGATTCGGCATTACCTCCGACACCTTGCGCCCCGATTACATATATCGAAGTATCTTTCTGTGTTTCCGGATCGGTATAACTAATCTGATCGGTAAAAGCACCTCCCTCTTTTAAGATCGTTACATTCTGACCGTTCATTTCGGCAATTCCTCTTTTTACATCGATTATACCGCTTACATCTCCTTTTGCATTGGTCCACTCAGCACCGGGAATCAAAACTGTAGCATACAATCTCGAATCTCGTCCGTCGAAAAGATCGGTACGGTCTTTCACCTCAAGAATATTTCCATCATCCCCGACAATCCAACCCGAAGAATTGGTTTCAAACTCTCCCGATGTACCATCTGCCATAGGAAAGGCCTCTATCAAATCCAATGTCGGAGACAAGCGAGAACCATAACCTTCCGGATAACGGTATCCCCAAGGTTGATTCCATAAATCCCAGTTATGAGCTTTATCGGGATACTCATATTTCTTTACAAAAATCACTTCAGGACAATCTCCCTTGATCCAGAACATTTCCTGATAGTTTTTTGCCTTGTCTGCATTTCCACGATATAGAGAATATCCTCCTTCACGAACGACATCTACCGCCTTGATTACTTCTTTATAGTATTTTTCAGCTTTCGAAGGATCATCGAACCCTACCAATCCGTTTTTATCATACGAACCATATTTGGCTATAGAAGCGGCATAAAGCATGGCACGACTTTTCAAAGCTGCTGCGGCATATCGATTGATTCGGTATTTTTCCCGAGACGAACGGGTCGGCGGAAGCATAGCGATTGCATTGTCCAAATCTTCCAATATAAATTCATACGTCTCTTCCTCTGTGCTTCGATTTACTAACAAAGCCGAAGGATTAGAATCATCGTATTCTTGAGGGACCTTTATTATAGGAACACCTCCATAACGCTTCGCCATACCGAAATAGTACCATGCACGTATTGCGTATGCTTCACCCAGTAACTCTTCTTGTTTCTCCGGAGCGAAAAGCGTAGATTCTTTTAATTCCTGAATCAACTGATTTACGTTACGCACATTATCATATGTCCACCATTGATTCCAGGCATTATTTTCCGTCGCCGGTCCGAATATTTCATGAGGGAACTCGCAATGAATAGCTTCATCACAACTCAGAGCCGGAACAAAACAACCTCCGACCCAATTATTAAATCCGGATTCACTTCCGTAATTGAAATCTTCTATCGGAAGGCGGTTGTACAAAGTAGCCATGTAAGCCTCTATTCCGGCTTCACTACCGAAGATATCGTTTTCTGTAATTTTATTGATGGGCGCCAAGTCGAGAAAATCGCTACAAGAAATCGTACCGAAAGTAAGCGTCATGGCCAATGCCCCGTATATAATCTTTTTCATCATATTAGCCTTTAGAATGTTACGTTTACACCAAAATTAAAGTTTCTCATAATCGGATAACGGGCAAGAGAACCTCCGGGATTTTCAGGATCGGTATAATTCAGATCTTTAGAACAGATCGTGAATAAGTTAAACCCGTTCGCATATATACGAAGATTGCTGATCCCGATTTTATTCGTCCATTGTTTCGGCAATGTGTAACCCAACTCAAGATTTTTGAGTCGCA
>OGYL01002110.1_pt1 | contig 14400 bp, 11 predicted proteins | sample 1576541 | NCBI WGS metagenome assembly OGYL01 (sample SAMEA3541551, study PRJEB24748) | human gut metagenome | biome: human gut; feature: human-associated habitat; material: faeces | place: China | collected 2012 | reverse complement strand
CCGGCACGTACCGCCTCAGCCAATGGGCTGTGCGAGAGTATATCCGATGAGACAGTGCCTCCGGCGCGTACTGCCTTAGCTAGTGGGCTGCGCGAGAAGATATCCGATGAGACAGAGCCTCCAGCGCGTACCGCCTTAGCCAATAGGCTGTGCGAGAGGATATCCGAAGAGATCGTGCCGGAGGCACGACATTCCCGCGTAACCCGGTACGCGACGCAGGAGCGTGCCGGGGACAGAGGGTATCCCTACACCAACCAGCGTGCCGGAGGTACGCTACTGCTTCACGTGCAAATGTTCAGTCTTTGTCGAAGTAATCCAAATTATAGGAAACGTCGTTCTCTTCAAGTAGCGCACGTAATTCATCCGCATATCCGAGGCCAAGATGATGTTCTGGTTGTTGCTTGATGTAATTAATTATCATCTCCCGGTCACGGCTGCTATATGTCAATGCACAGTATCCTGTACCCCATCCTCCAAACTTAGGAAATTCGGAGCGATGGTTTTTCATGAATTTGTTTGACTCCGTCTTGATTAGTTTTACGAAATCTGAGACACACAGTGTCGGTGGAAGTCCGGCGAAGATATGTATATGGTCGGTTACGCCGCCGATTCGGTATAGTTTGCAGTTCTTATTTCGACAGATGCCGAAAATGTAGTTGTACAGTAATGGGGCATTAACTAAATTGATAGTCTTCAAGCTGTCTTTTGTGCGAAAAATAATATGATAAAGTAAATTTGTGTAACTCATCGCATTTTTTGGTAAAGATAGCCACATCTTGTTGCCAATACAAATTTCTCAACAATAAATAGCGTAGTGGCGTACCTCCGGCACGCTGACGGCTGGAGATGCACAGTCCCGGCACGCTCCTACGTCGCGTACCGGGTTACCGAAAAGTGACGTGCCTCCGGCACGTACCGCCTCAGCCAATGGGCTGTGCGAGAGTATATCCGATGAGACAGAGCCTCCGGCACGTACCGCCTCAGCCATCTGTCTGTGCGAGAGTATATCCGATGAGACAGAGCCTTCGGCACGTACCGCCTCAGCCAATGGGCTGCGCGAGAGTATATTTGTGTAGACTTATTTTCCGATTACAAATTCTACTTCTTTGAAAGCGAAGCGAGGGCGGGAGCCGTCGGGGCGGGCGAGGGTCAGGATGCCGTCGGGAGCCACGTCGGCAATTTCGGCGCAGAACTCTTCGCCGGCTGCGAGATGGTCAGCCGTCCGGTCGGCAACGTTGCGGTAAGTGTGCAACCCGTTGCGGCGGTATAGGCGGCTGAGAAACTCGGCGTGCAGCGACTCGGCGTTGTCGGGCAGCGAGTCGGCAAGGCGCAGCAGCTCTTCGGAAAGATGGCGCAGCACGTCGGACAGCGGAGTGTCGCAGCCGATGATTTGGCGTAGCGACACGGGGTTGGGCGCGTCGGAGAGGAATTTCTCTTGGTTTATATTGAGCCCTATGCCCGCTATCGTGTGGTCGATTTTTCCGCCAGAGAGCGAGTGCTCCACGAGGATCCCGCAGATTTTGCGGTCGTTCCAGTAAATGTCGTTAGGCCATTTTATGCTTACGCCGTTGTCGATGTAGCGGTCAAGGGTGTGCACCACAGCAAGCGCCACCGCTTCCGACAGCCAGAACTGGCAGCTTGGCTTCACGTTTGCCGGGCGCAGCAACATCGACATCGTGATGTTTTTGAAGTCGGCGCTTTCCCACGAGTTGCCCCGCTGTCCGCGTCCTGCGGTTTGGCAGTCGGCGTAGACAACGGTGCCGTGGACAGCACCTTCGGCGTTTTGCGCCAGATAGGTGTTGGTGGAGCGTATCGACTCAAGATGGATGTATGTTGGAGTCATCGCGATTATGATTTTTTTGTAGTGCGGCGCACGGTGCGGCGCGGTTTCTTGGGAGCGTTTGCAGCCTCTTCGATAATTGCGCGGCAATCATCGAGCGACAGAGCCGCCGCATCCTTGTCCTTCGGAATCTTGTAGTTCTTCTTTTTGTAGGAGATATAGACTCCGTAAGGGCCGTTGAGGATTTCCATCTCCGGCTCCTCGTCGAATGTTTTTACCAGACGTTTTTTCTCTGCTTCGGCTTTGTTCTTGATCAGCTCGACCGCCTCGTCGAGGGTGATTGTTTGCGGTGAAAGCGTCTTAGGCACCGAGACAAACATTTTGCCGTGTTTCACGTATGGGCCGAAGCGGCCGATAGCCACCGTCACGGTCTCGCCCTCGTAGTCTCCGAGAGTGCGTGGCAGCTCGAATAGCTTTAGAGCCTCCTCGAGTGTTATGTCGCTTACCGACTGTCCCTTCTGCAGCGATGCAAATTGCGGCTTCTCCTCGCTGTCGGTCGATCCGAGCTGCACGAGCGGACCGAAACGTCCGATTTTCACCGACACCTCTTTGCCCGTTTTCGGGTCGGTGCCGAGCACGCGTTCTCCCACCTTGTGCTCGAGGCGCAGGTTGGAAATTTTTTCCACTTCCGGGTGAAACAGTTTGTAGAAATTTGCAATCTCGTCGTTCCATTTTGTCTGACCTTCAGCGATATGGTCGAATTTCTCCTCCACGTTGGCAGTGAAGTTGTAGTCCATGATGTCGGGGAAATATTCCATAAGGAAATCGTTGACCACCATACCCACGTCGGTCGGGATGAGCTTGTTTTTCTCGTTGCCGTACGACTCTTCCTTCTTCGTTTCTTTGATTTTGCCGTTTTTCAGCTCGAGCAGGCAGATGTCGTGTTTTGTTCCGGTTTTCTCGCCTTTTTCCACGTAGTCGCGGTTCTGTATAGTAGAGATTGTCGGAGCGTAGGTTGAAGGACGTCCGATGCCCAGTTCCTCGAGTTTCTTTACGAGCATCGCCTCGGAGTAGCGTGGCGGCTGCTGCGTGTAGCGCTGTGTGGCGTCGATTTCATCGAGCGCGAGAGTTTCTCCTTTTTTCAGTTCAGGCAGACGGGTGTCCGACTCCGCGTCGTTTGATTCATCGTCGGACGATTCCATGTATACGTGCAGGAAACCGTCGAATTTTATAACCTCGCCCGTAGCCACAAACTTTTCCTGGCGTCCGCCGATGCTGATTTCGGCGGTGGTTTTCTCCAGTTCGGCATCAGCCATCTGAGTGGCGATGGTGCGCTTCCAAATAAGGTCGTAGAGGCGTTTCTCCTGCGCCGTTCCCGAGATTTCGTGGTGTGAGATGTATGTAGGGCGGATAGCCTCGTGAGCCTCCTGTGCGCCCTTTGCCGTGGTGTGGTAGTTGCGCGCCTTGTAGTATTTGTCGCCGAGCGTAGTTGCGATTTCTTCCTTGATAGTGCCGAGAGCAAGCGACGACAGGTTGACACTGTCGGTACGCATGTAAGTGATATGTCCGGATTCGTAGAGGCGCTGAGCCACCATCATTGTCTGCGACACGGTGAATCCCAGTTTGCGTGAAGCCTCCTGCTGCAGCGTCGACGTGGTGAACGGGGCTGCCGGCGACTTTTTCAGCGGTTTCACTGTCAGGTCGCTGATGCTGAACGTTGCGTTCTTGCATGATTCGAGAAACTCCATTGCCGCCTCTTTGCTTGGCAGACGCTTGTTGAGCTCAGCGCGAATAGGCTGCGCTGCATTGTCGGTGTGGAGCAAAGCCACCACACGGTAGTATTCCTCAGCCTTGAAATTCTTGATTTCCTTCTCGCGTTCCACAATCAGTCTTACCGCCACGCTCTGCACGCGTCCGGCGGAGAGAGCCGGTTTGATTTTTTTCCAAAGCACAGGCGACAGTTCGAAGCCCACGATGCGGTCGAGCACACGGCGCGCCTGCTGGGCGTTCACACGGTCGATGTCGATGCCGCGCGGTGTCTCGATGGCGTGAAGGATTGCGCTTTTGGTGATTTCGTGAAATACGATGCGTTTTGTCTTTTCCGGCGTCAGACCGAGCACCTCGTACAGGTGCCAAGCGATGGCTTCTCCCTCGCGGTCCTCATCGGAAGCGAGCCAGACCGTGTCTGCCTTTTTCGCTTCAGCCTTCAACTGCTTCACAAGTTCCTTCTTGTCGGCAGGGATTTCATATATGGGTTTGTAGTCGTGCTCCACGTCGATGCTGAAATCCTTCTTTTGAAGGTCGCGGATGTGGCCATAACTTGACATTACTTTGTAGTCGTCTCCCAGAAACTTTTCGATTGTCTTAGCCTTTGCAGGTGACTCGACAATTACTAAATTTTTCGGCATATCAATAATTCTCTCTTGTTTTTGCGCCGCAAAATTAGACAAAAAAAACCACAATGCAACTGATTTCACACCTAAATATATGAAAAAGGGGTCGCCGTATGGTTTCGGCAACCCCTTTTAGATGGTGTTTATGCGTAGTTTATTATGCAAATTTCGAGAAGTCGGTCTTCTGCATGTCGCCCGAAGCGTTAAACTCTTCGTGGAATGCGAAGGCAGCCTTGAGGGTGTGAGGCGTGTGTCCGCCTTTGCTCAGCTTCAAGTAGTCGCGGAGCAACGGACGGTAGGCCGGGTGTGCGCAGTTCTCGATGATGAGTTCGGCGCGCTGCAACGGATCCTTTCCGCGAAGGTCGGCGATACCTTGGTCGGTGATGAGTACAGCCACAGAGTGCTCGCTGTGGTCGATGTGCGACACCATCGGCACGATGTTGCTGATTTTGCCCTCTTTTGTGATTGACGGACAGCTGAAGATAGAGATATAGGCGTTGCGAGTGAAGTCGCCTGAGCCGCCGATACCGTTCATCATCTTGGTGCCCACCACGTGGGTTGAGTTGACGTTGCCGAAGATGTCGGCTTCGAGAGCAGTGTTCATAGAAATCACGCCAAGTCGACGGATAATCTCAGGGTTGTTTGAGATTTCGCCCGGACGGATAAGCACCTTGTCGCGGAAGAAATCAACGTTTTTGAAGAAGCGGTCCATTGTCTCGTCGGAGAATGTGAGCGAGCATGTGCTGCTGAAACGGCATTTGCCTTTCTCCATAAGGTCGAGCACGGCGTCTTGAATCACTTCGGTGTACATGTCGAATTGTGGAATTTTCGGGCTTTCCTCCAAACCGTGGAGCACGGCGTTGGCAATGTTGCCCACACCCGACTGCAACGGCAGGAATTCTTTAGGGATGCGTCCGGCGCGGAGCTCGCCGATGAGGAATTTGCAAACGTTTGCACCGATGCGCATAGTGGTCTCGTCGATAGGCGAGAATCCGTGTACTTTGTCAGTGTTGTAAGTTTTTACGATACCCACGATTTTCGACGGGTCGACTTTCAGCACCGGAGAACCGATGCGGTCGCTTGGCTTATAGATGGGAATCTCGCGGCGGTAAGGCGGGTCGAGCGGCATGTAGATGTCGTGCAGACCGCGGATTTCAGCCGGGATATGCTCATTTAGCTCAATTACAATCTTGTCGGCAAGGTGAGCGAGCGAAGGGATGTTGCCCACACCAGGACCGAGCAGAATTTCGCCGTCGTCGGTCACGTCGCCAGCCTCGATTACCACCATGTCCATCTTGCCGAAGAATCCGTAGCGGAGGTTCTGCGCAAGCTGAGAGAGGTGCATGTCGCAATAGTTGATTTCGTGAGCGTTGAGGCGTGCGCGGGTGTCTTTGCATGACTGATACGGCGTGCGGAAATTCACGGCATCGGCACGTGCAAGCTCGCCGTCGATGTAGTCATTGGTCGAAGCACCTGTAAATACGTTGATTTTGAACGGACGTCCGGCTTCGTGTTCTTTTTTCGCTTTAGCTGCGATTGCAGGAGCGACAAATTTAGGCGTGCCGGCAGCGGTGAAACCAGAGAAACCGACATTGTCGCCGTTGTTCACCAATTCAGCCGCCTGTTCTGCGGTAATAAAAGGAAAAGCCATATCTTTAAGATTAAATGATAATAGTTTTGTTTGTTATTAGTTTCACAAAATTAGACATTAATTTTTATTGCGCAAATATACAGTTGGGAAAATCGGCGGTGGTGGGGCGATTTTTTTAAATGCCGCACTGAAATAAAAAGCGTGCGCGAGCGTTAATATTATGTATGAAGTGCCGGACGGCGACATATTTGACGGTTGTGGTGGCAGTGTTGTGCTCCGTGTTGCTGTCGTGCAGCACGAAGAAAAACACCGCCGGCTTCCGTTTTATGCAGTCGTTCACCACCCGCTACAACGTTTATTTCAACGGAGAGCAGCACTATAAGGAGCAGTTGAAGAAGATGGAGGAGGAATATGAGGACGACTATTCCGACTTCGTCTATGTGCATCCCGCCGAGTCGTTTGCCGACGACAAAGCCACGCATCCGTCGGTGAGTTTCGACCGCACAATCGAGAAGATGCAGAAAGCCATCGCTCTCCATTCCATACAGAAGAAACCGAAGAAGGACCGCAGCAAGATGCGCGACCCGAAATATCGTGATTATCTGAAGCGTAACGAGTACAACCCGTTTCTCCACAATGCGTGGCGGCTGATGGGCGAGGCGCAGTATCTAAAAGGCGACTTCTCCGCGGCGGCGGCTACGTTTATGTATGTGGAGCGCTATTTCCCGTGGCTTCCGAAACTCGTCACAGAGGCGAAGATATGGCAGTTGCGCAGCTACTGCGCGCTGGGATGGACAAACGAGGCTGAGAACGTGTTGTCGCGGTTGAAGCAGGACGAGCTTGTGAACAAGCGGCTGCGCACGATGTACAACACGGCTTATGCCGACTTCCTTGTGAAGACGCGCCAGTATGACAAGGCGGCGCCTGTGCTGCTTGCGGCGTACAAAGACACTGGCGGCGCACAGAAGACGCGTCTGGCATTTTTGCTCGGTCAGGTTTATGAGGCCAATGGCGACAAGGCTGCCGCCTACCGTATGTTCAAGTCGGTGGCAGGAGCGTCGAGCGCCACCTACCGCACGCAGTTCAACGCCCGCATCAAGCAGAGCGAGGTCTACACCGGACAGAACATCAATTCAGAGGTAAGGTCGTTGCAGCGCATGGCGCGGTTGGACCGCAACAAAGAATACCTCGACCAGATATACTATGCCATAGGCAATCTCTACCTGTCGCGCCGCGACACGGCAAACGCCATAAAAAACTATGTGCTTGCCAATGAGAAAAGCACGCGCAATGGCATCGACAAGGCTATAAACCAGATTACGCTCGGCGGACTCTATTTCGACCGCTATGAATATGACAAGGCGCAGCCTTGCTATTCTGAGGGCGTGGCGCAGCTGCCGGAGGACTATCAGAACTATGCGATGCTGAAGAAGCGCAGCGACGTGCTCGACGAACTGGCTGTCTACTCGCAGAATGTCACGCTGCAGGATTCGTTGCTGGCGCTTTCAAAACTGTCGCCGGAGGAGCAGAAGAAGGTGGCTGACCGATTGGTGAAAGAGTTGAAAGACAAGGAGAAGAAAGCTGCTGAGGAGGCTGCGCTGCAGGCGCTTGCGTCGCGTCCCGACGCTGCTGGAAGCCAACTGAAGAGCAACACGCAGAACTATACGCTCAACACCGACAAGTCGTGGTATTTCTACAACACCGCCACTAAAAATGCCGGAAAGACGGAATTCCAGCGCCGATGGGGCAGCCGTAAGCTGGAAGACGACTGGCGTCGCGCCAACAAGACCACATTCTCTGTCGGCGACTTCAATTCGGAGGCAGACTATGGCGACGACGACAAGCAGAAAGAGATGGTCGACTCGCTCGGCAATCCGCTAAGCGACGAGGAGATTGCCGCCCGGAAGAAAAACGAGGAACAGCTGGCGCATGAGCAGGATCCGCACTTCCCGGAATACTATCTGGTGCAGATTCCAAAAACGGAGGAGGAAATACAGAACTCTCACAACATCGTGCAGGAGGGACTGTTTAATATGGGCATAATCCTGAAGGACAAACTTGAGGATGTGAATGCCGCCGAAGCCGCGTTCAACGAGCTGCTGACCCGCTATCCCGACAATGTGTATCGCCTTGACATATATTATAATATGTATCTGATGTATGTGCGCTACGGATATGCCGACAAGGCAGAGACATGCCGGCAGAAGATTCTTGCCGACTTTGCCGACACGAAATATGGTATGGCTCTCGCCGACCCGAATTATATCGAAAACCTGCGCAACATGGAGAGCGAGCAGGAGCGGATGTATGAGAAGACGTATGCCGACTATCTTACAAACCGCAACGCAGCGGTGCATGAGGGGTATCAGGGGATTATGAACCGATATCCGTTGTCGAAAATTATGCCTAAGTTCATGCTTCTCGACGCACTCTCCTACCTCTCGGAGAAGAAATACGACCGTTTCCAGGAAACGCTCAAGGAATTGCTTGTGCGCTATCCCGACACCGACATCACACCGCTCGCCTCGTCGATTCTGAAGGATCTTGCCAAAGGCAGAAAACCGAATTCGGGAGCCGGAGGCAACGTGCGTGGCATGATTTGGTCGATACGGCTCACAAACGACACTGCGGCGGTCAACTCCACGACGGAGTATACGCCGTTTGACACGTCGCGCGAGGGTCCGCACATCTGTCTGCTCACGTATCCTGTCGACAGCGTGTCGTCAAACCGTCTGCTCTTCGACGTGGCACGCCACAACTTCTCGAACTATGCTGTGCGCGATTTCGACATCGACCGTCAGACGTATGGACAACTCGGAATAATCATAATTAAGGGATTCACCAGCTACGCTGACCTTGAGGACTACAGCCGTCAACTGTTTGCCGACCGTCAGGTTGTCATTCCTCGTCAGGTGCGCCCTGTGTTTATCAGTGAAAAGAATTTCGACCTGCTGCTCAAGGAGGGACGCTCGTTCTCCGACTACTTCCTCTTCCTTCAGGAGCAGAGCGACGATGCTGTGGAGGCACCGCTGATGGAGTGAAAAAAACGACAAGAATATGGACTATCTGCCAACCGACCCCGCAATACTTGTGTCAACAATCAATATGCTGCTGCGCGACGAGGAGTTTGACTCGCTCGAACAGATCTGCTATGCCTACAACCGCGACCCGGAGCAGCTGAAGGCGTATCTTCTCAGCCATGGCTACGTCTACAGCGTGGAGCAGCGTCAAATGCGTCCGGAGGGTTACGACCGATGATTACGCGCGCCGGTATCGAGACCGCCTATTGCTTCCTGCACCAGAAGGAGCGTGTCTATGCCCATTCGACAATGGTCTGGCAGCGCGACGACATCGAGTATGCCATTTCCTCGTTTGCCGACGACATGAATCCTGAGCTGTATTCCTTGCTGGCAGACGGCCGCACAGACTTTCTGCGTTCGCACGCCACGTTTCATGCCGATATGCTCCACGCTCTCGACATCCTTGAAAAGATGCTCTGAACGATGATTCTTTTGAGGAAAATCAGTAACTTTGCCGTATGAAGTATTGGATGATAAAGGACGGAAATAGCGAAGGCCCGTTCAGCCTTGAGGAATTGACCGCGCATGGACTTGCGGCGGAAACGAAGGTGTGGCGCCAAGGGCTGCCGCAATGGACAGAGGCAAGACTCGTGCCTGAGTTCGCGCAAATCTTTGGTGTAAAGGTTGTTGAGAAGCATCGGGCGGCTGATGACGCCGTGCGCCATTGCCCCACGCATCTGCGTGCCGCTGTTGTCACGACGGTAATCATCGCTTTGTCGTTTTTCAATGTGTTCGCGCCGCTCTCGCTGCTCGGCAGTCCGTTTTTCTATATGCTGCTTCCGCTGTCGTGGATGTCGATACGCTCAGCCGTTACTGCACGCCGCATGCTGCGCGCCGGCAACATTGAGGCGGCGATGAAACGCGCCGACCGCACCGTGCTTCTCATCACGCTCAACGCAGTGGTCGCCATCACTCTTTTTCCGTTCCACGTCGTGGCGGAGATATTCTGGTAAGTAAGTCATTTAAATTGATTATTTAGTCGCTTCGTGTTTGTATTTTTCGTGGTAAGTGATTAACTTTACACTGACAAAAATCTGAATACGATGGACATAACGCTTCCGAAACGAATAGACGGGCAGCAGCCGGCGACGCTCAACGGGCGCCAGCAAATCACAGTGGTCGGAGCCAACGGCTCTGGCAAGACACGCTTTGTCAACCGGATGATTGCCGACCTTGGCAACCGTGCATTCACAATTTCCGCTCTCAAAGCCTTGTATCCGATAAAAGACGGCGACATACAGGCGCAGTCGGTCACAACGTTCTATCAGCAGGCGCTGCAGTCGGTGCAGTTTGTGAAACCCGTAGCCGAGACAGAGTTTGAGATGCTGCTGTTTATGCTGCTCAACGATGAGATGAACGATATGTTCACCTACAAGATGAATCGTATCGGCGCAGCCGCCGACATCCCGTTGCCGCGCACGAAAATCGATGCCGTTGTGAAACTGTGGAAGGAAGTGTTTCCGAAAAACGATGTGCAGAGGTCGGGCGGTAAAATCAAGTTTACCAACCGTCTTGGCGACAATGCCTTCAATCCCCGCCAGCTGTCGGCGGGCGAGAAAGCCGTGTTCTTCTATATCGGCGCGACGCTGTATGCTCCGAAGGGCAGCGTGATTTTTGTTGACTCGCCTACACTTTTCCTGCACCGCAGCATCACGCAAAGCCTTTGGACAACTATCGAGGGACACCGCCCCGACTGCACGTTTGTCTACATGACCCACGACATCGAGTTTCCTACGTCGCGCACCGACAACGTCACGGTGTGGGTGAGAGGATGCAACATCCAGGCGGAAACGTGGGACTATGAGATAATCCGTCCGCACGAGTCGCTGAGCGACCAGCTGATAATCGACCTTATGGGCAGCCGCAAACCGGTGCTTTTTGTGGAGGGCGACAGCACCCACAGCCTTGATTTCAGGCTGTATTCGCTGATTTTCCCGGAGTACACGGTGAAGCCGATGGGAAGCTGCAACAAGGTGATAGAAACGGTGCGCTCCGTCAACGACATTCAAGGCTTCCATCATCTTGACTCGCGCGGCATCGTTGACCGCGACCGGCGCAACGCCAAGGAGGTTGACTATCTGCGTCAGAAGAAGATTTATGTGCCGGATGTGGCTGAAATTGAGAATATAATGATGCTTGAGGGGGTGATACGCACCGTGGCGCGAGTGCACGGCAAGGATGATGTGAAGGCCTTTTCGCATGTGCGTGGCAACATCCTCAAACTCTTCAAGGCGGAACTGCGGCAGCAGGCGTTGATGCACACCCGTCATCAAGTGAAACGCACCATCGAGGTGGTCGTTGACCGCCGTTTTCAGAACATCAACGCCCTTGAGGACCATCTCGACCATCTTGGACAGGAGATACGTCCGCGCGCAATCTATGAGGGACTGTGCCGCGACTTCAACCGCTATGTCCAGGAGGGCGACTACCGCAGCGTGTTGCGTGTCTACAATCAGAAAACGATGCTTGTGCAGAGCAACGTGGCGCAGCTGTGCGGCTGCCAGAACAAGGATGAATATATCAAATCGATATTCACCATCCTTCAGCGCGACAATGCCGACTCCGCCGCCATCCGCGCCGCCATCAAGCAGTGTCTCGAGATTGATTAGGCGGCCTTATAGGCTGCCAACGGAAAGATAAAAGAATTTAATGAAAGAAACGACACAAAAGAAGATACTGTTCCTGCATGGATTTTTTGCTACGGGAAGTTGTGCGATGGCAAAGGCGTTACGTGATGCTTTCGAGGGGTCGGCAGTTGTGCTGACACCCGACCTGCCGTTGCATCCCAAGGAGGCACTGAAGGAGATTCGCTCAATCATCGACCGGGAGCAGCCCGACTTGCTTCTTGGCAACAGCTGCGGAGCATTCCTTGCCCAGATGCTTGCCCCTGTGGTGGGCATACCGGCCTTGCTTGGCAATCCTCATTTCAAGATGACCGAATTTTTGAAGCAGCGCGTCGGCGAGCACGAATACAAGGCGCCGAGAAGGGACGGCAATCAGCGGCTGGTCATTGACGAGGCGTTGATTGAGGAGTTTGCCGAATTGGAAGCCATACAATTTGATTGCTGCAACCCATATTACAAAGACCGCGTATGGGGACTTTTTGGCGAGCGCGATAGCATCGCCCATTTCTGCCCGTTGTTTATGGAGCACTACAGCAATGCCTTCCGTTTTCCTGGCGGCCACACACCAACAGAGCAGGAGGTGAAGGCATGGTACGCACCGCTTGCCCAAAAGATGCTTATGGACTGTCCGGTAAAAGAATATCGGTATTTTCAGCACTTCAAGGGCGGAAAGTATAAGTTTTTCCATTCCGCCTTTGATTCAGAGACGTTGGAACGTATGGTGGTTTACCAAGCCTTGTATGGACAGAAGGGATATTGGGTGCGCCCTGAAAAGATGTTTTTCGGGAAGGTTACAAGAGAAGGTCGAACTTTCAATCGTTTCACAGAGGTGGATATGTGAAAAAGGGAACGGGTATGAACACATTGCACACCTCCCTGCGATATATTCTCGGCATCATTTATTCTTACCGACAACACGCCAAGCCTATGGAAAAATGTTTTGCAACATAATTAACTAAAATTAACGGGGGGGGTAATTATTGTGTTCTTGTTTGTTAATTTTGCAAATTCGAAAAACAAATTGCAAAAACATGAAGAGTCCCCAAAACATGAAGAGTCCCCAAAACATGAAGAGTCCCAAAATCATGAAGAATCCATGGTTAAACATTTCACTTAGCGACACTGTCGCCGATTGCGACAAGTCAGTAATCAACAGCCTGACGACTGCTGTTAAATCAAAGATTGTGCTTGACACACTTCCTGAACCATATCACGGCGATCCTGAGGCTAAGGTCTATCTGCTTAATGGCAATCCTGGACATAGCGAAAAAGATTTGACTTTTGTGGGCTGCGGCAACGCGATTCAGGCGGCGTCAGTGCTGCCAAACGGTAAGAATGCTTTCTCCAACATTTATGAGAAAGAGATTTGTGAGGAGTTGTGGCATATCAGCAAGGAGTTCATTTGGCTGCGTGATCCAGAAACAGTTGTGAATGCGATAGGCGAGTCCCATCTAGGCTATAAATGGTGGAAAGACCGCGTGCGAAAATTGAAGAAAGCATGCGGATGCGAGATTTCAGAGAAAGTTTTCTGTATAGAATGTTTCCCGTACCACACTAAACACAAAATGGCGTTCGACTTGCCGTCTGGCAAGTATGTCGACGATTTTATTTATAGCGCGATGGAAGAGGAGAAAGTCATAGTGCTTATGCGAAGTCGGAGAGAATGGTTTGCAAGAATCAAAGGTCTGGAGAATTACAGCAATCTGATTTTGCTCAACAGCTGCCAGAACGTCTCGCTGTCGCCTGGAAATATGACAAAGTCAGACTGGGAAAAACTTGTGAAGAGTTTATAAGCAAAAAAGTGAAAATATAAACGAATAGAAAGGCTTGGAAAAGATGGCGTGAGGAAAAGAGTTCTTGCGCCATCTTGCAGGCTGTTAAAATAAACTAAAGTATATATCATGGAAAAAAGGGATGTAGTGGTGTACAGTGAGGACTATAAGAAACTTGTTGATGCAACCGCACTTAAAGACAAATATTACGAGATTGACGAACGTGTCGAGGAAATTTGCAAAGAGGCATTCAAAGGTTGCGACAAGTTGGAAGAGATTGTCATGCCAAAGAAATTAAAAAAAATTGATAGCGAGGCTTTCCAGGGTTGCAGCAGCTTGACCAAACTTACATTGCCTGACAGCGTGATGAGCATCGGGAAAGGAGCTTTCTGCGGTTGCTCTGGCTTGACCGAACTGACATTGCCCAACAGCGTGAGGCTTATCGAGGTTTTTGCATTCGAAGGTTGCAGCGGTTTGACCAAGCTGACATTGCCGGACAGCATCACGAGCATCGGGGATTGTGCGTTCTATGGTTGCTCTGGCTTGACCGAACTGACATTGCCCAACAGCGTGAAGAGCATTGGGGAATCTGCTTTCGCATATTGCAGCGGCTTGACCGAACTGACATTGTCCAACAGCGTGACGAGCATCGGATATAGTGCTTTCAGGGGTTGCAGCGGCTTGACCGAACTGACATTGCCTAACAGCGTGACGAGCATCGGGGATTGTGCTTTCGCAGATTGCAGCGGCTTGGAAAAGATTATGGTAGAGAGTGGAAACAGTCGCTATGACTCCCGGGATAATTGCAATTCAATAATTGATACAGAAACCAACACATTGATTGCAGGATGCAAAAACAGTGTCATCCCTAACGGTGTGACGAGCATCGGGGATTCTGCTTTCGGCTGGTGCAGTGAATTGACCGAACTGGTATTGCCGAACAGCGTGACGAGTATCGTGGAATCTGCTTTCGCATATTGCAGCGGCTTGGAAAAGATTACAGTAGAGAGTGGAAACAGTCGCTATGACTCCCGTGATAATTGCAATTCAATAATAGAAACGGAAACCAACACATTGATTATTGGATGCAAAAACAGTATCATACCCAACAGCGTGACGAGCATCGGATATAGTGCTTTCAGGGGTTGCAGCGGCTTGAC
>OGYL01002104.1_pt1 | contig 14428 bp, 13 predicted proteins | sample 1576541 | NCBI WGS metagenome assembly OGYL01 (sample SAMEA3541551, study PRJEB24748) | human gut metagenome | biome: human gut; feature: human-associated habitat; material: faeces | place: China | collected 2012 | reverse complement strand
GGTTGGAATTGCCCAGATGCTCGATCTTCAGGTGCTGGATGGGCGCGAGAACCATCGGAGAAATGAGGTTCACGCGATCGTCGATCCCGGCGGAAAGCTTGATCGCGTTCAGAAGCGCGGCGCACGACGCACCCATCAGACCGGAGGTCTTGCCGGTGACGAGCCGCCCGTCCGGCAGCTCGATTGCTGCGGCAGGCGCGCCCGTTTCGGCAGCCTTGGCCCGCGCGGCGGGGACAGTTCTGCGCATGGACACGTCCAGATGCAGCGAATTCATGAGCATTTCCTGCTTGCGCAGCTCCTCGGGCATGGCGACGCCCTTTTTGACGGCGCAGGCGGAGGCGAAATAACGCCGGATGATCTCCTGATACGACGCTTCGCGGCAGGCATCATCGTCGCAGATGGCAAAGCCCGCCATGTTGACGCCCATATCCGTCGGGCTTTTATACGGGCACTCGCCGAAGATAGAGCGGAAGATCGTTTCGAGCACCGGGAAGATCTCGATGTCGCGGTTATAATTGACCGTTGTTTCGCCGTAGGCCTCAAGGTGGAAGGGGTCGATCATGTTGACGTCGGCCAGATCGGCTGTCGCAGCCTCGTAGGCGAGGTTGACCGGGTGCTTGAGCGGCAGGTTCCAGATCGGGAACGTCTCATATTTGGCGTAGCCCGCGTTCACGCCGCGCTTATGCTCCTGATAGAGCTGGCTGAGGCAGGTTGCCATCTTGCCGGAGCCGGGGCCGGGGGCCGTGACAATGACGATGGGGCGGCTGGTTTCGATATACTCGTTTCTGCCGTAGCCCTCATTGGAAACGATGAGATTGATATTCGAAGGATAATCCGCGATGGGATAGTGCCGGTAGACCTTCACGCCCAGCGCCTCCAGCTTGCGCTGGAATGCCTCGGCGGCCTGCTGGCCCGCGTACTGCGTGATGACGACGCTGCCGACATAGAGACCGATGGAACGGAACGTGTCGATCAGGCGCATGACGTCCAGATCGTAGGTGATGCCGAGATCGCCCCGGCGCTTGTTCATTTCAATGTGGGCTGCGTTGATGGCAATGACGATCTCCGCCTGCTCCTTGAGCTGCAGCAGCACCTTCATCTTGCTGTCCGGCTGGAAGCCGGGCAGGACACGCGAGGCGTGATAGTCGTCAAAAAGCTTGCCGCCGAATTCCAGATAGAGCTTGCCGCCGAAATGCGCGACGCGCTCCAGGATCCGTTCGGACTGCAGCTTCAACATCCGTTTCCAGACGCTCGATCTCCAGCCTGAATTTTCCCTCCGCCCGGGCCTTGTCCTTTTTGGAAAGTTTATCGACCACCTGCTTGATGTTCATCTCCCCGTCGGGAGTTTCGCGCAGGCAAAAACGGGCGTCCGACAATTCGGCCCGGCTGAAAACGAGCCCTCCCCCGAACAGGCCGAGGCTCTTGATCCGGGCATCCAGACGGCCGGCATAAAGCAACGTATCCCGTTGGAAATCATCGACATAGAATCCGTCGAGCGAAACGCGGTAAAACAAGCCTATATCCACCCGGTCGATACTGATGCGGGTGCCGAGCTTGCGGGAGATTATTTCCGTCGCCTCCCGAGCGACGAAATTCTGAACGGCAGGAATCTCGAACAACAAGGCGACCAACAGAGGCAGAAAGATCAGCGCCAGCACGATCGCCGACACCATCTTGGCCAGTATGTTCACTATCCTGCGCATTATCCGACAAAACCGTTTTTAATAAATTGCAAATTTAAGCAAATTTCGGGATTTAACATCCGGCAGACCGGATATTTATCGTTAAAAATCACCGTTCGAAGAACTTGCCGCGAAGCCCTCCCGCAACGACCGGTAAAAATCTGTGCCCGGTACAATACAGAACCGCAAACCTGTTGCCAATCGCATTTCGGAGTTTTTCCGAAACCCGGACAGAGACCCGGTATCGGCTGCCGCCCGAAATAAATACGGACATCGGCGAATCATTTCGGATTTTATTCCGTATCTTTGATTTTTATTCGGATAATTCCGCCTCGGAAAAACACAAATAAATTTGCTTTTGCGCTCGGCTTATTCGTATCTTTGACATAGTCTTGGATAGGATGTACCTCGGAAAAATGGGAACAAGTTCCCATTTTCTCTCGGCTTTCACTATCTTTGTAAAGTTTTTTGCCACACAAAAATCACATGGACATTACCATTTTAGGCATAGAATCCTCCTGCGACGACACTTCGGCCGCAGTCATCCGCGACCGGACGCTCCTCTCGAACGTAATCGCCTCGCAGGCCGTGCACCAAAAATACGGCGGCGTGATCCCGGAACTAGCATCCCGGGCCCACCAGCAAAATATCGTCCCGGTAGTCGATACGGCCCTGAAAGAGGCCGGCGTGACGATCGACAAGATCGACGCGATCGCTTTCACGCGCGGCCCCGGTCTGCTGGGATCGCTTCTGGTGGGCGTATCGTTCGCCAAAGGACTCTCGATCTCCCACGACATTCCGCTGGTGGAGGTCAATCATCTGCAGGGGCACATCCTCTCCCACTTTCTGGACCTGCCCGACCGACAGCTTCCGCACCCCGACTTTCCGTTCCTCTGCCTGCTGGTCAGCGGAGGACATACCCAGATCGTAAAAGTGGACGGTCCGCTCGACATGCAGATCGTCGGCACGACGATCGACGACGCGGCGGGCGAAGCGTTCGACAAGTGCGCCAAAGTCATGGGGCTGCCCTATCCGGGCGGGCCGGTGATCGACAAACTGGCCAAGGAGGGCGATCCGCACGCGTTCCGCTTCGCCAAACCCCGCATCGAGGGTTTCGACTACTCGTTCTCGGGACTCAAAACCTCGTTCCTCTATACGTTGCGGGACGAAATGGCCGAAGATCCGAATTTCATCGAGAAAAACAAAGCCGACCTCTGCGCCTCGCTGCAGACGACCATCGTGGAAATTCTGCTCGACAAGCTCGTAAAAGCCTCCAAGGAGTACGGGATCCGCGACATCGCCATCGCAGGCGGCGTATCGGCCAATTCAGGGCTCCGCAACGGCATCACGGAGGAGGGAAGGAAACGGGGATGGCGCACCTTCCTGCCCGAATTCAAGTTCACGACCGACAACGCCGCGATGATCGCCCTGGCAGGATACTACCGCTACATGAACGGCAATATCGCAACCCTGGACATCGCACCCGTGGCACGGCTCGAGGAGCTCGAACTGACCGTCGCACCGACAGCGGAACAATAACAGAAATACAAACTGTCCCGACCCTACATACAATATTTTTACGGGCACCCGGGATCCAAAACTTACAAAAAGCTCCACTCTCCCCGCACAGAGCCGCCTTTCGGGAAAACCTGAAACCGATCGAAACATCCGCTCAAGGAGAAACTTACGAAAAAGCCGAATCGACAAACGATACGACACGATCGGCGGGCACGACGTACGGAGAGAAAGGAAAAATATAAATTCAAAGCAACTTTAACTATGAAAACATTGAAAATCGGCGATCTGCTGGCCCGTCTTCCCATCATTCAGGGCGGTATGGGCGTAGGCATCTCCCTCTCGGGACTCGCATCGGCCGTAGCCAACCAAGGCGGTGTGGGAGTGATCTCCTCGGCCGGACTGGGCGTCATCTACCGGGAACACTCCAAAGACTACAATACGGCAAGCATCTGGGGCCTGCGCGAAGAGCTGCGCAAAGCCCGTGAAAAGACCAAAGGTATCATCGGCGTCAATGTCATGGTGGCCATGTCCAACTTCGCAGACATGGTCAGAACGGCCATCGCAGAGAAGGCCGACATCATCTTCTCGGGGGCCGGTATGCCCCTCAACCTGCCGTCGTTCCTGACCAAAGGCAGCAAGACGAAGTTGGCTCCGATCGTTTCGTCGGCCCGAGCCGCCAAGCTCATCTGCGAGAAATGGCTCGCCAACTACAAATACGTTCCCGACGCGATCGTGGTCGAGGGACCCAAGGCCGGCGGACACCTGGGCTACAAGCCGGAACAGATCACCGACGAACACTTCTCGCTGGAGCGGCTGCTGCCCGAAATCGTTTCGGAAGTCCGTCGTTTCGGCACGGCGCACGACACGCACATCCCGGTCATCGCAGCAGGCGGCATCTACACGGGCGAAGACATTTATCGCATCATGGAGCTGGGCGCCGACGGTGTCCAGATGGGCACGCGCTTCGTCACCACGGAGGAGTGCGACGCCTCGACGGAGTTCAAGCGGAGTTACATCGAAGCCTCTCAACAGGACATAGAGATCATCCAAAGTCCGGTGGGTATGCCGGGGCGGGCCATCCACAACTCTTTCCTGGAGCGGGTGAAACAAGGGTTGAAACAGCCCAAAAGCTGTCCGTTCAACTGTATCAAGACCTGCGACGTAACCCACAGCCCCTACTGCATCATCATGGCCCTCTACAACGCCTTCAAAGGCAACCTGTCGGCAGGATACGCTTTCGCCGGCGTCAATGCCTGGCGAGCCGAAAAGATCGAGAGCGTGAAAGAGCTGATGACGAACCTTATCGACGAATTCGACCGTTTCAGCCTGAAAAAACAGTTGGCGAAACTGAAAAAATAACGTTCGATAAAAGTACAAAATCCGTATGACACCTTCCGGTATTGCATGCCGAAAGGTGCTCATTTTCCCCTATCTCAATTTTTAGAACCTGCTCGAATTTTATGTAGAGATTATTTGAAAGCTGTTTTCGAGTAGATTCTTTTGGGGAGGTTGCGTAAATAGCGAACTATTTTCAGCACCTGCTGAAAGAAGATGCAGAAAAGAGGTTCAAAAAAGCCGAAACATTTTCTCTCGGCCAATGTCTAACTCATTTATAAAATTCAAAACAGACTCTTAAACGGAAATCGTCCGCCCCGGCTTTTTATACGGCGCAGACACACGAATCGATCTGCTCCCAATCCAATCTAAAAAGACGTAACACAATGAAAATATGAATAATAGTCTTTTATTTCCGCAATGAACAGAATACATGCGGTATAAAAAACGAAGCCGTTTGTTTTATCCTCCCCTCATTTTCACTACCTTTGCGCCACCATTTTTCAACCTTAAAATTAACCTTAAAATAAAAATTCGGAGATGATCGAATTCAGACCCGCACTTCTCACATCCCTGAAGCACTACTCCCGGGAGAAATTCACCGCCGACCTCATGGCCGGCATCATCGTCGGCATCGTGGCCCTGCCGCTGGCGATCGCCTTCGGCATCGCATCGGGCGTTTCACCGGAAAAAGGCATCATCACGGCCATCATCGCCGGCTTCCTCACATCGGCGCTCGGCGGCAGTCGCGTACAGATCGGCGGCCCCACAGGTGCATTCATCGTGATCGTCTATGGCATCATCCAACAGTACGGCATCGAGGGACTGACCGTCGCCACGATCATGGCGGGCGTATTCCTGATCCTGCTGGGACTCTTCCGCCTGGGGACGATCATCAAATTCATTCCCTACCCGATCGTCGTCGGTTTCACCAGCGGTATCGCCGTGACGATCTTCACCACGCAGATCAAGGATCTGTTCGGCCTCACGACCCCCGAAATGCCGGGCGACTTCGCCGGGAAGTGGATGGTCTACTTCCAGAATTTCGGGACGATCGACCTCTGGGCAACGGCCGTAGGCGTTATCAGCGTCGCCATCATCGCCCTCACGCCCCGCTTCTCGAAAAAGATACCCGGTTCGCTGATCGCTATCGTCGTTATGACGCTGGCCGTCTATCTGCTGAAACGCTACGCCGGAATCGACTCCGTCGAAACCATCGGCGACCGATTCACGATCAACTCCCAACTGCCCGACGCGGTCATCCCCGCCCTCTCATGGGAAGGGATGAAAGGACTGCTGCCCGCAGCTATCACCATCGCCGTACTGGGCGCCATCGAATCGCTGCTGTCGGCAACGGTCGCCGACGGCGTGACGGGGGACAAGCACAACTCCAACCAGGAACTCGTGGCCCAAGGTATCGCCAACGTGGTGACGCCTCTGTTCGGCGGCATTCCCGCCACCGGAGCCATCGCCCGCACGATGACCAATATCAACAACGGCGGCCGCACGCCGGTCGCAGGCGTCATCCATGCCGTCGTACTGCTGCTGATCTTCCTGTTCCTGATGCCGCTGGCGCAATATATCCCAATGGCCTGCCTGGCAGGCGTGCTGGTAGTGGTATCGTACAACATGAGCGAATGGCGCACGTTCCGGGCTCTGATGAAGAATCCCCGCTCGGATGTCGCGGTGCTGTTGGTCACCTTCCTGCTGACGGTCATCATCGACCTGACGGTGGCCATCGAAGTCGGACTGGTACTCGCCTGCCTGCTCTTCATGCGGCGCGTGATGGAAACTACCGACATCTCGGTCATCCGCAACGAAATAGACCCCGGTAAGGAGTCGGACCTCGAGTCGCACGAAGAGCACCTCATCATCCCCCGAGGCGTCGAAGTATATGAAATCGACGGTCCCTACTTCTTCGGCATCGCCAACAAATTCGAGGAACAGATGGTGCAGCTCGGCGACCACGCACAGGTGCGGATCATCCGTATGCGAAAGGTCCCCTTCATCGACTCGACGGGCATCCATAACCTCACGAACCTCTGCCGCATATCGCAACAGGAAAATACCCGCATCATCCTTTCGGGCGTCAATCCCAAAGTACACGAAGTCCTGCACAAAGCGGGATTCTACTCCCTGCTGGGCGAGGAAAACATCTGCCCGAATATCAATGCGGCGCTCCGACGGGCCAAAGAAATAGTGCAAGACCCACAGGAAAAATAATCCTTCGAGAAACAGCCGACTCCGAGAACGAAATATCCCCGTACCCTTTTGCAGGGTACGGGGATATTTCGTTCTCGGCACCGCCCGCCCACAGGCAGGAATATCAGGGTAGTGCCGCAATCGTTTCAAAAGCCTCTCTCCAGACAGCATTTTTCCTGTACACCTCCACACTGCCGGCAGGTACATAAAGAATTTTAGCAGGAAAGCCGAAATTATCTTTCCCTAGCTCCGGCGGAATAACGGCCAGACAGGTAACGACAGCCATATCAAGATAACTTGGAAAAGCTCCTGTTTCAATCACCGTCACGCCATCGGGAATAGTTACATCCGTCAATTTATGACACTGCGAAAAAGCCCCGCCACAAATAGTTTGCAAACTCCCCGGCATGATAACACACGTTAGATTATGACATCGAGCAAAAGCGCTGCTCGGAATAGTCGTTACCCCCTCGGGAATACAGACGCTCTGAAGACTTTCATTCTCGTAGAATGCCCATTCACCGAACCTCACCATACGGTCAGGGAAGGTGATACGCTTCAAACTCTGACAATGCCAGAAAGCCCAATCTCCCATACTTGTCACACTTTCCGGAATAACAACTTCCGTCACAAAGCTGCATAACATAAATGCATAATCTCCGATGCGGGTCACACCTTCGCCAATCGTCAAGGAGGAAATCCTGTTCACATGCGGATACCAAGGCGGAGTTTCCGAAGTACCTCCATCTCTATAATCGGGCATAGGTCCTTCCCCGGTAATCGTCAGGACACCATCCTCCGTCAAAGTCCATGTAAGCTCCCCGGTCGTTCCCCCAAAAATCACCGCCGCCGAATCGCTGCCATCGCAAGAAGATAACCCTACAGGAAACAGCAGGCAAAAACACAAAGACCAAAATAAAAATCTTCTCATAAGCTGAAAATCATTAAATCCCCCTAAAAACAGTTCGTCCAATAAAACAATTCGACATAAATATATAAAAAATTATTCAAAGAGCGCCTATTCGGCAATATTTGCCATGGTGATTGATTATACGATTTAGTGTATCCCCCAGGATTTATCAGGATTTAGTTCGTCATCGCCTCATTTTCTTTACAGCGACAATCACGCCCCAAGCCCCATAATATCGCCCTACTAATCTCTTTATCAACGATGTACTTCGTCATAGCATACAATAACCACAAAATACATCCGTAGCAAACATGCTTGATCATCATCGGTGGTCGCTGCTCTATGCCCTGCTCCTCCTTATCCTTTATATGAAAATCGATTTTTACAAAGACTTTTAATCCAAAGCGTTATATGACAAAGGTAATGACGGGCCGACGGTCGCCGGCACAATTCGTATGTTTTTCAACTTCCCAAAACACCTTCCCTACCGGGACCGAAAGAGATTTCAGACCAGAACCGATCAACACGTCCACGACACACCAACGGGTTCTCTCTCCCGCACCACACAAACCTCAATCGCGAATACACACGATCCGCAATCTATCGCCTACATAAATTTAACGCTTTTAATACGGGTGTCCCGCCCGGCGATTTCACGTTCGACGAGGCCCGTCACCACATCTGCGGCATCGTGCCAGCGGTTAGCACGGAATTTCCAGCGGTAAGTGGTCAGATGGGCATACAATTCGGGCCAGCGCAGCGCCCAGTCGCAGGGAAAACGTACCGTATGAACCACCGTCGCTGCGTTCGAGAGGATGCGGGCTTCCTTGTTAGCGGACTGGTGAAACCACTCCACACGAACCTGCGGCGCTAAAGCCTGCACCGCGCGGGCAAATCCCCGGCCTCCGTTGTTACTCTCGATCAGTGCCGCACGCGTACCCGACTCGCGGAGCATCGTTCCCACCAGTCCTTCGGTCATCTCCATCGGTTCGCGCGAATAAACCGCATCGGTAACGTAGATCACCCCGTCCGGATCGACGACATAACAGAGCGAACAGAGGTAATCGTCGCCCGTATCGGCCGTATCGGTATAGTTCGCCCGGCGCACGATGTCGCGGGGCAGCTCCTCGTAAGTCAGGAAATTATCCCCGTAGAGCAGCCCTTCGCGCACCGAAGGACGCCCCTGATACATACACTCGAACCGCACGGGATCGAGCCGCCGCTTACCACGCAGCAATTCCGCGCCGTGAAGCTCCTCCCAGAGCGCTTCGCCCGGTTCACGGGGATCGACCGGCGACGGAGGACGCGTTTTGAGAGCTTCGAAGTTCAAATAGAGCCAGGTATCGGGCGGCAGCGTATCGAGCTGCGCCCAGTCGGTGAACTCGACGAAAGGCTCCCGGCGGCAGAGCGTGCCGATCAAATCCTCCTCGTGCCAGCGCGTGAAGACGATCAACTCGCCGGAGAAGTTGTGCATACGGGTCTTCACGACCGAGGTGTACCACTCCCAACAGTTCTCCCGCACGACGGGCGAATTAGCCTCCATCGCATCTTTGTACATATAGTAATCAATTTTGTCGCAGATTAACAAAAAAACGTTAAATTTGCGCTAAAGATTGATTGACAGCGTTATGGAAAAATCGAAAAGAGTAGTCGGTTACGCCCGTGTTTCGACGGAGGCACAAGACATTACCCGTCAAATTGAACTTATTACGGCCTATTGTAGCGACCGAAATTATCATCTAATCAAAATCATTCAAGAGAAAATTTCGGGAGCCAGAAAGGACAGGAAAAGTCTAAATGAACTTTTAGATGTGGACGATGCGGTCGCCGATATGATTATCGTGTCGGAACTCTCCCGTTTATCGCGTGAAGATGATATTTTATCCGTTCTTTCAACGATAAACGAACTTTTGAAACAAGGTGTCGATATTCTGTTTTTGGATAAGCAAGACCGCATTTATAAGGCTGGAACTATTTTATCCCTTTACGACATCATTACGCTGTCAGTAGAAGCCAAAGCAAGTGCCGACGAACGCTACAAGATTGCAGGTCGGATGCAGACGGGTTTACGCTCCAAACTGGCCGAGTTTAGCAATATGTTTGCAGGCGGTACGGTTCCTTTCGGCTACAAAGTCATTCACAATCCCGATTACAAACTGAACCAAACGCCTAAAAACCTGCTTGTCGTCGATGCCAAAGAAGCCGAAGCGGTAAAATACCTTTTTCAGCAGCTAATCGACGGCAATACGATACGGCAGACTGTAAGGGTTTACAATAAATTATACCCTTACAAACTCTCTTATTCGGGCATCTGCCGCATTATCCGCAATCCCAAATACAAAGGGGAGATATACCGACGGGGAAAATTGTACGGCCAAATTCCCGAACTGCAAATCATCACGCCCGAAGATTTCGACAAGGCCAACAAACAGATGCGTGAAAACAGCCTGTTTCAAAGCAATGCTCCGAAATACTATAATCCGCTGAAAGGTTTGCTGTTTTGCCCGTGTGGATGCGGTCTTTACATGAAACCCAACCACAACAGCTATCTAATCTATCGTTGTTCAAGTGCTTATAACGACAAACAGAAATGCGAAAATTACGGCGTCAAATGCGCTTATATCCTATCGTCCGTTTGGACTTGTGTAAAGGAAACCTTGCACACCGAGGAATACAAGCGCTTCAATACCCAGCGGGCAAATGAATTGCAGGGGATAAACAAGCAGATTCGGGAAACAATCACCCGAAAAGTCAATAGCGTCGATGAACTGAAAACGCAATCGGCATCGTTGATTGCCAAAATCAAGAAACTGAATAATGATGACCTTATCAATGAATTGGAAACCGATTATAACGTGCTTTGCAAACAAATCAAGCAAACCGAGCAGGAAATTTCCGAACTGAACGGACAGATAGCCGAAAACGATGCCGAAATAAAACGGAATGTGGAGCAGAAAGATTTTAGCAAAATGGAGCAGTCGGCCTTATACAAGGAAAAATTGCAAAAAGCCGTCTATCATTCCCTCTCTGCCATGCGTGGCATTTTGGAAATAATCTTTAAGAACGGCATGACACGTTACGTGCTGATTAAAAAGCACCGAAACGGCGGAACCTACCTTTTGCCCGATACGTTCAAAGGCGACATGGAACGGAAACAAATTATCGTTCCGTCCTTACGAACCGACAAGGATAATCCCTATTCAGCCCAGCCAATGAATTTGCGCTACACGTTCGACGAATTTTTCAAGGCCATGCCCGTCGAAGAATACGAGATCCCGATAACGGAATGAAAAAAGAGGGCGATTGCTGTAATGGCAATCGTCCCCTTTTCGGTTCGGTTAAACGACCGAACAATTAAAGATGTTCCCGTAACAGATCAAGGATTATCTGTTCTTGTGTCTGCGTAGAGGTTTTGCGGGCATTTTGGATTTTATCCGCCTGCCATTGGGTAAGATTCTTTAATTTTTCTTCCATTTCAGAAGTGTAGGCGGATGCGTCATCGGCAGCATTATAACCGTCTTGGATGAATGTAATCAAATACTTTTTGGCGAGGAATTTAGCCGTGAATTTTTCACTTGCCGCTTCAAACCATTTGCGGCTCTTGGCACACCACCCGTCAGCCTCTTGCAGACATTGGGGCATTTCACGGGTTTTAAGACTTGCCACCAAATCTTTGGCTTTGAGTTTGTTGTTGCCACACGCCCAAAACGAGATTGTCGAAAGCGGGAAATTGCGTCGTTGCAATTCCATAGCAAAATCAAAGGCCGCATTTGTTTCCTTAATGGCCATTGCGGGGGCTGCCATGTAGTCGGAACCTTTCCACGTTTTCGTGCAAATGTTCATTTCGGCAATGAGCAATGCAATGGCAACCCCTTTATTCAGCGGCTCAATGACCACCAAATCTTCAAGCGGCAAGCCTAATTCAAGGTAGGCTTTCAGACGGTGCTGACCGTCCAAAACAGCGTAATAATCCTTTGCATGTTCATCGGCAATATCGTTGCCGTCCAAATCGGTCAGGTGACCGCCCGATGCTATGATGGCTTTACCGTTCACCGCCGTAATGGGACACAACATCCCATATTCGGCAAGAGAATCCTTTTTTGCCTTAATCGCTTTTTCATCGGTAGGACGATTGCCTTTGATAAAAGCAAATTGAGAAGATTTGAAAATTTCAAAAACATTTAAGTTTTTCATAATATTTCTTACTCCTTGTTAGGGAGAGGCTTAAATTATGCTGCATCCCTTGCCCAAGTGTTTGCAGGTCGTCGGGGTTATCCCTTTCGACACTGCAAAAGTACTATTTGCCAGCGACCCTTTGCAGGGAGTAAAAAACAGCCCATTTCCTACTCCCTAAAATCCATAGATAGCGGATTCAGTATGCGGCAGCTTGTTTGCATAGGTTTTCAGCACTCCTTTCAGCGATTCATCGCTATCCTTAAAGTTTACATTTCGTGTCAGCCGCATAAAATAGAACAGACGGGAAATAAGCAACATTTTATTATAAGATACCTCTTTATCGCATCTGTGTTCATTCGCCGCACCTCGATTCGGCAATTTCAAAGCATCGAACAGATGTTTGAACTTATCCGCTGCAAAGCACATATAATAAATAGGATGAATTTGTGAATGTCGTTGTGTAGGTAGAATGATCTATTATGCGGTAAAACTCCTTGTCTTTCCACTCTTTGAGTTTTTGCCTTAATCCATACATAACTGCTGCTTTTACATTTGGGTCTGCTTCGCGGCTCTTTTTACCCTTTACTCGGAATGTAATCTCAAAATCTTTTGAATCTCCGATATAGTCTAATATTTTGGTTAATGATTTTGGCGGGAGTTTAACCCAAAAACATTTGGTAAACTTTTCAATCGACCAATCATAAACAAACAGCACAGCCCACCAAAATTTATTTACGTCCAATCCAAAGCCTTTAATTGTCGCTATAATATCCGTTTCCTGCAAAAACATTTCTTTTGTAAACGGGGCTTTTATCTTCTCCTGACAGACCCTATCCCAAAATCTGCGTGGGAAAGTGTCTATGACTTCATCACCCATATAATTCCAAGAATCGGTAATCGCATATACATATTCCAACTCTTTTTCTTCTTGTTCGTCGGCTTCATAAAAGACAAATCCTAAATCGTCGGTTCTAATACTCATAATCCAAATTATTTTATTTCCAAATTTAGCGAATTTCGCTGAAAAGCCCTCATTTCGGCTCCCGATAAAGAATTCCCCGATTCATTTGTTTGCTGAAAATAACCTCTGTACCTTTACAGAAGCCAGCAAGAGGGATAAGGGCGATGCCTAAATCTGTCCCCTGCTTCGTGCTCAAAAGTGGCACTTATACCACTACCTACCCAACCAACACCTAATTTAGGCTCTCGGCTCTGAAGAGCCTCAAACCCGATTTTCAGACTATGCTGTACTATGTAACGCAACACAAATGATTCGACAACCGAAAAGCCGCCAAAGCCGCGTTAGGCTCCGCCTGCTTTCGGAAATTATTAAAAACAAAAGAGATACTATTTACTAATTACGTCGCTAACGATGAATTATACAACGATTCCAAAATCAATTTGCCAGCTTCAGACGGGCAACGGCAAACCGACTGACATTTACGTTTGAGCAACGATTAAATGCAAATCGGACTACAAGACACAAACAAGCCATATAACGGAAGATAGGCTGTCCCAAATAACAGGAGTAAATATCCGTACCGTCAAACGGTCTGTCCAACGATTGGAGGAGTGCGGAGCAATGCAGGTTACAACCCGCATAATCGACGGATGCAAACGCCGTAATTCCTATTATATAGCCAATCCCCAAACGGATTTCTTTTTCGTGGATAACCGATTCTTTGCAAAGAACCATCCGCCGAAAATCGCGGGCTTTCTACTCATATTAAAGGCTATATGTCTTAATAATACGAATACTATCCTTTGAAATATCGGACAGATTGCCGATGCTGTCGGAATGAACCGCAACACGGTTTCCACTCTTATTAAAGAGAGTAACGGATTAGGACTGATTAAGGCCCTACCGAACGGCTACGAAATAACGGATGATTGCTTTGTAAATCCGCCGCAGAAAGATACGGCACACGCCGTCTATAATGAAATATGTCAATTCTGCCTAACAAAGGGAACAAATCCGCCGCAATGAAATGAACGGGCAATGAATCGGATTCTTACTAAATACAACATTCCGAATCTGTCGGCTGATAATTCGCTGTCGGTTACTTATGCCCTAAATGAACGGTGCAAGATGATTCCCGAATCCGTGTCGCTGGCTTATTTCGTTAAGGTGCTATGCACCCAAGACCCGATAAAGGCCAATAAGCTACATTTACAATCTTTTCTACTCACATAATATACTTTCGTTCAGACGCTCCGATTTTTATAGTCGGGGCGTTTTGCTTTGATAGGCCGACCATGAAGATACTATCACTTTTTCACCCCTCCCCCTTTTCAGATGGAAAATCGAATTTTTATCCATTACATATAATAGGATTCCACATAAAACAGACCGCCCCCTATTCATGCCCGAAACCATCTAACAGCATAAGATTATTGATATTACATGAAGTTGGATTACTACTAATAACCGAAGAATAAAACTTAATCGCTATGTACGAAACACAAGAGAGAGCCAAACGGATTACGGACATCCATGTTTTATGGGGACAAAGCACGGTTATCGAGGAGCTGATCCAAGCGGGGAAAATCGACGTACTTTTATCAGAAAAAAGAGCATTTTGTAGACGATTTTTTAAGAAAGTAC
>OGYL01002101.1_pt1 | contig 14440 bp, 15 predicted proteins | sample 1576541 | NCBI WGS metagenome assembly OGYL01 (sample SAMEA3541551, study PRJEB24748) | human gut metagenome | biome: human gut; feature: human-associated habitat; material: faeces | place: China | collected 2012 | reverse complement strand
ACGGACACTGGCCCTCGTGCGGATACCAGCTGCACTGTATCGTTGGCGGCGGATCTGGGTGCGCTTAATAGCCAGAGCTTGCAGATGGCGGAACGCGCGTTGCTCTCTCCCGACAAGCTGAAAAATCTCCCGAAGGGCAACTTCATCGTAATGAAGACTGGCTCGCACCCAATGCGCACGAAGCTGCAATTATATTTCAAATGGGGGATCAAGTTTGAAGAACTGTATCAAACACCAGAACGTGCCCAGCGCGAGGTCTATTATGCGGGGAAGGAGGAACTGCTGATGAACATTAAAAGAAAATCCATGACACAGATGCGCCCGCCCGCAGTACCGAAAGCAGATGACTATATGAGCAGCTACGGCGAGAAATGAGCTTCTTTGGCTCCATCTATGCCGATCCCGACCTGCCGCACCGAGCGCGGACCGTCTACATGTATCTCCGTGACCGTGCAGGCAGCGGGAACTGCTGGCCGGGTGTGAAAACCATTGCCCGCGACCTGCATCTCTCGCCGCGCACGGTGCAAAGGGCACTGAACGATCTGGAGCATGCTGGATACGTCCAGCGCCAAAGACGCTATCGGGATAACGGAAGCTGCACGTCGAACTTATACGTTATAAGTGAGGTCAAATAGTAACACAGACGCTCCCCGCCAAGGGGAACGTCCGCGCTTTTGCTGTCACCAGCGCTGCGACACCACGGCGCAGCTTGAAGGACCAACTCTAGCTGAGAACCAACACAGAAAAGAGAAATCTGAAATTCAGGAAGGAAGAATCTCTATGCGAAAGATCAAATTTATATCCATCCTGCTGGTGCTGTCGATGCTGCTGACGGTACCGGCTTTTGCTTTTTCCACAGGCTTTACGGACGTGTCCGAGAAAGTCACCTATGCGGAATCTGTTTCTTATCTTGCTGACGCTGGCATTCTAAGAGGTACGGCATCCGGCGGATTCGCACCGAACGAGAAGATCACGGTCAGTCAGTGGGCGACGATGCTCTGCCGCGCGTTTGACACCGAGCCGGAAGGCGTTTCATGGCAGGAAGTGGGGGCGAATGCTGTCCAGATTGCCATCCGCAGCGGCTGGCTGGAGCCGACAGCAATCAGTGACGCAAATGGTCTTATCTGCCGCGGTGAACTCTATCGGACTGCTTTCGCGGCAGCCGGAATCCCGCTCTACGATGCAACACTTTACGGCCTTGACTGGCTTTCTTCCGGCGAAAATGCTCTGCGTGTCGGCAAAGAGCTTGGGCTTTGTGCTGAGAACAAGACCGCAGCAGACCTCATCACACGCGCCGAAGCCGCACAGCTTCTTCATGCCGTTCTGACACAGACGCTGACCGTTGTAACGCCCGATACGCCGATCACGGTCGAAAACCTGACGCAGTGGAATGTGAACACATTCCTGCTGGAACTCCGCAAAGTCCCACAGCCAATCCTCGACGCTTTCAACGAAAACGGCTGGACGTTCGTGATCGGCACGGAATACCTCACAGAACTCAGCCGCAAGCTCGGCGTGAACTGCATCGGCGCGGCGGTGTACACAGAAAAGCGGATTTACGTTTCCGAAGCCAGCGCAGTCCTGCACGAATTCGGACACTTCCTCGACTGCACAATGGGTTTCCCGCATGAGCATAGTATCACGCAACGTTGCGGAACGTTCCGCAACGTTGCATATTGGAAACGCCAGTCTGGATATTTATCCCGGGTGCAATACGGAACAGCTGAAAATGCTAGTAAAACTTCTGCGCCTAGTCAACAGCAGCCCATCGGGAAAAACCCGATGGGCTGACAAACAATAGTTTTTTCTTAAGTGCTAACTTTTTTCTTGGATTTTTATAAAAATGGCATTAAAGATATTTTTTCAACATCCAACTCCAACACATTTGTTTTTTCCCATGCCCCAACATGCAATAATTCGTTCGCAAACTTTTCATCAATTTCATTTGTCGAACAAAGTATTCATGTGACACTGTTCCTAAAAGCATAGCCCTTTTTGAGAAAAAACACAGATTTTCAAATGTACTTACCAATTTTGGTTTTCTCCCTACAGTATCAACAAAAATTTTCTTTAATTTTCTTTTTGATTGTAGGAAAATATCATCATAGTTGTCAAACAGTATTTGCATTGGCTCTTTTTGGGAATAATAAATATTTTGAACCATATTTGTACTTATTTGTTCAAACCCATACCACGACTCTGTAGAAACTGTTTTTATCAAATAGGGAGATAGTGCAACTTCAGCAGAATTTGGAACGAGATCATACCCATTTGGAACATCTTTCGACAATGTAAAATAGTTCGAATGTGAGAAACATATATTCAGAAATTCTCTAAAATTATCGCCCTGTATCCCTCCGAATTGGTATCGTTTCATATCACTTAAAAATAAAATCGGCAACGCATATTCTCCCAAAATCAAGCAATAAACCAAGCATGTGTCGGGAATTTAACGACGCAGAACCTGACCGTCACGCCGCCCGATACACCGGTCACAGTGGAAAATCTGATACAGTGGAATGTGAACGCATTCCTGCTGGAACTCCGCAAGGTTCCACAGCCGATCCTTGATGCTTTCAATGAAAACGGCTGGACGTTCGTGATCGGCACGGAGTACCTTGCAGATCTCAGCCGCAAGCTCGGCGTGAATTGCATCGGCGCGGCGGCATACACAGAGAAGCGGATTTACGTTTTCGAGGCCAGCGCGATTCTGCACGAATTCGGACACTTTCTTGATTGCACAATGGGTTTCCCGCAGGAGCATAATGGGACTCGTCAAAGCAAGACTCTATAAGACACAAAAACTACACTTAACTGTTTGGCCGTTATTGATATGTTGGCCAGCGACCAAGAGAAGACTGCTGCCGTTATGCATCGGCGTAAGCATATAGCAATTGTGCTATGTGTATTTCTTATATGTTTCTATGTATTCACGGAACAGCTGTTCTGAAGATGGCATTGTATTTTCCAGCGGCCATTCTTCATCCTGTTCAGGTGAAAGGAAGTAGCTTGCCAAATCTGTCAAAGGCCCACAGAACTCTTTTGCCCACACGTTGGTTCCAGCACCATTCGGCACCAGTTCAAAGGACACGCAATGCAGCATATCATCAGATACTTCCAACACTGCTTTTGCTGGTGCCTGCATAGCGCCGCTGTCCGTATAATGTTCCGTACCATCACAGCCATAATAAAAATGATAGCACACGTGGCACACAATAACGGTTTTTTCGGCTTCTTCGTATGTGCCATAGACCCCAATTTCCGGGATGCAAATGTCCGCATTCGGTGTTCGATTCCGTGCGGCAACAGCGGCATCAAATAGCACCGCGTCCCGTTCTGATAAATCAAATTGCTCAGAGCAAGGATTTGGGAATATCAGAGCGGACGCATCTTCACTCTGAGCGGATTCCGTGGTTGCTTCGGAGGATTTTTCAGATGAGGATTTCGTCGCTGTTTCGTCCTGCATTGTTCTGGTATTGGCTGTAGCGCTTGCCGGCTTATCGTACACAGGCATTGATATTGCCGTATCAGAGGAACGACATACGCAAGATGTTAAACAAAAAATCAACACAATGAGAAGCGAAACAGCTGCCAAATGTTTTTTTGCCATATCTAAATGATCTCCAAAAATTAATATACACGAATATATGTTTCCTATCGACGTATTACCTTTCTTTGAAATAATCCCCCCTTATTCAATCCTCAAACAATGTATCCACGACCCAATCCGGGAGGAACGACAGATCTTCTCCCAAATCCTCGCGCGTGATGGTCCATACGGACGATTCTCCTGTCTCTGGGTTGAGCGTCAGCTCCTGCACAAGGACCTCTGTGCGCTCACCGGAGGCGGTATATGCAGCCCACCAGATAAAGTCGACGTACACATTCGGATCTCCGGGCGTCGGTTCCTCCGTGCCATATGGCGCATTGTTTAACCGCAGGATCAGCGTATACGAAAACGGCCAGATTTCTTCGTTTTCACGGATGTAGGAAACGATCTGATCTCGTGCAGCAATGAGATCGAAGTCGTAATGGCTGCCCTTGTCCAGAGAGCACAGACCGTTGTCTACCGCATCTTCCCATGTCCCGTGATGATCCATAACCGTATCGATTGCGGCAAAGGAAGCCGGATACTGCGCCTGCAGTCCTGCTGCGTCCGCTTCATGAATGTGTCCGAATGCCCAGATAAACCAGGTCCGGAACCATTCAAGCGGCGTCTCGGCTTCCAGCTCCAGATCTTCTGGCCCAAGCAGACTCCGGAACACCTCAAACGCCATACAGGACAGATCATGATCGCCCCACGCGGTATTCTGAAGACTGAGGCTGTCAAGCCCGTGGTAAAAGCTGCCGATCAGCTGACTGAGTACCTTCTCCTTTTGCGCCGTGATCATCTCGTATTCCGGGTTGCTTTTCCAGTCATCCAGCGTCTGAAGTGTTTGAAGAACCGCACAAAGATTTTCATAGTCGCCGAGATCTGGAACTGTACTCTGCGGTTCTTGTTCCGCGTGTGATTCTTCCGACAGCGCTTCTTCCGCTTTTTCCGTCGGCTCGGTTATTGTTTCTTCCGTAACTGCCGATTCCGATTCCGGCAGACGGATATCCGTTTGCTCTTGCTGTTTCTGACAGCCCGTCAATACTAGTAGAACGCAGAGCATCGTAAAAAATGTGTGTTTTTTCATTAAGGCCAATCCCCTCGATCAGATCGCTTTGCGCTTCCTATCGATTGTATGATTTTAATGATTTCATCATAAGTTTCAACGCCCGCTATGTTGCATTCAATATTGTCAGCAGTCCAAGCCGCAAAATAAACTCCCTTGTTTGTCATGATATAGTACACTGTCCCATTGTATTCATATTGCTTAGGATCAATGGCGTCCTTTTCATACAGTAAATGATCCTGATTCTCGGAAAATACCGTATACAATAGTGTAATCGAAGAATCACCATTCCCTAAAAGACAATAAAGAGACACAGGCTGAGTTACCGCATTGTACTGGACATCCATTTCCACAAAACCATCAGGAATATAACTTGGCAAAATCGTCGTAGGTATGCCGTGCATTTCCATCTCATTGGCAATAGAGGTCAGCGGCGCGGGAATCTCTTTCTTGGAAGAAGGCACAGCTGTTTGTGTGTATTCTGCTGACCTGAAACCAAACGTCTCCTTTGTCCAGCTGGCGATTGCCCCCCATAAGTCAAACCCAAATGCATAAGCAGTTAGAGAGGTTGCCAGCAGAACGGCAATGACTGCCGCAAGGATGCGGGCTGTGCGAAGAACCCATTTGCGTGGACGCGTATTTGAACGCGGTGCGGGCCGGAGGATTTGCGTTTTGTCGGAAGTACCATTCAGCTGTGGCTCATCATCAAAATCAAAGAGCGAGCATCCTTCGCTTGAAGCAAAACGATAATTTTTGTTAAAAGAACTCCAAGCGTGATTGACATCTCCGAAATCAGATGACGGCCGCTCCTGATTGCGCTTTGCGATCACCCCCATAATATATAAAATTGCATCAGTATCGGAGTCTTCGCCGTCTGGGAGCTGAGAGTCCTGACGTAAAATTTCGTTCAATTCCTCCGTGCTCATCTCGTCAAACTTTGAAAAATCTCGATAAAAATGCTCTTTGGATTCCGACATCTCTGTGAACCCCCTTTGTTTTTATATGTACACAATTGGTTCGTTGGGGACATACATTAAAAATCTTTCTCAATTATTTTTTGAAGCTTCTTTTTTGCACGTTGCACACGCTTTTTGCAGGCTTCAACCGTAATTCCCAATTCTTCCGCAGCTTCCAACATAGTATATCGACGAACAACGATATTTACAAGAAGCTGAAAATCTTCTTCTCCTAGAGCATCTGAGTAGGCAACAATGAATTCTGTTGTCTCCACAGTTGTGCTTGCCTGCGGCTCATACGCAGACATCGCCGCAAGTAGTGCATTACTAAGTCTAGCCTCAGTTCGCCGTCTATTACGAATCACATTTTTAAGTGTATTGATGAGCCAACCACGTGGATTTTTACTGCTCATCAATCCATCTGGCTTAATACACGCAATTCGAAAAGTATCTTGTACAACTTCTTCAGCAAGTGCCTTGCTTCCCAGTGCACTCATCGCGTAGATACACAGACGGGTGTACATCTCCCGGTAAAGTCGCTCGATATATTCCTCTTCTTCTTGATTTAAACTCATGTTATATCCTTCTTGGCCAAGAGTCTTGCTCAACACTTTTTATTCCGATTTTGAAAATTCTTCAATACAAAGTTGAACCAAACGTTCTACTGCGATTATAAACGATTCGGGCTTATCCCTCAAGAGTGTCTCGATGTTTCGGATGCGAGCATCAGCTTGGTTTGGGTATATCAGATAATCCACACTTACGCCCAGGCAATTTGCTAGGTCATATAGTACTGAAATACTGACGCCTTTATTTCCGCGTTCGAGATTTGCATAAAATGATGTACTGATACCCACCTTTTCAGCAAGCTGTTCTTGGGTTAATCCATACTGTGTTCACAAACGCTGCAGATTCATTCCGATTATTGTAGCAATTCTCTTGTCCATGTCAACCACTCCTTGCGGAATAATTATATTTTCCGCAAGAGATAGCCGGAATAATCCAAAGGAGTGCATTTTTATTTCCGCCAGAAATATTCTTTAGAGTTTTCAATTAATTGTCCCCATATGCTACGATATGAACATAATTAAGTGGATAGCAAAAGAAAATATAATCGGGTAATCGAAGCAGGATAACGGCATTTGCAATACTTTTTTCAGCGTGCATCATTCGGATACTTGCGGAACAGCCGAACAACGTCATTACTGGCTGTATGATCTTATTTGGAGCAATTAACATCGTTGCGTTTGCTCCGCTGGATTCGCCGGAAAAACCATTGGACAGCGACCAAAAAAAACAATACAGCTGCATTTCAATCGTGATTCTAGTTGGGCTAGTTGCGGCGGCGGTGCTGGCCAACCTTCTTAACCTGCATGGGCTGGAAAGCGTGGCTGCGGTTAGTCTTGCCCTGAAGGGAATCCTGCTAGTTTCTGGAAGAATGCAAGCTCGGCAGGCAAAAAGATAGTCGCAACAGCAGCATTTTCTTGCAATTTTGCAGGAATCATCCGCAGTTTTGCATGAACGGTTGAGAAATGCAGGGTGAGCTGATACACCTTAAACCGTAGGAGAGACAAGAAAGACTGCGCGGCAAACGGCCGAGCAGACGATTGCAAACAATGCTGGGCGAAATCGCCCGGCTCAGAGAGTCTTTATATCCTGATCCGAACGAACCCTCCGGTTATTCCATTCACAATATTCCGGTTGAAAGCGGAACTGCTTCCAAAGCTTCCGTTAATCAGGCCAACGGCAATGTAACCTGGACATGGGGAAGCCACAACAATACGCTGACCTATCGTCCTTCGAGCGATAGCTTCCTTGGAACAGGGCGAGCCACTTATTTTATTGGTACATATGGTAACCGAAATAATCGGTTGCAGCCATATGATTGCGCAACCAAAATGGCCTATGATTATTCTAAAGTGGGCGACAAAAATGTTCAGATTCGGAATTTGGACACCGACGAGGTCTTTACCTACTATCAGGCCGATGTTGGCGCATTGCCCGATGCAATTATCGACATTTGGGGCGAGGACAACATCCGCGAGCTTGCAGGAACCCCGGATGGAGCGCCGACAGATAACGCAAATAATGTGAGATATTACCATGAGCGGTTTTCTGATCAAACGGCCCCTGCCAGATAAAAACGCTTAGAGAGGATATCCGCCTCTGCTCCCGGCAGAGGCGGATGTCCTGCCCTTTTTGAAACAGGAGGAGAGATATGAAAGTAAAGCAATTGATTTCCATTCTTCTTATGCTGCTGCTACTGACGGCGTGTAGCGCAAACACCGACCTTGACCTTCCGGACGAAGCAGGTTCATCGGAACAGACGTCCAACATGGACGCCTCTGCCGCTGAACCGGAAGACGGGGCGGAAAAACCGACGCCGCCAGAGACCGCGACGCCCGAGGAAGCCCCGGACGCAGAACTGGTGGAGACGCTGCTTGTCACTGTGGTAGACAACATCAACGGCGAAAATACGGATGACGGCGTGGAGCTAGTCATCTATGCTTACGATGAACAGTCGCAGGCGTTTCGGGCAATCTTCAAGACGCCAATCGGCCCATATGTGTATCCGGCCAATACGGTGGATTTTGAACACCAGATCGTCTACTACGCGTCTGCACGCCCGGACGAGACATATGACAACCTATATTCGTGTGATTTGAAAACAGGAAATGTCCAGCGGCTGACGGATGGAAAAAATGCGTTTAATGATCTTCTCTTTGTGGATGGCACGTTCTATGCCAATGTGGCTCGGGAGTTCTGCACAACTTGTCAGCCCGCCCGGTTTGACCTTGACAGTCAGACGTTTACCTATCGAAATGAGGCCGACGACGATACGTGGCATCACTCCTTCTCCTATGACGATTACGCAGACGAATTTTTGATCCTCACTTGCTCGGATGCGGAAATGCGGACACACCGCGTTGCGGCGGAGACACATATCCGGCCTAAAACAATTTCTTTGATCGACGCAACATTTGAGAATGTCACACCTCTGTTTTTTACGGAGGATTTTGAAATCTGTCTGACCCGACGGCTGAATGAAAATACCATTCTGATGACAACAGAGCCACAGATGGTCAGTGGAAAGCGTACACTCAAACGTCTGGACATCACCTCGCAGGAGGCGGAGAATGTGGCAATTCCCGGAATTCAGCAGGTTCATATGTTCTATCCTTCCTTGGACGGCAATACCCTGTATTTCGTCGGTCAGGCGGAGGGCAAGACAATCTGGAACGTTTACCGCTATGCGCTGGACACGCAGGAACTGACGCAGCTCACGTTCCCCAAACAGCCCGACCGGATCATTGACATACAGATCACGCACCAGCCCTGCGGGCCTGATTTTTCACATGGATGTTGCGTCCTCGAAGACGAAGGCCTAAAAAAATAACCTTTTGGATTACGCACTGACAGAATGCAGTGTTTCTCAGGCAAAACAAAGAAGACGTAGTCCCGAAACAGACTAATCAATCAGTATCTAATGGAAAATATGGAACCAAATAAATGCCATGAAAGGAAGGACAACTATGAAAAAGAAAATCCGTATTTTTGCCCTGCTTTTGGTTGTAGCGATGCTCTTATCGGCATTTGCCTATGCTCATGAAGAAACAGACAGCGCGAAGATTCACTTAACAGGTGAAACGTTGAGCGAAGCCGATGATGTTCAGGCTATCGGCAACCGAGCTATCTTTATTTCTACGCAGAATAAGATTGCCAGCGTTGATGACTCGCAACAAGAATATGTTGCAGAGTACGTGCCAGAATACCAGATTGAATTTGCTATACCGTATCAGAACAAAGGCGTCATGATTGGCAGTGAAAAACCGACTATGGTCGCGTGCCCTAACGCATTGTGCAAGGATGAATATGAGCTGTCATGGGAGGGCAAGTATGAGTACTTTGATTTGACCACAGGCGCAGTTCGAGCCATCCGTGACCCGAACACATTTTACATTGCGGCAACAAGTGTTGGCCTCACAGATCAGTCAAACTATACAACCACCATAAACGGAAAAAGCATTCCTAACGCGCAATATCCCGCAGGCGGCACATATAGTGGATCAACCAGCACGAGTTTTGGTACAGGTTCACAATGCCACGGATTTGGGCTCTATATCTATGACTACTTATTTGGAAGCAGTGGTGCAAAATGCTCTCAGGGTTTTGAGTATATCGGAAACTATACTCAAACGCAAATAAAGAACAAACTTCAGTCTTTTGCTCTTGGAACGCTGCTCAGAGTTAGCTACAGCGGCAGCACATCAGATGAGCATACAATGATTTTGGTTGGCAGAGACAGCACTGGCGTTATCATCTACCATGCAAACTGGCCTGATAACGGCACTGTAGCAATTTCACATGTGACATGGAGTGGATTTGCACAAACGTTCCCCTACTTGGATTTTATTATTTGTCCGCATAATGTGAATGTCTGGAAGCCATATTCCTCGACGCAGCACAGAGGAGCATGCACAGCGTGCGGGACTTATCTTTACGGAAGTCACTACGCACAAGTCGGTGGTATGGGGACTTGTCTGGTCTGTGGCTATTACGGAAATATGCCAGGATTGACCAGTACAGGTCATGAGACAGAATGATCGCGAGGTATGTTCTATGATAGGAGTCGTTACTCTGCAGCGAAAAAGTGTGATGTGTCTCCTGCTGCTTGTGATTGCGGTGTTGATGCTGAGCGGTTGCCATCAACAAAGTCGTAGTGCGCAGCTAGATATTGCTGTGCAGCAACCGCCAGGGGTGGAGCAGCCCACTGAGGCACAGCCTACGCCGCAAGCGCGCCCAGCCAAACCGGAACAGGCAGAAGATCCGTCATTTCTCTCTCCTGAAAGCGACGGGGACTACGATCTGGTATTCTTCTTTGCCACAGCGGACATCGGCGATTATGAATTTTCCATCGCCCCCGAGGGCAGCGACGATTGGCAGAAGCTCGACGAGGCGCACTGGCTGGGAACCTGCGGCCAGTCAGAGGAGCACAGCCGGGTGCATCAGCAGCCCTCGCATATTTCAAAGTTCGGATTCCGCTTCGCGGATGAAGCAGACGGACGCTATCAGCTCAGGACTACAACGGTCGGGGTGACGCCCGCTGAGGTGCAGGAGCTATGGTCGCTTGAGATCAAGGATCAGACAACGCTGCTCGTCGTGGGAAGCGACCCGAAGACGGGTAAGCAGCTGCCGGAGCTTCTGCCCATGCGGCGCTGCGCCGACTGCCCGCAAAGCTGGTTTTTCCAGGAGGGCGATCCCGCCGAAGCGGGGCCGGAGGTCATCGACTGCTGCTATGTTGCCCTGCCGAACGAGGAGGCGGCCAGCTATTTCCTTGCCCCGGAGGGCTGCGAGGATTGGATTGCCGTGAGCGCGGAGGCAAGCGATGGCCTGTGTGAAAACGAGAAAATCCACGGCGAAGGCTACCGTCTGCTTCGCGTTCCCCTTGACGCAGACGCGGAAGGTACGCGCTATCAGCTTCATCGGGAAGAAACCAACAAAGTCACGGCCACATGGCACGACATTTGCATCACGGACGATCACACCCTGCTTCGGGTGTACAGGCAGCCGGGATCAGCGGCGTGGCAGTCTGTCTGGTGCGCGGGGGAAGAACTGCTGCTGGTGGAAAGCTTCGCCCGCTGCGGCGAATGCCCGAAAAACTGGCCGGAGGGGCGCCGTCAGAAATGCGGCACCACCGCCCTGAGCGCAAACGCAGACGCCCCTGTTGGAGAAAGCGTCTGCGGAGATCTGGAATTCTACTTTGGCGCGGACAACGTGGGCTGGTACGAGTTCTCCATCGCGCCGGAGGGAAGCGATGCGTGGGTCAAGCTGGATGACGTGTGTATAGATCGCGGCTGGAGCGCGGACGGTTACGTCTGTCCGTCTAAGTATGGCGTCCGATTTGAAGAAGGCAGCGGGCTGTATCAGCTCCGCGCCACTGTCAAGGCCCCGCTGCCGTTTGCAATATCGAACATCTGGCACAACCTGCCGCTGCAGCCGGAGGGGGCGCTTCTGTATGTGGCCTGCCCGCCCGGAACCGAGCAGTGGCAGGAAGCGATTGCTGCGACACAGGCCGTGATCGTAACGCAAATGGAGCCGGAGGGATTGAGGGAATAAGCTATAAGAATTCCATCGCATAAAGCAGGAGGAAAAAATGAAAACAAAGCAACGATACCGCCGGTTCATGCAGGAAAACCTGTTTGACCATATTTCCATCAAGCGGGAAAACACCATCGTGCCCGACGGCTTAGCTGCGGATATCCCCGCGATGTGCCTGGCCTATGAGCGGCAGATCGAGGATTGGGGCGGCGTGGATATCCAGCTGCTCGGCATCGGCCATGACGGGCACATCGGCTTCAACGAGCCGTGTGACCATTTCCCCGTCATAACGCACGAGGTGCAGCTGACCGAAATGACGCGCGAGGCGAACAAGCGCTTCTTCTCGTCCATCGACGAGGTCCCGACCGCAGCCGTCACGATGGGCATCGGCACGGTCATGGCCGCGCGGAAGATCGTCATGGTCATCACGGGCGCGGACAAGGCGGACATCCTCTACAAGGTATTCTTCGGCCCTGTCACGCCGGAGGTTCCCGGCTCCATTTTGCAGTTCCACCACGATGTGACGCTCATCTGCGATGAGGCGGCGGCTGCCAGAATGCCGCAGTGAGGGACGCTATGCAGTATTTGGGCATTGAATATTCGATCAAAAACCTGCCCGCGCTCGATGCGGCGTTCATTCCGTTCGGCGTGTGGGCAAAGGCGTATCTGAAAGAAGCCAGCCGCCCGTTCAAAATCGCCGTGGAGCGCGAAAACGGCCTTGTTTACGTGTTTGAAACGAAGCTGCGCGGCGCGGAGTTTGCCGATGCAAACTACCGCTACGCTGAGCGCTTTGTAAAGATGCTTCTTTGGAGCGTAGGCGGCTGGAAAGTCTACCTGTGCGGTGATAACGCGCTTGCAAAACGGATGCAGGACGAGTACCGCGAGAGCGGCAAGCGCGCGTTCGACGTGGGCTTTATGCAGGATGTCTATGAGCGGCCGTTTGAAATTGTCATCACCGACGAGCAGGGCTTCCCCAAGGCGCACGAGCAGACGAAAAAAGTCGGCGGTCACACGAACGGCTGCCGCATCGGGTTTGACGCGGGAGGCTCTGACCGGAAGGTTTCCGCCGTCGTGGACGGCGCGACCGTCTACTCCGAGGAGGTCGTCTGGCATCCCAAAACCAGTGAAAACCCGCAGTACCAGTATGACGGCATTGTCGCCGCATTCAAAACCGCGGCGTCCAAAATGCCGCGCGTGGACGCCATCGGCGTTTCTTCCGCAGGTGTGTTCATCGGCAACGCGCCGATGGTCTCCTCCATCTTTCTCAAGGTGCCGCGCGAGCGCCGCGAGGAGGTCAAGACCATCTTCGACCGCGCCACGAAGGAGATCGGCGATGTGCCCATCGTCGTTGCCAACGACGGTGATGTGTCCGCGCTGGCCGGTGCGATGAGCCTGCATGAGGGCGCGGTCATGGGGCTTGCCATGGGAACGAGCGTGGCGGTAGGTTATGTCAACCGTGAAAGCAATCTGCTCGGTTGGTTCAGCGAGCTGGCGTTTGCACCGGTCGATCTGAACGAGCGCGCCATGCGCGATGAGTGGTCGGGCGACATCGGCGTAGGCTGCAAATATTTCTCGCAGGACGCGGTCAGCAAGCTTGCGCCTGCCGCAGGCATTGCGCTCTCCGAGAGCCTCACGCCCGCCGAAAAGCTCAAGGAAGTGCAGAAGCTGGCGGAGCAGGGCGTTCCCTACGCACTGGACATTTTCAAGTCCATCGGCGTGTATCTCGGTCATACGCTCTGCCTGTATGAAATGCTCTATGACATCCGCAATCTGATTGTCCTTGGCCGTGTCGCGTCCGGCGTGGGCGGCGACCTGATCGTCGCTGAATGCCAGCGCGTTCTGAGCGAAGAATATCCGGAGCTTTCTCAGAAGCTCCGCGTCATGCTGCCGGATGAGCAGTTCCGCCGTGTCGGGCAGTCGATGGCGGCCGCCAGCCTGCCGGAGGTGTGAGTATGCTTTTTAAGAATGCTAATATCTTTTCAGACGGTCGGTTTCAGCACGGCTCCTTCCGCGTGGAAAACGGGAGATTTACCGAGATATTGACCACGGTCCCCGCAGAGGACGGCATCGATCTGGAAAACCAGTATGTCATTCCGGGTCTTGTGGACGTCCATAACCACGGCAACTCCGGCGCGGATTTCTCGGACGGCGACTATGACGGCCTTGTGAAAATGGCGCGTTATCTCGCGCAAAACGGCGTGACGAGCTTCGCGCCAGCGTCCATGACGCTGCCGTATGACGTGCTGGAGGCGGCGTACAAAACGGCTGTGCAGCTTAAAAAGGCGCAGCCGGAGGGCTGCGCACGTCTCATGGGGATTCAGATGGAAGGACCTTTCTTCTCCGAAAAGAAAAAGGGCGCACAAAACGGCGCATACCTGAGACTGCCGGATTTTGAGGCGTTCAAACGACTTTATGATGTCTCTGAGGGTCTTCTCCGCATCGCGGATGTGGCGGCAGAGCTGCCGGGTGCAGTGGAATTTACCGAAAAAGCGTCCAATCTCTGCACGGTCTCCATCGCGCACAGCGACTGCACCTACGAAGAAGCCAGCGCGGTCTTTGACGCGGGCGCGTCCCATCTGACGCACCTGTATAACGCCATGCCCGGCATCCACCACCGCAAGCCCGGCCCCATCGGTGCGGCCTCCGAGCGGGAGGATGTGATCGCGGAGCTCATCTGCGACGGCCAGCACGTGCACCCGAGCGCCGTGCGCATGGCCTTCCGCCTGT
>OGYL01002098.1_pt1 | contig 14452 bp, 11 predicted proteins | sample 1576541 | NCBI WGS metagenome assembly OGYL01 (sample SAMEA3541551, study PRJEB24748) | human gut metagenome | biome: human gut; feature: human-associated habitat; material: faeces | place: China | collected 2012 | reverse complement strand
GGTGCAGCCGCGGGTTTCTGCGCAGCAGCCGGTTTCCCCGGCGCAGGAGGCTGCGGAACCGGCGGCAAAGCCGCTGACGGCGATGCAGATATTCCAGATCATCTGGGCGGGCGGCAGTGCACTGCTCGGACTATGGCTGCTGGGCACATGGCTGGTTTTTGCGATTCGGCTGCACAAGAGCAGACGCTTTCTCAGCAAGCGCGGCGGAACGCGTATTTATGTGTCCAGCGCGGTCAAATCGCCGTGTCTGGCCGGGCTGGTTCCGGCGGTGTATCTGACGGAGGATGTGCTGCAAACGGATTCGACGGAATTGATTTTACGCCATGAACTGACGCATCTGCGACATCTGGATTTCCTGTGGTCACTCTGCCGGACGGCGGCGGTGATTGCTTACTGGTGGAACCCATTTATCTGGCTGGCCGCGATTTGTTCCAAGCGCGACGCGGAGTTGGCGTGCGACGAGGCGGTCGCAGCCGGGCTGTCGGACGCGCAGCGCCTCGCCTACGCGCGTACGATTCTGGCGCAGGCCCCGCGCAGAGCGGCGGCTCTGAGCCTCGCCGGGCCGCCGGTCAGGGAGCGCATTTTGTTCCTGACGAAAAAACAGCGCACAAGCGTTCTGTGTGTCATTCTGGCGCTGCTGCTCATCGTGTCTGCCGCTGGGTGCTCGATTACGGAGCTGACGCGGCAGAAAACGGGGGAAATCACGCTGCCGAAGAAAACACAGACAGCTCAGGTCGAAACAACGACGAATATCACGCCGCAGGCGGATGCATGGCGGGAAGCAAATCTTCCGACTGAGTACGATCTGCTTGGCTGCTGTGACTTTGTGGACTGGTTCATTTTACTTACCGGCAGCAAAGCCCCCGGCTCGTCTGAGAATACCGGGTATACCGCATTTCAGGCGTTTGTGGTTCAGAAGGACGGCGAAGATTACACACTTGCAGCGTGGAACGGCACATCTGAATGGGATTCATCCGTCGGCTTCATGGTACATACGCTTGTCACAAACGACAGAACCGTGATCTATGGATTTACAACGGACACTGTCTTTGGCGTGTGGGATCAGGAGAATCGGCACGACGTTTCGTTTGACGAGATAACTGTGACCTTTCAGGATAGCAGTATCCCCTTGACGCGTTCGATTGACCCCGGAAAGCCGTTTCTCACATTCTCTGAGGGCACGCGAAGCATCGCTGATATCTCTTTTTCCGACGGTGAGCGGACGGCAAACTGGTCAGATGTATCGGGAGACGGACTGAACGAGCCGTCAGAACCGCTTGACTGCGCACCGCTTCTCTCGAAAAAGTCTTCCTGCACGACCTCGCTCCCCATCCCGGCCTCTTCCATGTTCGGTCTGACCGGGCGGGAGGCGGTGCTCTTTGACGCGGCGGTCGCGCAGCGGTACCCGCGTGAGGACAATGATATTGTGCTGCCGAGTCTGCGCGTGTACGGTTCGTTTGAAGAGAACGGGAAAACCGTCGTCATCTGCGACCTGCATTACGATTTTTACTATGACTACACCGGCCCCGACTGGGAATGGAACGGGGGCGCGATGAACACATATCTGAGAGCAGAGTTGGAAACACAGGACGGTGCAGAGGTCTGCACGGGTTTTGAAATCTTTCCGGGCGGCAGTCCAAGCGACTGGATTTCCGGAGAATGCGGCCCGCTTGCCATGCAGAACGCGGACGGAGCGTGGGTCTTGCCGGAGGCAGCGGGAGACTGGTTCCCGGCAGTCGAGAATCCGTTCCAGCAGTATCTGGAGGGGATCGCCTCCACGGCCCCGTCAGGCGGCGAGTCTGCGGCGGATTCTCTTTCTGATGATATGATTTGGGAATATGTTCACGAAAAGCTGGATTACGCGCATTGGGCGCAGGAAATGACAGACGAATATGTGGACACCCTTCAGAAATTCCAGATTGAGGACAGTATACGAAGCGACCTGCCGGGCGATGTTTCCCAGTGGCCGCGCTATTATTCCGCGTTTGTTGACTATTTCAGCGCTGCAAACGCCGATCTGCGGTATCTGGACGCGGATACCATCTGGACGAAGGATTTATCGGAAGACCGGCAATCATTGATCGTCACGCTGACGCGGGCGGACGTCATATTGATGCTCTCCTATTCGCTCCAGACCTCGCAGATCACGGAGGTCAGCACGCGCCGGAACGTGGTTCTACAGAGCGTGAGCGGGGATTCCGTCACAGCCGAGCATATCACGCTGCTGAATGCCTCTCTCGAAGAGGATCTGCAAACGCTCAAGGCGCTGAATATTCCGCCGCAGAATTATTGGTATGGATATTACCGGGTCGATTCCGGCGAAATTTATACCTACAAGGTAGACCCGAACACATCCGTTACGATCTACGATATCGAGCAGGAATATGGCGCGGGCGAGGACCGGCTGTATACGTTCAAAACATGGCGGGACTTTGTCGCCGCCGCGCAGGAAAACGAAGGGCTGCTCGTCCAGCCGTATACGCTTACTTTGAAAAACGGCGTCGTGGTAAAAATCGAGGAAAAATTCTATAATTAAGGCCGCATCCAGCGGGATACCGGGGGCAAGCCGACACTGGACTTATAAAAAGCAGCCTGCAAGCGGTTTGGGCTTGCAGACTGCTTTTGCATAATCGGCGGTCAAGCGGCTTCTTTCTGTGCAGTTTTGCGGATCAGCCCTTCGTGCATGACAATCATGAGTACCAGAATGGCACTCAGATAGACAGGAAGCAGAGAGACTGTAATATGCCCGGCGATCAGACCGAACAGCGGCGGCACCAGGCTGCTTCCGACATACGCGCAGGCCATTTGAATCCCAATGATCGCCTGCGATTTATCTGCGCCGAAATGGTCCGGCGTGGAATGGATGAGGCAGGGATAGATTGGTGCGCAGCCAAGGCCGATCATAACAAAACCGGCGAGAGAAACAGATGCACCCAGCGATGCGATTCCATGGCATTGGCATGAGGAGTTTGAGGTAATTTACATTGCCGATGGTACGCTGAAGCTGCAAACGCTCGGCATGGAGCGTTTTTTTAACAAGGGAGATCTGGTTACGATCAATGGAAATGTTCTTCACTCTATCGTCGGTCATTCTATGGGAGAACTGCAATCCATCGTGTTTTCCCCATTTCTGATCACCGGAGGCGCCAGCACGGCATTTTATAAAAAATACATTGGCCGACTGACCGCTTGTTCGGATTTTACCGTTTAGAAAACAGATGCCGACACAGACAGCAGGTGGTTTCTGGATGCTTTTTCCGCATTAAAAAACGATACTTTTGCGTATGAATTTACCGTCCGCGAAAACCTTTCCCATCTCCTTCTGCACTGCTATGCGCAAATGCGCCCGCATCTGTCCGCACAAACGGCCGAAAAACATGCAGACACAATACGCATTGAAAAGATGCTGCAATACATACAGGACTTCTACGCCGAACCGATTCCGCTCACAAAAATTGCAAACGCCGCCGGGCTAAGCGAACGGGAATGCCTGCGCTGCTTTCATCGGATGATTGGCGATACACCGATACAATATCTTCTGAAATACCGGCTCATGCAGAGCGCAGCAATGCTTCATGCCGCGCCTACCGCCTGCATTGCAGAGATCTCCGCCGCCTGCGGCTTTGACAATCCAAGTTACTTTTCCAAACAGTTCCGACGATTTTACCAATGTACCCCACGAGAATACCGAAACGCCGCGTGTGAATCCGGTATGCAAGCAAAGACAGAAGGTTCTTGACAGACGAAAAGCCCGGCAGGTTTTCCTGCCGGGCTTTGCTGTTTGGGCTTACTTTGCGATTTTGGTCAGGTAGGTGTAGATTGCCATGGCAACTTCGGCACGCGTTGCGTTCTGCACTGCATTTCTGGCCTGTACGGAGGTCAGGATGCCCTCTGCAACAGCCCATTCGACGTTCTTCCTTGCCCAGCTGGAAACGACTGCGTCTGTGCTCAGCTGGCCGTCGGCCTCGATGATTTTGGCGTCGTTATACTGTGCGAAGCGGCTGAGGAATGCAGCCAGCTGCTCACGGGTCACGGACTTGTCCGGCTTGAACGTGCCATCGGTGAAGCCCTTGACAATGTTATTCGCCGCTGCCCATTCGACAGCCTCGGTGTAGTAGCAACCTGCCGCTACGTCCTTGAAGCTGCCGCTCGTGTGAACTGCAGGTTCCCCTTGTGCTCTATACAGGATCGTTACGACCATTGCGCGGGTCAATTCGCCGTTCGGACTGAACTTCGTGCTTGAGGTGCCGTTCATGATGCCCTTGCTGTACAGATAATCAACCGCGTCGTAGCAGCCATCATTTTTGCTCACGTCCGTGAACGGGAAATTCTTGTCGGTCTTTCCGGGGTTCGCCGGAATGATCGGGCGCGTGTTCCCGCCTTCATCCAGAATCTTGCCGCAGTTCTCGCAGACGGTTCTGCCGGTACGCGGGTCCCAGCGGTAGCTGTGGCCGGTTGCAGGCAGGACTCTGCTGAACCGCACATCGCCGCAACGGGAGCAGACCTCTTCTTCCTTACCGTCCTTCTCGCAGGTCGGCTCGGTGCGTTTTGTCTCGTAGTTGTGCCCCAACGCATTGAGTTCTTCGGTCTTTGTCGCGCTGCACTTCGTGCAGGTATAGGTCTTGACACCCTTTGCGGTGCAGGTCGGCTCGGTGGTAACAACGCCGTTGTCCCAGACGTGTTCGCCGGTGGCCTTGATGCCTTCTGTCTTGGTATCGGTGTAGTTCTTCTCGCCAAAGGTGACGGAAGCAGTATAGGTGCGCAGGCCTTCCTCGGTGCAGGTGGGCTCTTTGGTGACTGCGCTGGTGACGGCTGCGGCGACAGTCTCCTCGTGAGAAGCGTCGTTTGCGCAAGTGAAGGTTGCCGACGCGCTTTCATAGCCGATCCACGTCCATGCCGGTTCGCCATACTGGTGGCCGGTCGCGGGCAGGTTTTCGGTCTTTGTGCCTCCGCACGTCGAGCAGCTGTAGAAAGCGGAGCCGTCAGCCGTGCAGGTGGGTTCCTGACGCTTTGCGGTGTTCTCTGTCCAATCATGGTCGCCGGACTCGGTCGGGCAGTTTACATAATAGAAATCGATCCGGTCGTTTGCCTGAAGGAGATACTTGTCCAGCGTGGCGTAGGTCGTTGCATCCAGCATAGGCATCTTGCCGTTGACGGTGTACATCCAGCCAGACCATTCGCCGTGCGCCGGATCACCTGCGTACAGGCGGCAGCCTGCGGGGTCGGTCACACCGGTCACATAATTGCCGGAGCCTGTGTAAGTGTAGCTGTTGGAGGTCAGCACGGATTCCAGTGCGTCCCATGCCGTCTGATAGGCATTGCTCTTGCAGGTATAGGTTGCAGCTGTCAGATCGGCGAAGGCCGGTGCAAAGGTGCTGCCGGTCACGTTCACAGTGATAGTGATATCCTCAACAGACGGGTCCTCGATACCGGTAGTTCCGATCACGGTGACGACCGTACTCACCGGCTGCTTGTAGAACTGCTTGAACTGCGCATAGGCAGGATCAGAACTGAACTTCTCGTAATACTTGCCATATTCGACATAAGTCAGAACGCTGTCAATCTTGACATGCGTGTTGTACTGCGGCTTCGTGACGGACAGCTTCTCGTGCGCGACCACACTGGGAACGCTGGAACGGAAGCAGCGGTACTGCTCGGAGTTGTACCAGCCGTCGATATCATCCACCTTCACGCCGAGCCACTGGGATTCGGCCGAGGCGCGGAGGAACTTGTAACCGTCACCGTCCGGGACGATCTCCATGAACGACCACAGATTGCCGGTAACGTTATCGCGCGCGGTATTGGCCTTGCGGATGCCCTCCCAGTAGACGTCCTCGGTGCAGACCTTCTTCATAAAGGCCGCAGCTGCATCGATCTCGGTCTGGGACATAGCCGGGACGGTGATCTGGATCTCCTTGCTTGCAAGGACCCGCATGTTGTCATAGTCCTTGCCGGAACCGCTGGGGCGGGACAGGATCTTGACGGTCAGCGTAACCTTGGCATCTTCCTGACCGGGCAAAGGCCGGTAGACCCACGCGCGGGCAGCATTGGCTTCGAGGGACTCCACGACCGATTCATTGCTGCTGGTGATCAGGATAGGGGTGTATTTTCCGTCAAAGTCTGCGCCATAATTGTCAGCAAAGACGCTGCGCATATCCGAGGTGGTGGGGAAATGGATGTCGGTGGTGACGTTGTTCACGTCAATCTTCGCACCGGTCGCGGGGACATAGAGTGCGCCGTAGGGGTCCTGCGTGCCGCCGGACAGCCAGAGTTCCAGACCTTCCTGATATTCGATAGCCTTCTGGGTGCCCTTGACCGTTACGGTGTAGGTAAAGTAGACCTTCAGATCGTCGCGGCCACTGTAGGTCAGAGCGGCGGTAAGCGTCACGCTTGTATCCGTCTTCGGGCGGCTGACCTTCACGGTGTATGGTGCGTAGAGCTTGGTGGTATTACTGCCAATGCCGATCACAGAGGTGTTCGAGGACTGCCATGTGACCTCGGCCCACAGATGCAGATCATTGGACGAATTGTAGTCCACATCATTCTCGTCTACTCCCTCTTTGACCATGTAGTGCGGAACGGATGCAAGCGTCGTGCTGTCGTTCAGTTCCTGCGGGATGACGATGCGACGGCCCTGCACGCGCAGCGCTTCGAGTGCCCTGTCCTCGTCCAGACCGATGATGACGGTCGCGCTCTCCACTTCATCGGTGTAGCCGTCACAGGTGAGGATCAGCGCGGCATCGCAGTACAGGTTAGTCGAGGAGGTCGTGCCGTTGTCGTTCCACTTATAATGCAGCGTGCCGTCAAGATCGATGCTGGCACGCGCGTCCGTGAACAGATCCTTTTTGGTAACAGCGCTCTTCATCGCAACGGTGACACCCTCAATGTTACCGGCAGTCAGGCGGGCCTGCGCCATAGTCAGAAGATTCTTGTCCGTCTTGAAGTTGGGCTGATAGTTTTTGCTCAGAAGCGTCTTTGCGGCTTCCAGCTTTTCACGGGCAGCCGCTTCCGCATCGGACATGTCCTTGGTCCAGCAAGCATAGAGGTCAAAGTGCTCGCCGTCCTCGCTGCCGTCCACATAGTCCTCTTCCCAATCGTCCCACTCGCCGTCGCTCCATTCGCGCAGGAGTTCCGCGCCGTCGGCATATTCCACCTTGCCATAGATGCTGGCGCTGGTGGACCAGCCCGCGAACGTGTAGCCTTCGCGCATCAGCGTGCAGGCAGAAAGCTGGATCTTCTGATCGAAGGGGGCGCGCTGGTCTTCCATGCTGCCCGTCACGCCGCTGTCAACGGTGCGGGCATGGTAGCAAATGATGTAGCTGCGGCTGTACCACTGCGCCTTGAGCGTCACGCCGCTTTCGCGGTAGTCACTGAGGTCATAAGAAGCCGTCACGCGGTCGCCCAGCGTGCCGTCCGCCAGCACGATGTACCAGTCGTAATATTTCTGTCCGGCGGGGAATTTGGCGCTGTCCAACGTAGGAAGCGCCACATGGCCGTCTTCGTCGATGGCGGCGTCCGGAATGGCTTCCTGATAGCCGTTGCCGTCGAAATGGACGGACAGGCTGGCCTGCTCGGCTTCCCAGAGCGCGTAGAGCGTGGTGTCCGCCGTCAGTTCGACTGCCGCACCATCGTCATAGACCTTTTCGCCCGCGGCTGAAAGCGCCCAGCCCGCGAAACGGAAGCCCTCTTTCGTAAAGGCGTTGGCAGTCAGTGTGCCCTTGCCCTCGGTCAGCGTCTGCGCGGCCATTGTGCCCTCGCCGCCGTTCGCGTCGAAGGTAACGGTGACATCGCTGGAAACAGGGTCGGTGCAGCGGATGTTCTTCAGCGTCATTGCGCAGGGCGTCATGAAATCTTCTTCCGAGTAGAAATCGATCTCGAAAATGTCGCCTGCTTTTACATCCACGTTGTACGGACTTGCGAGTTTATCGCTGCTGGTGCCCTTGGCGATTGCAGTCCCGTTAAGACGCAACTCGGCGTAGCTGTAGGGAGAACCGGAACTGATGGAGAACAGATGCTTGAACCAGAAGTTGCAGTTTTTCTTGAACGTAAACGTCAGAATCGCGTGCGTGTCCTCATACAGCTTGCTGCCGTTCTTGTTGAAGACGGCCACACTGGTTCCGTTGTTGCCGGTGGTCCATGCCGCGGTCTTATTCGCTGTAGAAAGCGGCGTTGTGGTCACGGTGAAATAGTCGCCGAGGTTGTTGGGCCGGGGCGTTTCCGTCGTGTAATTCTGTGTAAAGATCGTTGCGTTGGGGTCAAAGGTGTAGCTTGCTGCGAAGACCTGTGCGGGCAAAAGGCTCAGAAGCATGACCAGCACAAGCACGATGGGTAGAATTCTCTTTTTCATCTGCAATGATTCCTTCCTTTATTTAATATCTATCTGAAAGCCCATTTAAGCAGCCGATAACTCATTCCGATTGAATCAGCGGTTACTTGGGCTGAGTGCACGCAGAAAAAAACGCCCAAGCGAGTCTCCGCGTTCGGGAAACTCACTTGGGCGTCGGTTCTTCCGATGGCCCGGCCTCACAGCCTGCAAACCATATGTTACTTTTCCTCCAGCTTTTCGCTCCGGGTCGCTTCCATCTGAACGGGCACGCCGTTCCGCATGACGATACGCATCTCCCCGTATTTCAGCTGGCGCAGTTCCGCGATAATCCGCTTTTCTGCCTTTGTCAGCCGAAGTTCATTCTGCTGCTCCATATTGCGGCTCCTTTCACCGTCCGATACAAAACAAAAAGCCGTGCGCCCCGATTTGGCCGCACGGACAAAGGCGTATAAACGCCCATCCTGTTCGGCTGCGGTGACGGCGCAAGCACAGGACAGCACTCGGCGTATCTGACTAATCCCTCCATGCCGGAAGGCTTCACAGTGACCCACTCGTGGGGCTTTGCACCCCGTTCCGCCTGCGGGTCAAGACCCGCGCGCGCTGTCCTTGATTCAGTTTGTTTAATCTATTTGTACTATAACAAATACGCTGTCGGAAATCAAGTCTGCAAACGGGATTTTAACAAGAATGCGCACGCGCATTTTCCGGCAGTATATTGCTCTTCCAATGTTCGACCAGCATTTTTTCCAGTTCCTTGGCGGCGACGCTGAGCGGCTGATCTTTGCGCTTAACGAGGCAGACACTGCGCGGCGGAAGCGGTTCAGCAAGATTAATGACGCACACATTGTCGGATGGGCGAATAAAATCCTGTGGGACGATGCCAACGCCGAGGCCAGATTCGACCATCGGGAGAATCTGATCGGCGGTAAAGGTCTCGATATCCGGACGGAACGGCAGGCCGTGAGCCGCAAAGAAGCCGGAATAAAGCGCATAGGACTGCGTATCCGCGCCGAGTGTGATGAGCGGATGGGTCCGCAGTTCCTCCAGCGTAACGGTACGGTCCAGCAGGTCCCGGAAGGACGGAGAACAGACGGCAACCTCCTGGATCTGCCGGATGTTTGTCTGTTGAAAGGCCGCCGCGTGCAGAACCGGCGTCGTGACAACGGCAAAATCTGCAGTCGTCTCTCGCAGAGCGGCGATAGCCTGCGGGGTCGAATGATTGCTGATGCGCAGGCTCACGCCCGGATATTGGGTGCGGAATGCCTCGAGCACCGGCAGGAGCACGCAGCGCAGCGCGCCCTCGCTTGCAGCAAGAAACACCGTACCGGCTTGCAGAGAACGGCTCTGCGCGAGTTCCGCTTCCCCGGCTTCCAGCTGTTCTACTGCAATTTTGACATGCCGGTAGAGCCGTTCGCCCTCCGGCGTTAACTTCATGCCGCGGTTCGTCCGGGAAAAGAGCGTGCAGCCCAGCTCCGCCTCGAGATTTTTGATCGAGCGCGTCAGGTTCGGCTGGTTGTTGACCAGCTCTCTTGCCGCCTGCGAGAGATTGCCGCATTTCGCAACATAATAAAAGATCCGGTAATAGTCATAATTTACGTTCATACATGTCTCCTCTGATATGTCATATTCATATGAAGACCATATTTATTTCGGATTTTACACATATCTGCATGCGCATTATAATATGGGCGCTTCGGGAAGTCAAGACAGCGTTCAACTGCTTTCCGAAAGAAAGGGAAACCAAAATGGCACTTACAATAGAGGCGCTGGCCGCAGCCGTCATCGATCTTGTCCTGCTTCGCGTCATGCTCTGTCTGGAAAATGAACCGGGCGCAGATCACCCGAAGGAGCGGCGCTGGATGCTGGCCGCGGGCGTTTTACTTCTCGTGGGCTGCATCGCGGAGATCGCACTGCGCGGCGCGCATATTATGCAGATCCTGCTTGGGATCGGCTTCAATCTCGCGTTTGTCGCCTACTTTTTCAGCTTCCGCGCCGCTGAGCAGGAAGCCTGAGCGGCGGCAGGCCTGATCAAAGGAGGATGCATATGAGCAAGAAGCGTAAGATCATTTCGCTTGCGGTCCTCGGCGTTCTGCTGCTTGCCTCGCTGGCGCTCAGCCTGCTGCTGGGCAAGGGCGGCGCGAAGGAATCCCTGCAGACGATCATGCGGGACGCGGTTCTGCATGAGGACAATAAAATCAGTCTGTTCGGGCTGATGGACGTGAATCCGGCGGTCGTTTCCGGGTTTATCGTCACGGGCGTGCTGCTGGTGCTGGCGGCGCTGGCGCGGATCTTTGTGATCCCGCGATTCAAATATAAGCCCGGAAAGCTTCAGCTGCTGCTGGAAGAGCTTGTGACATTCTTCCAGAACCTCGCGCAGACGAACAGCCCGCACCGCAATGGCTTTCTTGGCGCGTATCTGTTCGGTGCGGGCGTCTATGTGCTCTTCGGCACGCTCTTTGAGCTGTTCGGCCTGCAGGCCGTGACGACGGCCGGCGGCTCCATTTCCCTTCCCGCGCCGCTGTCGGATATCAACGCGGCCATCAGCGTGGGCTGCATGTCCTATCTCGTGATCCTTGGCGGCGGCATCGCGGCAAACAAGCTCCGCGGCGCTGCCAACACGCTCAAGGATTTCTCGCTTCCCATCTCCATGAGCTTCCGTCTGTTCGGCGCGCTGCTGAGCGGTCTGCTGGTCACGGAGCTTGTTTATTATTCGCTCAGCCTGAGCTTTGTGCTGCCGGTATTCGTGGGCGTCATGTTCACGCTCCTGCACGCGCTCATTCAGACGTATGTCCTGACGACACTCGTGTCGATCTTCTATGGTGAGGTCACAGAGCCGCATAACAAAAAAGTCAAGCAGGCCGCTTGACGAATGGAGGAACAGAAAAATGAAACTGACTGCAAAACGAATGGTATCCCTGATGCTTGTCATGCTGCTTGTCTGCGCGCTGCTCGCCGTGTCGGCCAGCGCTGCGGATACCGCTGACGCTGCGCCTGCCGCGGAAGCCGCGGCCGCGGCTGAAAACTCGACCGGCGCAAAGGCGATCGCCGCGGCCGTTGTCGTGGGTCTTGTCGCGACGGCCGGTGCGCTCGGCATGGCCATCGCCATCGGCAAGAGCGCCGAGGGCATGTCCCGCCAGCCGGAAGCCTCCGGCAGCATCCGGTCCTCGATGATGCTGGGTCTGGTCTTTATTGAGACCGCCATCATTTATGCCCTGATCGTCGCCATTCTGATCATCTTCGTGCTGTAAAGGAGAAATAGTATGGGAGTACCGCTGAATATCGACTGGCAGCAGATCCTGCTGCACGTGTTTAATCTGATCATCCTGACGGGCGGATTGTATTTCCTTCTGTATCAGCCCGTCACCGCATTCATGAAAAAACGGCAGGAGTATTATGCCGGACTGGAAGCCGACGCGCAGGCAAAGCTGCAGGAGGCCGAACAGAAGGTCCGCGAAGCCGATGAAACGCTCTCCGGCATGCAGGCGGAAGCCGAGCAGCTGCGCGCGGACGCCATGAAGCAGGCCGACGCGGAAGCGGCAGCCCGTCTTGCAGGCGCAGACGCAGAAAAGCAGAAAATTCTTGCTGCCGCAAAGGCGCAGGCCGCGCGGGAAAAGGACGCCATGCTGCGTGAGGCCAACGAGCAGATCGGTACGCTGGTCTCCAACGCGGTCGACAAGCTGGTCTCCGACGCGGACGATCCTTATATGGACTTCTTAAATGCGGTCAAGCGGGGCGCATAACACATGAACGAACAGGCACTTCAGGCGCGCGTATACAGCCGTACCGCCCCGACAAGGGATCAGCTTGCACAGCTGCGCGCATTTCTGAATCAGAAATACCAGCGTCCGGTCGATCTGTGCTGGGAGCAGGACGATCGGATGAAGGACGGGTTCCGTCTGGAACTCGGTGAGGGCGGGACACGCGAACTGGTCTATGATTGGAGCAGCGCAGGAAAAAGCAGACAGCTGAAGGACAAAATCGCCGCTGCGCTCCGCAGTCGGAGCGATGTGATCCCGCTGCTGAAAAAAACGCTGGAGGAGTTCCGCCCAGAAGCAGCAGCAACAGAACTCGGCACTGTGCTCTCCTACGGTGACGGAATCGCTGAGGTGAGCGGTCTGCCGGGCGCGGAATACGGCGAGATTTTGATTTTTGAGAACGGTGTACGCGGCATGGTGCTCGATCTGCGCGAAACCCGCATTGGCTGTGTCGTTTTCGCAGGCGACGCCGACGTACAGGCAGGCAGCACTGTCTGGCGGAGCGGAAAATCAGCCGGTATCCCGGTTGGCAACGCGTTTTTAGGTCGCGTGATAGACCCGCTCGGTGCACCGATTGATGGGGAAGGCGAAATCGTGGAGTCCGATTATTACCCCATCGAATCCCCTGCTCCCGGTATCATCGACCGTCAGCCAGTCAACAAGCCCATGCAGACGGGACTTCTGGCCATCGATTCCATGTTCCCCATCGGCCGCGGCCAGCGCGAACTCATCATCGGCGACCGCCAAACCGGCAAGACGGCCATTGCGCTCGACACGATCCTCAACCAGAAGGATCAGAACGTCGTGTGCATCTATGTCGCCATCGGCCAGAAGGCTTCGAGCGTTGCGCAGCTCGTGCAGGCGCTGCAGGCGCACGACGCGCTGCGGTATACCATCGTCCTCTGCGCGGCGGCCAGCGATTCCGCGCCGCTGCAGTACATCGCTCCCTACGCAGGCTGCGCGATGGGCGAATACTTCATGCATCAGGGGCGCGACGTGCTGATTGTGTACGACGATCTTTCCAAGCATGCGGTCGCGTACCGCGCATTGAGCCTGCTTCTGAAGCGGTCTCCCGGCCGTGAGGCCTACCCCGGCGACGTCTTTTATCTGCATTCGCGTCTTCTCGAACGCGCGGCGCATCTGGCCGACCACCTAGGCGGCGGCAGCATGACAGCGCTTCCCATCGTTGAAACGCAGGCGGGCGATGTTTCCGCGTACATCCCGACGAATATCATCTCCATCACCGATGGCCAAATCTTTTTGGAGAGCAGCCTGTTCTTCGCGGGCCAGCGACCGGCGGTCAACGTCGGTCTGTCCGTGTCCCGTGTCGGCGGCGCTGCACAGACGAAGGCCATGAAGAAGGCCGCGGGCGCGATCCGCTTGGAGTTGGCGCAGTACCGCGAGATGGAGGTCTTTATGCAGTTTTCCAGCGATCTGGACGACGCGACGCGGCGCCAGCTGGCCTATGGGCAGGGCCTCATGCAGCTGCTCCGGCAGGAGCAGTCCCACCCGTATTCCCAGCACGCGCAGGTGCTCCTGCTCGTGAGCGCGCTCGGTCATGTCTTTTTGCCCGTGCCGCCCGCGCAGGTGCGGAGCACCGCGCAGAAGCTGCTCGCCGCATTGGAGCAGCAGCTCTCCGCCCTCTGCAGCCGGATCGACACGACCGGCCAGCTGACAGACGGGGACTGCGCGCAGATCCTTGACGCGGCAAAGCGCTTCATCGCGCAGCAACTGAACCCGGACGGTGAGCGCAAATGAGCGGCACAAAGGAGATCAAGGACCGCATCGCAAGCGTGCGCGACACGCAGAAGATCACGAACGCGATGACCTTTCCGCAAAGGAGTTTGCCATTTTAGAATATATGCTGATGAACAAGGGGCTTGTGCTGTCCCGGGAAAAAATTGAAAACCACATTTGGAATTTTGACTATGCAGGCGGTTCAAATGTGATTGACGTGTATATCCGCTATCTGCGGAAAAAGATTGACGACGGCGAACAAACAAAGCTGATTCATACCATTCGCGGCAAGGGGTATGTGCTGAAGGAGGAATTTTAATGCGCGGCATGAAAGGGCGGCTTTCCATAAAGGCCCGGGTAACGGCTTGGTTTGCCGTGATTATGTTCTGCATTGCCACAGCGGTGTTTTATGTGATGATTGTGCACCGCACGTCTCAGGTGAAGGCTGACGCGAAACACAGCTTAGAAGCTTCTGTGGCAGGCTTTGCAGATATGGCGGCACGCACCGGGGGCGATTTTTCCGAGTTCGACGGCCAGCGCCTGTCGCAGGACAGGGCCACGCTGTCACAGGACGAAACTAAGCCGTCGCCGAACTCATCAAGGCGGGCAAGGTCAAGGAAATTTCCGACATGCG
>OGYL01002097.1_pt1 | contig 14452 bp, 11 predicted proteins | sample 1576541 | NCBI WGS metagenome assembly OGYL01 (sample SAMEA3541551, study PRJEB24748) | human gut metagenome | biome: human gut; feature: human-associated habitat; material: faeces | place: China | collected 2012 | reverse complement strand
AATCTTATCTGAAACAAAGCGAGCCACTTCAAACATGGTTTTACCTTGTACTAAACATAAGAAATCACAATCTCCACTTAATAGATACATTGTATCTACTTCTGGATAGTTGGCAATTAATGCTGCTGTCTTGTCATAGCCTCTATTTCTTGTAGGTGTACAACTTACTTCAATATAAGCTAAAACTTTTTGATCTTTTAACGCTTTATTGTAGTTGATAATTGTGTGATAGCCACAAATAATTTTGTTTTTTTCTAAAGATTGAATCTCTGATTTTATACTTGCTTCATCTTCATTCAAAATATCCGCTAGATCTTGTGAAGTTAGACGAGCATTATTTTCTAGTAAATCTAGGATTAAACTTTGATTCATTTTTAATTCCTCCTTTTGAATATAATAGCACAATTAAGGTTATGTAAAAAGTGTGAAAATACTTGAGAATGGACTGTAAATAGTCTAAAATATAAGTGGTTGTTAGTTGTAAAAAGTTTTACTTGTTAGAGAATTGACAAATCAACAGTAGGCTTTTATAATAACAATGGTATTTAAAGGAGGATTTACTGACATGACAGTAAAAGTTGCGATTAACGGTTTTGGACGTATCGGACGTTTGGCATTCCGTCAAATGTTTGGTGCTGAAGGCTACGAAGTAGTAGCTATCAATGACTTGACTAGCCCTAAGATGTTAGCTCACTTGTTGAAATATGATTCAACTCAAGGAACTTACGCTAAGGCTGACACAGTTGTTGCTGGTGAAAATTCAATTACAGTAGATGGAAAAGAAATCACTATCTACGCAGAAGCTGATGCTTCTAAATTACCTTGGGGTGAATTAGGAGTTGACGTAGTATTAGAATGTACAGGATTCTATACTTCAAAAGCTAAAGCAGAAGCACACATTAAAGCAGGTGCTCGTAAAGTTGTTATCTCTGCTCCAGCAGGAAATGACTTACCAACAATCGTTTACAATGTAAACCACGAAACATTGAAACCAGAAGATACAGTAATTTCTGCAGCTTCTTGTACAACAAACTGTTTAGCTCCAATGGCTAACGCTTTGAACAAATTAGCTCCAATTAAATCAGGTATCATGACTACAGTTCACGCTTACACTGGTGACCAAATGACATTAGACGGACCTCAACGTAAAGGTGATTTACGTCGTAGCCGTGCTGCTGCAGTTAACATTGTTCCTAACTCAACAGGTGCTGCAAAAGCTATCGGATTAGTTATCCCTGAATTAAACGGAAAATTAATCGGATCTGCTCAACGTGTTCCAACTCCTACAGGATCAACTACTATTTTAGTAGCTGTTGTTGACGGAGAAGTTACAGTTGACCAAATCAATGCTGCTATGAAAGCTGCTACAACTGAATCATTCGGATACACTGAAGAACAATTAGTATCTAGTGATATCGTTGGTATGCGTTACGGATCATTGTTCGATGCAACTCAAACAATGGCTCACTCATTAGGTGACGGAACTACTCACGTACAAGTTGTTTCTTGGTACGACAACGAAAACTCTTACACAAGCCAAATGGTTCGTACAATTAAGTACTTCTCAGAATTAGCTTAATAATTGTAAGACTTTTAAAGGAATCCAATAGGGTTCCTTTTTTTTTGCATGCTTAACTAAAAAGTGCAAATCAAAACCTTGAAATAAATAGGTAAATCATGTATTCTAACCTTTAGAGATTGTGAGGTGTTAGCGATGGGTATTCGACATCGTTTGACGGATTCTGAGCGTGATGATTTAACAAAAGATGTAGACGATTTAGATGCTGTTTACATGGAAAAATTAAGAAAAGATGGAATTGACGAAGATTTATTAGCTCAGTTTCGTGATTTAACTTTAGAATTAGAAAAGGATAAGGAACAAAATGGATAGTAAGACAATGAATGTAATGATCATAATTGTATTGACATTAGTATTTATCTTAGTGCCAATGATTATGAAAAAAGTTGTATGGAAGAAGTTATTAGTTCAATTAAGCAATGAACAATATGACGAATTCTACAAAACATTAGATACAGGAGCATGTAAATTCTCATATCAGGCATTTAACCGTGAGTATATGCGTTTAAGTGGTTATTTGGCACAAAGAAATGATGCGAAAATCGAAGAACAATTTGAATTGTTGAAAAATATGCGTATTTCAAATAAACAAAAGGCTAGTGTCGCAACCCGTGGATTTTATTATTATTTAGAAAAAGGAAAAATCAAAAAAGCAGAGGGCATGCTTTCTTATGGAAAAAGCTATATTGATGAAAAGACATTCAAGAATATGCAGATTCAATTCAGCATATTAATGAAGAAAGAAGCCAAATATATTGATGACTGTAAAGAAATTTTAAATGGTATGTGGGATGGTAAGTCCGAACTAGACAACAATAAAAAATTCCCTGTTGGAACCATTCAATATTTAATTGGGCTTCAATATTCTTATTTAAAAGATGTGGATCATATGATGGAATACTTTAATCCTGCATTAGAAAATTTAGCGGGTACACCATATGAAGAAGATATTCGTCGTATCATGACTAATTTACATGTAGGCTGACCATTTGGTTAGCTTTTTTTTTCATGTTTTGTATTGTATAATAAACAATATGAATTGGAGGACATTTTATTATGAAATTATATAATAGTTATTCTCAAACCATTGAAGAATTAAAACCAATCGAACCAGGAAAGATTTCCATGTACGTATGTGGACCAACGGTCTATAACTATCCACATATTGGAAATGCTCGTCCTATCGTTGTATTTGATACATTAAAAAAAGCATTGTCTGCACAAGGCTATGAAGTGACTTTTGCTTCAAACTATACAGATGTAGATGATAAGATCATTAAAACGGCTATTGAACAAAATGTTACTGAAAAGGAAATCACAGACAAATTTATTGTTGCCTATAACGATGTTCTCCAGCACTTCTTCCAGCAACATTTCCAGTTCTTTCGGATCTGCCAGAAATCCGGCTCCTTTTCTTTTCGAGACAACGGTTCCGGACGGGCAGCCAAAATTAAGATTGACACTGGTAAATCCCAACTCTTCCAGCTGCCGGATCATCATCAGAAACTCATCGGCGCGGTTTCCAATCAGCTGCGGCACCAGCCGGATCTGTCCATTATTTTCCGCTGCCAGATCCTGCTTTATTTTTTTGCTCATTTTTTTTGCAGCCGGGATAAACGGTGTAAAATATTTATCTATATATGGAAAATAATGTGCATAAGCATTGCGCACAATATATCCCGTAATTCCCTCCATCGGAGCAAGATAAAACAACATAATTTTCCCTCCATTTTTCTATTATAAGAATTTTACCGGTAAAAGCAAATGATTTTCCGATAAGAATTGACAAGTTTTCACCAAAAGCCTATAGTTACGGTTAGAACGAACTTAAAATAGGAGGTGTTCGACTTGGATAATCACAACGAGAAAAAGACAAAACAAATCAAACGGATACTTGCTATCATTACCATTGTTTTTGTAATCCTGATCGGATATTTTATCGGGCGTCCCCTGGTTCATTTTGCTTTTTGGATTATTCTTCCCGCTCTTCTGACGGCGCGGCATTGCTGCGCCCGCACGCAGTCCGCCGCCAGACTTCCGTCACTCGCGCCTCACGGAGTAAGGCGCGGTTGCTGGATGAACCGACTCGCAGGGACTCGTGGCGAAGCCACGTACACTGCACTTACACTGCGCAGCGCGTGCAGTCATTCAAGCTGCAAACTGCCAATGTTGGGGGTCGAGGGGGACTCCCCTCGCGTTCTCTTGGGGGTCCAAGGGGGATATTCTCTCACGCGAGAGAATATCCCCCTTATTTCGTAGCAGCGCCACCGGCGCTGCCACCCCTCCCGCACAGAGCGCGGGATATTTTTCCTCAATTTTTCTAAAAAAGTGAAAGAAAACAAAAAATGACTGACCCTTGATCGCGATTACTGAACTACGATCAAGGGTCAGCCATGATGAATATTTGGATCTCTCATATTCTGTTTTCTTTCCTTCCTTTCTTCAATGATCTGGTGCCGAATATCACTTACTCCGGTTTCCACTCCTGCTATCTCAAACACCGCGGTTGCGGCGGTTTTACCTGAATGACGGTACACATCAGAGAGTGCTGCGCGATGGATATGATCGGAACCATTTGGGATCGCCTTTGTGAAGATCACTTGTACATTGGTCTCACCCTTTGTGTGCTTAAAGAATAGCAAGAATGAGCTCAAAAATCAAGCGGCGGAATGGATAAAGATGCGAGCGATATTTTGTGCGCAGGGCTGATTATTCGAAAACTGGCAGAAAATGCTTGCAGTTCATCCGGCACTTTAGTATAATAAAACTGTTGGGCCGCCCGAAAGGGCGGCCCGTTTTCTTATTTTCGGAAATACACGGCGTCCCATTCCTCGCCGTTGGGGACGAGCGGCGGCTCGATGACAAGGCCGCTTTTGCCGCCGCGCTTTCCCTCGACGAAGAGGAGCGAGGGCGCGGCGTCCGGCGATTTTGCGAGAAAGCGCAGGCGCTTGGGCTCGATGCCGTGACTCCGCATGGCGCAGAGCACGTCGGCGAGGCGCTCGGCGCGGTGAACGAGGGTGAAGCGCCCGCCATAGCGCAGCACACGCTGCGCCGCGGCGCAGACGTCGTCCAGTGTGCAGGCGGTTTCCTCGCGCGCGATTTGGCGCGCTTCGCCTTTGGCGCTCTCGCCGCTGCCGGCGGGAAAGTACGGCGGGTTCGAGATCACATAGTCGACGCTGCCGGCTTTTGACAGGACGGAGACGTCGCGAAGGTCGCCTTCGTGGAAAGCAGCCCTGTCCGCCCAGCCGTTTTCGGCGAACGTCTTTCGCGCAAGCGCTGCCGCGGGCGCGGAGAGCTCAACATTTTCGATAAAAAGCGATTCCTCGCGCGCGAGCAGGAGCGTTCCGAGAAGACCGATCCCGCTGCCGAGGTCGCAGACCGTGTCGCCGCGGGACGGGCGGGCAAAGTAGGCGAGGCAAAAGCTGTCCGTCCCCGGCGGGAAGAGGGCGGTGTCGTAATAAAAGCAGGGGCCGCGCGGCCAGAGCTCGTCGCGTTTTTCCATGTGATGACCCTTTCTGATGATAAAAATAAGGACGCGCTTTTGCGCGTCCTTATTTTTTAAGTACCCTTAGACCTTAGGCCTGAGAGATGGCGCCGTTGGGGCAGGTATCAGCGCAGGAGCCGCAATCCAGGCAGGCATTTGCGTCGATCTGATACTGGGAATCGCCCTGGGAAATAGCACCGACGGGGCAGGCGTCTGCGCAAGCACCGCAGCTGACGCAGGCAGAGCTAATCTGATAAGCCATAATTAGTACCTCCATAAGTTGATGACGCTATTATAGCATGTCAAAGCGAAAATGCAAGAGTCAGAATGCAGGAAAATATTGAATTTTCTGTGTCATTTGCGGCGTTTATTTTTGAATAAACCGGTCAAAAATGAAAGGACGAAAAGGAAGCGGAGGGTAGAGCAATGAATGACCGGAAATTCAGCCTGAAGGCTGAGCATGTGCTGCGCTGTGCGCAGGCGGCGGCGGGCGAGCTGGGGCACGGCTATGTGGGCTGCGAGCATCTGCTGCTCGCGATGCTGCGCGAGGAGGACGACGCGGCCTGCCGTGCGCTGAATGCCTCGGGCATCTACGAGCCGGCAGTGCGCGAGAGGATGATCGAAAAGCTGGGGCGCGGCACGGCGGAAAGATCGACCGTGCAGGGGCTCACCCCGCACGCGCGCTGCGCGGTCGAGCTGGCCGTAGGCGAGGCGATGCGCACGGGCGGCGGAGAGATCGAGGCGGGGCATCTGCTGCTCGGTATCCTGCGCGACAGCGGCAATATGGCTGTGCGGCTGCTGCGATCGCTGGGTGTGGATACCAAAAAGCTGTACAGCGACACGCTGCGCGCGATGAGCCTGTCGCCGCGCAAGCTCCCGCTGCCCGAGGTGCGTGCAAGCCGCGCGGAGGCGAAAAACGGCAAGACGCTCTTGGAATTCTCGCGCGATCTGACCGCGATGGCACGCGAGGGGCGGCTCGACCCCGTCATCGGGCGGGAAAAGGAGATCGCCCGCGCGCTGCGCATTCTGACGCGGCGGACAAAAAATAACCCCGTGCTCATCGGCGAGCCGGGCGTCGGCAAGACGGCTATCGCCGAGGGGCTTGCCGAAAAGATCGCGGCGGGCGACGTGCCGGAGGAGCTTATCGACAAGCGCATCCTGCTGCTCGACCTTTCGGGCATGGTGGCAGGGACAAAGTACCGCGGCGAGTTTGAAGAGCGCATCCGCGCCGTGCTCGACGAGGTGCGGCGCGACGGCAATGTCATTTTGTTCATCGACGAGCTGCACACCATTGTCGGCGCGGGCAGCGCCGAGGGGGCGGTGGACGCGGCGAACATCCTAAAGCCCGCGCTCGGGCGCGGGGAGATCCGCGTCATCGGCGCGACGACGCTCGAGGAGTACCGAAAATTCATCGAAAAGGACGCCGCGCTCGAGCGGCGCTTCCAGAGCGTGCAGGTCGGCGAGCCGGACGAGAAGCAGGCGCTGCAAATTTTGCATGGTCTGCGGCCAAAGTACGAGGCGTATCACGGCCTTTCCATCGAGGACGAGGCCCTGCGCACGGCGGTGACGCTCTCAAAGCGGTATCTTCCCGACCGTTTTTTGCCGGATAAAGCTATCGACCTTATCGACGAGGCGGCGGCAAGCGTGAAACTGTCCGCGCGCAGCGCCTCGCCCGAACTGAAAGCGCTCGAAGAGAAGGCGAGCGCCGCCGCGCGGGACAAGGAGACTGCCATCCGCGCGCAGGACTATGAAAAAGCGGCGCGGCTGCGCGACGCGGAGGAGAGCTTCCGCACGCAGGCGGCAGCTGAGCGGAAAAAACAGGCGCGCGAGGCGGAAAAGACCGCTGTGCGCGTGACGGCGGAGGACATCGCCGCCGTGGTGTCGAACTGGACGGGCATTCCGGTGACAAGGCTCAACGAGAGCGAAAGCGCGCGGCTTTTGACGCTTGAAGAAACGCTGCACGCGCGCGTCGTCGGGCAGGAGGACGCGGTGCGCGCCGTGGCGCGCGCCATCCGCCGCGGGCGCGTCGGCGTCAAGGATCCGAAACGGCCTGTCGGGTCGTTCCTCTTCCTCGGTCCCACGGGCGTGGGCAAGACGGAGCTCAGTAAAGCGCTCGCCGAGGCGGTATTTGGCAGCGAGGACGCGATGATCCGCATCGACATGAGCGAGTATATGGAAAAACACACCGTCTCGCGCCTGATCGGCTCGCCGCCGGGCTACGTTGGCTACGACGAGGGCGGGCAGCTGACGGAAAAGGTGCGGCGCAAGCCATACTCCGTTGTGCTTTTCGATGAGATCGAAAAAGCGCATGAGGACGTGTGGAACATCCTGCTGCAAATTTTAGAGGACGGCGTCGTGACGGACGCGCAGGGCCACAAGGTGGACTTTCGCAACACGGCGGTCATCATGACGTCGAACATCGGGGCGAAGAGCATCACGGCGGCGGGCACGCCGCTCGGCTTTGCGCCGGAGGAGCAGAAAAGCGCCGACGCGCAGTTCGCTGCCGTGAAGGCGGCGGTGATCGCGGAGCTGCGGCGGACGTTCCGGCCGGAATTTTTGAACCGCGTGGACGAGATGATCGTCTTCCGCCGCTTATCGCGCGAGGACTGCGCCGAGATCGCGCGGCGGCTGCTTGCGCAGACCGTTTCCCGCGCCGCGGCGCTCGGCATCACGCTTGAGGCGAACGAGGAGTGCGCGGTCTCCCTCGCCGAGCGGGGCTACGATGTTTCCTACGGCGCGCGTCCCCTGCGGCGGCTCATCCGCGGCGAGGTGGAGGACGCGCTCGCGACCTGCCTTTTGGACGGCACGCTCGCAAGCGGCGACACGGCGGTTTTGGCGGTGGAAAACGGCACGCTCTGCGTGCGCCGGCGGGAGAAAGCGGCGGCCGCCGCCCTCGGCGATGTCGGTGCGCAGAAGGCGTGAAAAAAGGGACGCATCAGACAGAAGACCCGACCGATGGATGCTCATCGGTCGGGCCTTCATGCTTGTGTACGGATTTTTTGCGGTCCGAATGATGCAGGGGAACTTCGTTCTTGAAGGGATGAAATCGGTTCGGCAAACCACAATTAGTTGCTGCTGTCCTCTGCGATTAGAGTTGTTTCTAATTGCACTTGATAAGTATTTTCTTCTCCGCTTAGATTGGTCGTTTTTAATTCAAACCACAGATTATCAGCCAGCTTATCGGCATCGCCGTCTATCAAAACATCACCGGAAATTTTCCCGATATTACCGGAAACGTCTATTGTCCCGCCTGTTTGATCGGCAACTGCATGGGAAAGTAAAATGGAGTCTTCCTCGCCATCAACATAAATGGTGGTGGAATATGCGGTAATATCAGCAAAATCATCTGACATTACTTTCAAATTGCCGCCATAGCAGATTTCATCTTTCCCCGCTAGAACAATTACGCCATTTGATACCGAAATCGACTCGCTATTTCCGCTGAATGAATAGACCTTCAAGGACTGCTCCTGACTGCTTTTACTTTTAGAAGAATTTCCGCATCCGGTAAATAACACCGTACAGACCAGCAGCGACAGGATAATGGTTGCAATTTTTTTCATCATCTTTTACCTCATCATCTTTTACCTTTTTGCTTTATCTGCGCGTTGAGGCGTTCCAAATGCCTGCCCGAGGGGATGCGCTTCTCCTCATTCAAAGCGCTCAACGGTCGTTGCGAGGTCGTAGCTTGCCTTGAGCGCCTTGAGCTTTGCCATCGGCTCGCCCGCGGAGTGCTTGTCGAGCGCGGCGCGGTCGCGCCAGTGCTCCACGAGCAGCACGCAGTTTTCCTCGGCAAGAGGCCGGTAGTAGTCGTACTGCATGCAGCCCTCTTCCGCGAGAACGGCGGCGCGCAGGCCACTTCGCTCCATCTCCGATGCAAAGTCATTAGCCTTTTCGCCGCGATAGAGAACGTGAAGTAAAATGCCTTCCATAAAGTAACGCTCCTTTCCTGTTTGTTCGTATTACGATACGTCGATCATTTCGAGGTATTTGTAGCCGTTTTCGGCAATGTGGTCCTTGCGGCCCTGCAAATTGTCGCCGAGCAGCAGATCAAACGAGTGTGCCGTCGCCTCCGCGTCCTCGGGCATGACCTTGATGAGACGGCGTGTCTCGGGGTTCATGGTCGTGAGCCACATCATTTCGGGGTCGTTCTCGCCGAGACCCTTCGAGCGGTCGACCTTGTAGCGCTTGCCCTCAAGGGCCTTGACGATGTCGTTTTTCTCCTTGTCCGTGTAGGCGAACCACGTCTTTTCGCCGCAGGTGATCTCAAAAAGCGGGGTCTCGGCGATGTAGACATAGCCCTCGCGAATCAGCGTCGGGCAGAGGCGGTAGATCATCGTCAGGATGAGCGTCCGGATTTGAAAGCCGTCGACATCGGCATCGGTGCAGAGGATGACCTTGTTCCAGCGAAGATTGTTGATATCAAAGGCGTTCAGGTCCTTGACAAACTTGCCCGGCACCTCGACGCCGCAGCCGAGGACCTTCAAAAGGTCGGTGATGATCTCACTCTTGAAAATACGCGGATAGTCGGCCTTGAGACAGTTTAAGATCTTGCCGCGCACGGGCATGATGCCCTGAAACTCGCCGTCGCGCGAGAGCTTGACGCTGCCGAGGGCGCTGTCGCCCTCGACGATGTAGATCTCGCGGCGCGAGACGTCGCGCGTGCGGCAGTCGACAAACTTTTCGACGCGGTTTGAGATGTCGATGCTGCCGGAGAGCTTTTTCTTGATGTTCAGGCGCTGCTTTTCCGCGCTCTCGCGGCTTCTTTTGTTGATGAGCACCTGCTCGGCGATCTTGAGCGCGTCGACGCGGTTTTCGATGAAATAGGTTTCGAGGCGGGACTTCAGAAAGTCCGTCATCGCCTCCTGCACGAACTTGTTCGTGATGGCCTTTTTCGTCTGGTTCTCGTAGCTCGTCTGCGTGGAGAAGTTGTTGGAGACAAGAATGATGCAGTCTTCGATGTCTTGCCAGGCGATACGGGCTTCGCCCTTCTGGTATTTGTTGTTGTCCTTCAAATACTTGTCGATGGCGTAGACAAAGGCGGTCTTCGACGCCTTTTCGGGGCTGCCGCCGTGCTCGAGCCACGAGGAGTTGTGGTAGTGCTCGATGCGCTGCACCTTATTCGAAAAGCAGCACGCGCAGGAGAGCTTGACCTTGTATTCGGGCTTGTCCTCGCGGTCGCGGCCGCGGCGCTCCGTCTCCCAGAAGACGGGGGTGGTCAGGGCGTCTTCACCCGCGATCTCGGCGACATAGTCGATGATGCCGTTTTCGTAGACGAAGTCCTGCGTCTCAAAGTGGCCGGGGAGGACTTCGTTTTTGAAGCGGAACGTGATGCCCGCGTTGACGACGGCCTGACGGCGCAGCGTTTCAACATAGTAGTCGGCGGGAATGTCGATATCGGTAAACACGTCGAGGTCGGGCAGCCAGCGCGTGCGCGTGCCGGTTTTGCGGCCGCGGTCGGTCGGCTCGATCCTGAGCTCATCGCCCTTTTTGCCCACGGGCTCGCCGCGTTCAAAGTGCAGGGAGTATTTGTTCCCGTCGCGCCAGACGGTCACGTCCATATAGCGCGAGGAATACTGCGTCGCGCACGCGCCGAGGCCGTTGAGGCCGAGGGAGTATTCGTAGTTGTCGCCGTCCAAGTTGTTGTACTTGCCGCCGGCGTAGAGCTCGCAGTACACGAGCTCCCAGTTGAAGCGCTTTTCCTTGGGGTTATAGTCCACAGGGCAGCCGCGGCCCATGTCCTCTACTTCGATGCTGTGGTCTAAGTAGCGGGTGACGGTGATGAGCTTGCCGTGGCCCTCGCGCGCTTCGTCGATGGAGTTCGAAAGGATCTCGAACACGGCGTGCTCGCAGCCGTCCAGTCCGTCCGAGCCGAAGATGACGCCCGGGCGCTTGCGCACACGGTCCGCGCCCTTGAGGGACGAGATGCTCTCGTTGCCGTAATTCGTTTTTTTTGCTTCTGCCATTGGGGTTTCTCCATTTCGCCGAAATTTACGATTCTGATCTTCAAACACAAAACTTGGTACATTATACGATTTTTTGACCACAATGGCAAGTGGCCGCGGCAGATTTTTGCCTTTGGCGGGAAAATGCAGAAATTCGCGGGAATTTCTGCGCCAATTATGTCGAAAGACGTCGAGCATAACCAATTGTCAACCGGCGGGAACGCACTGGAACAACAAAGTTATTCACAGTTTCCACAGAGTTTTCCACATCGTTATGTCAACAGAATAACCGCGGATAAACCATGAATGGACACGCTTCCGCCTCTTCAGCGCGGAAAGGGCATTTTCGTCAATTTAACACTTGACGGCATTTGTCGCTTGCACTTGTCGGGAGGACATGCTAAAATTTCGTTAAGAATTTATGAAGAAGCGGCGCGGTGGGGAGATAAAGACCGCTCCGCTGCGCCCAAAAAGGCAGGGAACGCTATGGAAAAGAGACAAAAAACCTCCCTGACGATGTGTCTTGTGGCCATCGGCATCGTGTACGGCGATATCGGTACCTCACCGCTGTACGTGATGAAGTCCATTTTGGAGGGGAACGGCGGCATCACGCAGATCAACGAGTCGTTCATTGTCGGCGCGCTGTCACTCATCATCTGGACGATCACGCTGCTCACGACCATCAAGTACGTGCTCATCGCCATGAAGGCGGACAACCACGGCGAGGGCGGTATCTTCTCGCTCTATTCGCTCGTGCGCAGCTGCGGCAAGTGGCTCATCGTGCCGGCGATGCTTGGCGGCGCGGCGCTGCTTGCCGACGGCGTGCTGACGCCTGCGGTGACCGTGACCTCGGCGGTTGAGGGACTTCGCAGTATCGCGATGATGGACAGGCTCCTCGGAGGCCGCCAGACGGGCGTCATCATCATCACGCTCTGCATCATCGCGTCGCTTTTTGCCGTGCAGCACGCGGGCACGAGCCGCATCGGCAAGGCCTTTGGCCCGGTGATGCTCGTGTGGTTCCTCTTCCTCGGTGCGACGGGGGCGATGAACATTTTCTCCGTGCCGCAGGTGCTCCGGGCGTTCAACCCCGCGCACGCGGTGGAGCTTCTCGTGAGCCCTTATAATAAACTCGGCTTTATGATCCTCGGCAGCGTGTTTCTGGCCGCGACGGGCGCGGAGGCGCTGTATTCCGACATGGGCCATGTAGGCCGCGAGAGCATTTACATCAGTTGGCCGCTCGTCAAGATCTGCCTGATCCTCAACTATCTGGGGCAGGGGGCGTGGCTGCTCAGCAGTCGGGGCGACGCGGCGCTTGCATCGCTTGAGAGCCTGAACCCGTTCTTTTTGATGCTGCCCGGCGCGCTGCGTCCGGTGGCGGTCATTTTGAGCGCACTCGCGGCGGTGATCGCCTCGCAGGCGCTCATCACAGGCTCCTATACGCTGGTATCGGAGGCCATCCGCCTCGACCTGATGCCGCACCTGAAGGTGCAGTATCCCGCCGAGACCAAGGGTCAAATCTACATCGACACGGTCAACAAGATCCTCTGGGTGGGCTGCACGTTCATCGTGCTGCTGTTCCGCTCGAGCGCGCGCATGGAGTCGGCCTATGGCCTTGCCATCACGGTGACGATGCTGATGACAACGCTGCTTCTGTTCGTGTATCTTTCCCGTGTGCGAGGGAAGAAAGCGCTCGCGTGGGGCGTGCTCATTGTCTTCGGCGCGATCGAGACGGTGTTTTTCCTCTCGAGCCTGTCGAAATTTGCGCACGGCGGCTATGTGGCGGTCATTATGGCGCTGCTGCTTTTGTCGATTATGATCATCTGGCACCGCGGCACACAACTCGAGCAGAAATACAGCGTGCGCCTCAAGCTTGGTGACTATACGGAGAATCTTGCCGCGCTGCGCGGCGACAGTGCATTGCCGGAGCTGACGCAGAACCTTGTCTACATCGGCAGCAGCGACGATATGGAGACGATCGATCGCAACACACTCTACTCCATCCTCGATAAGGACCCCAAGCGCGCCCGCGCCTACTGGTTTTTGAGTGTGCATGTGCTCGACGAGCCAAACGCGATGAACTATCAGGTCGAGACGTTTGGCACGGACTATATTTTCCGCGTAAAGCTCAACCTCGGCTTCAAGAATGACCAGCGCGTGAACATCTACCTGCGCCAGATCGTGCGCGACCTGCTCGAGAGCGGGGAGCTGCCACCGCAGGAGAGAAAGTATTCGATCTACGGCCCCTCGCAGGTGGGCAGCTTCAAGTTTCTGATGCTGCGCCGCGCGGTGCCGCTGATGTCGGAGCTGAGCCGCACGGACGAGATCATCCTGAACCTCAAATACGCCGTCCGCCGCGCGGCGGGCTCGGTCATCCAGTGGTACGGACTGGACACCTCGTCGGTCATTGTGGAGCAGGCACCGCTGGTCATCCCCAGCGCGCACGAAAACGAAAAGCGCATCCAGCGGGCGAAATGAATCAAAAAGGAGAGATGCCGCGGTATCTCTCCTTTTTTGGTACAAAATAAGCATAGCACCCGAAGCGGATAGGAAGCCTCGGAGACTATGCTTATTTTTGTTATAATGGGAGGGCAATGGATGGACGGTCTCTTTGATGAGCCAAGCGCTCGAGCTGTAAACAGTCCTCCGCCCTCTTGTTATAAAGATTCGATTGAGCAGGTTGCTCCGGCTATGCCGTGTGCGTGTCACGAACCAAATTGAATCGTAATAAGCCGGTGCGGAAGCATTGCAATATTTTATCAGGAAAGAAGGAATGCCCATGCTCAGTATCGGGATCGATGTGTCCAAAGGAAAAAGCACCGTGTGCGGAATGAAGCCGGGAGGAGAAATCGTGTACACTCCGTTTGAAGTTCAGCACACGAGGGAAGGAATGTCGGAGCTCGTATCGCTGCTGCGCGGCAGCGGCGAAGAGGTTCGTGCCGTTTTGGAAAGCACCGGCAGCTACCATTGCCCGGTGGTGGCTGCTTTGTTGGAGAACGGAATATTCGTCTCCGTCGTCAATTCGCTGCGGATGAAGCGGTTTTGCTCACAAAGTATCCGCAAGGTGAAGACCGATCGAATCGACGCTATGCAGATTGCTTTGTACGGTTTGGCTTATTGGCAGGAGCTTCAACCGACCAAACTGCCGGAGGATACATATCGGGAGCTTCAGCTTCTGGCGCGGCAGTATTACCAGATGACCTCCATGCTGATCAAGGCAAAGGTCGATTTTAACGCCATCTGTGACCAGGTTTTGCCCGGTATGCAGGAGCTCATGAACGACCATGCAGGGCGGCACAAGCTTTCGGACTTTGTCCTGCGGTATCGTCACACCACTCATATCCTCGAAATGGGAGAAACGTGCTTTCAGAAGGATTATTGCAAATGGGCAGAAAAAAGGGATACCGCAATTGCGAACGTATGGCAGCGCTCATCTTTGCCACAGCT
>OGYL01002095.1_pt1 | contig 14465 bp, 13 predicted proteins | sample 1576541 | NCBI WGS metagenome assembly OGYL01 (sample SAMEA3541551, study PRJEB24748) | human gut metagenome | biome: human gut; feature: human-associated habitat; material: faeces | place: China | collected 2012 | reverse complement strand
TTACGCCACAGCAAGAATATATCTGTGAAGTCTTTGTGAAAAGATTTCACAGCACAAAATTTTAATAGGACACATAGCAGAGAAGCATTGTAAAGATGCTGAAATTGATGAAAAACACGTTTGTGAAGTTTCGTGAAGTTTACGTCTTTCCGAAAACACTCTTGTGAAGTTTTTGTGAACTTTTTAAGCGAAATAAATTTGCCTTTATCATAAAAAATCGGTTATTTTGCGAAAGCTACGGTACAAGACGGACCGGCAATTTTGCAAGTTTGCTATGAAAAACGTTATTGCTGATGTCACAAAATGTAATGCGTATCCGTCTAATAGATAAAAGATGCAAAGATAATTAACCATATCCTTTTTGGCTAAAAAGGGCATGGACTATGTAAAACAAAAAATATATATAATATGAGACTTTTACTTTTTATAATCACCATGCTTATGCCTTTAGTGGCCGGAGCTCAAGAAAACACATATAGCATGACAGGCCATGTTACAGACAAAGACGGCATATCCGTAATGCGCGCAAGCATAATCCTCAGCATGAAAGGCGACAGCACGTTCAAGAAGATGACTGTGTCTGACGACAACGGAATGTTCGCGTTCAGTGGCCTTGACAACGGCAATTACGAGCTGAAGATAACATATATCGGGCTTGCCGACTACATAAGCGACATAACCGTGAAAGGCAATACAGACTTGGGGAATATACGCATGGACGACTCGGCTGAGATGCTTGAAGGAATAACCGTAATGGCCAACTACACCAGGCAGAAACGGACGGGCGAAACCATTGTGAAAGTGAAAGGAAACCCGCTGACAAAGGGAAAGAGCACACAAGACTTTCTTAAATATGTGCGCGGCATAGATGTTACGGAAAGCAGTCTGAGCCTGAACGGAAAGCAGAACACCCTTATTTATCTGGAAGACAGAAAGATAAGTTTCGAACAGCTCAAGTCGATACCGCCTTCAATGATTGAAGACATTGAGATAATTCCGTTCGCCGACGGATCGTATGGCGAGAAAGCTACGGGCGGAGTGGTGAAAATACATCTTAGACAAGAAGGAGGCCTAATAGGCTCGGCAACCGTATACGGAGGTATGAACACCGAGGATCTGTACGGCGAATCGCCGAGGCTGAACCTGCTTTACACCAAGGGAAAATTTACGCTTAACAACTATCTGACGGCCTTTGAATGTGGAAAATATCCTGACATCCTCACAAAGGAATATAACAGCAGCGACGACTCTTACACATATAAGCACAACATAACCAGATACAGGACTTTAGGCGACAACCTGTCGCTGAGATATGCCTTCAACAAGACAGACAGGATAGACCTGTACGGCGGAGTGTCGGCAAGCTGGAACAGAACGTCAAAGAACAGCATTAGCGGAAACGACACTCTCAATATAGAGACTAAGCCTATCAGCCATGCATACAGCATAGGCACACAATACCGTAAGGGACTGGGCAACGGAGGTGAAAACTTCTTGAACATGCGTATAGACTATTCAAAAAGCAAATATGACAATGGTCAGGAATACAACAAAAACGGAATGCTTGACAATGCCAGGCAGGATTATGACTTTGACGCAGTGTCTGTATCACCATACGCCCATTTCAAATTTAACGACAAGATGAACCTGACAGCCGGTCTTGAGTATTACTATATGTCAAACACGAACAACAACCGCGGCACAAAGACGATGTCATATATAGACGACGCCAAGTATCGCCTGAATCAGGATTACTATTCTGCATGGGCTGAATACAGCCTGATACCAAGCAAGTCGCTGTTCTTGAAGTTCGGGATGAGATACAGCGGAACGAACGAGAAATATAAGGATTATCTGGACAGCTCAAACAACTTTGAGAGATGGCAGGACGGAATATGTCCCTCGCTGTCAGGCCAGTGGACCATCGACGAAAACAAGATGAGATATTTGAGCATCAGCTACCGCTGCATGTTCTATCTGCCCAACTACGGCTACCGTATTCCTAACGTGACATGGCAGGGAGACGACCTCTACAGCATAGGCAACACGGATCTTAAAAAGGAGGTGTATGACGATGTAGAACTGTATTTCTCTTTAAACAGACGTTTGTCTTTCTCATATAGCATGAGCTACGGAAGCGACATTGTGAGCGTAATAATGCATAAGGACGAAAACCGCCCCGGCGTGTATTACACCAGGCCTGAAAACTCTGCCTACTGCATGCAGCAGTCGCTCACGATGAACTATACAGGGCGTATATTCAGCTTCTGGCACACAAATACAAGCGTTGCATATCTATACAGACATTCACGCAGCGGCGAGAACAAGATTAACCACGGAACTTTTACATTCAGAAGCAACAACGACTTCAAGATAAACAAGTATTTAGGACTTACGCTCAACATGACAGCATCGAGCAAAAGCAGAACTGAAAGCTACGAGAATAACGCGAGGTTCAAAATGGACGTCAGCGGATATGTGTCGCTGATGAAAGGAAAGATGAACGTGAGCCTTCTCTACGAAAACATACTTTACAACACAAAGAAACTCACTATGTTCGGTGACGGCTGGGAGAAGAGACGCACTTTGCTTACACCGGATTCGCACGTAGTGCTGTTTGTTACATGGAACTTCACGGCAGGAAAGAAGATAAAGAATCAGAAACTGCCTACAATCAGCAATACGCAGATGGATACTCCTACGTTCTAAAACGTGTATGACTTTTACATGATTAAATGATCAGCTATCAGCTGTGCTGACAATTAACATATTATTTTCCGGCAGAAAAGTATCATTTGTTATACTATTCTGCCGGAAACTTATTTTGTAATCTTGTCTACCGGCATACATATTTTAGGGTAACAGAAGTCAGAAAAGGAAACAGAGCCAACAGATAATAGTTTGTTGGTTTAACCAAAGTCAGCTTTAATCAGAAAAGGGCTGTTTGAAGGCAACAAAATTGGTTCTTCCGTAATTTAGTTGAAATAGTCTCTTTGCGTTATTTATAAATGTTATAAGATGGTGTTTAGCGAACTAGGCTTCAACTAAATTGCGGAAGAACCACTAAATTCAGAAAAGGACAAATAAGCGAAAAGGAATAAAAAGCGTGATGAGTTGTAAATTAAACTCATCACACCATAACACACAACTAATCAGAATATTATATAAGAATGTGACGAGTGACGACTTGATAAGAAAAATATTTTTAGCTATGATTTAAAACCTTGGCATGACAAAACAGGCAAACGGATGCCAACGGCACTAAATGTACAAAAGACTTTCTCCCTAGCATGACATTAAACACAGCCATACATATAAATATGTACAGACGGCGTAACACATAAAAACAAAAAAGCGTGAACATTTTTCTGTTCACGCTTAATATATAAATGTATATACTTTCAAAATTTATTTAGCGTATGCAACGCTTCTTGTCTCACGGATAACAGTGATCTTAACCTGTCCCGGATAAGTCATCTCATTCTGAATCTTAGTTGCAATCTCGCCAGACAGATTTTCTGTTTCCTTGTCGTCCATCTTGTCGGCGCCAACTATCACGCGCAACTCACGTCCTGCCTGTATTGCGTATGTCTTTGTAACACCGGGATAACTCATTGCAATAGCCTCAAGATCGTTAAGACGCTTGATGTAAGCCTCAACAATTTCACGGCGTGCACCCGGACGGGCTCCACTGATAGCATCGCAGACCTGAACGATAGGAGCAAGCAATGTGTTCATCTCTATCTCGTCGTGGTGAGCGCCAATGGCATTAACAATGTCTGGTTTCTCCTTATACTTTTCAGCAATCTTAGCACCATAAAGAGCGTGCGGCAGTTCGCTTTCCTCATCAGGCACCTTACCAATATCGTGCAACAATCCTGCACGTTTAGCCTTCTTCGGATTAAGACCAAGCTCTGAAGCCATTACAGCACAGAGGTTTGCAGTCTCACGTGCATGCTGCAAGAGGTTCTGACCATAACTTGAACGATACTTCATCTTACCGATGATACGGATAAGTTCAGGATGCAAACCATGAATACCGAGGTCGATGGCTGTACGTTTACCTGTCTCGATAATCTCGTTGTCAAGCTGCTTCTTTACCTTAGCAACAACCTCCTCGATACGTGCCGGGTGGATACGTCCGTCAGTAACAAGCTGATGAAGAGCCAAACGGCAAACCTCACGGCGAACAGGATCGAAAGCAGAAATGACGATTGCCTCAGGAGTGTCGTCGACAACTATCTCAACACCGGTTGCAGCTTCAAGGGCTCTGATGTTGCGTCCTTCACGGCCGATGATGCGTCCCTTTACCTCATCATTATCGATATGGAACACGCTGACAGAATTTTCTATCGCTGTTTCAGTGGCAACGCGCTGTATTGTCTGTATTACTATCTTCTTGGCCTGAGCATTGGCGTTAAGCTTAGCCTCGTCCATTATCTCGTTAATATAGCTTGCGGCATCAGTACGGGCTTCATCTTTAAGGCTCTCAACAAGGCGGTTCTTTGCCTCCTCTGCGCTGAGTCCTGAAAGTTCCTCAAGCTTGGCACGCTCCTGGAGCTGCATTTTGTCGAGTTCCTCCTGCTTAATCTGCAAAAGTTTCTTCTCGTTATCAACACGCTGCTGCTGCTGGTCAACGTCCTGCTTTCTGCGTCCAAGTTCTTCCTGACGCTGATTCAAAGAGAGTTCTCTCTGTTTCAGACGGTTCTCGCTCTGCTGAATTTTCTGGTTACGGCTCTGCACCTCTTTTTCGAGTTCAGACTTTTTATTAAGAAAAATCTCCTTAACCTCAAGCTTTTTCTTTTCCTTCAACACTTCAGCTTCTTTCTGAGCTGCCGAAATCATCTCATTATATTTCCCGGTAAGAACATACCTGAATATAAAATATCCGCCCAAGCCACCGATAACGAGGCCTACAACGGCAAGAATAATATTTAATATCATTTGTTTATTTTTATAATGTTAATATTCTCACTTGTTATTTTTTGTCGGTTGCGTCACGTCTGTTGGTATCAGACACTCCAAGAGCATCTTCAATCTCGTTGGTTATCTTTGTGAGAATATCGTCATAGGGTGCTGTATCGTTATTAGTCTTTTCAAATTCCAGATTCAGCGCAATGCTTATCATTGCCATATACAAAATATCCTTCTCGCTTTTGGTGTTTCTAAAGCGCTCTGAATATGTATTAACCGTTTCTGTAATAAGCTTAGCCGCCTTACGATAAAAAGGTTCTTCTTCCGGTATGATGTTATACACCGGTATCTCCGTATCATAAACGTGCAGTCTTATATTTAATTTATCCTTTCCTTCAGCCATCGCTACGTTATTATTCCTCACTTAGCAGCGTGATACATTTGTTAACCTCTCTGATTAAGGCCGCCAGCCTGCGCTTTGCAGACTCGATGTCTCCGTCTGAGATTTCCATCATCTTGGCCATCTTGAGGCTTTCTTGATCTTTCTGTGCCTGTTCCAGATTAGATTTAAGACGCTTGAGTTCCTTGTCCTGTGAATCCAACATCGCGTAAAGTTCCTCGTTTTCTTTCTTCAATTGGTTATACTGAAGAATCATCTGCCTCACACGTGTTGTAAACAGCGTCATTATTTTATCATTGTCAGCCATCACAAAAAGTTTTGCCTACAAATTTAGCACAAATTTATCAACTTGCAAAATTTATTCAGCCGATTTTACATAAATCAACAATTAATGCCATAATGAGACACTATGCGGCAATCTCATCACGGCATATTGTAATCACGTTATTTTGAAGCCTGCTTTGCGTTATCGTCGTCAGAAGGACGCGGTTCTTTCTTAGCAAGCATCACAACCTGGAACACAAAATCAGTGATCCATTTTTCGCTGAAGCCCAGACGTTTGTCATAATTACGGATAGCGACAACAGTCTTCATAACGCTCATATCCTTAAAATCATTTTTATTGAATATATCTGAAACGGTCTTTTGCGTCATGCTGTATATGGCTTTCTTCATAAACGACGGCATACGGAGCTTAAACTTCATCAGGTTACCCATCAGCATCATTATATCCTGTGTAAAGTTCTGGAACTGAATAAGATAGGTCTGCACGTCCTGTATCTTGCGGCAATTCTTACGAATACTCTGATCTACTTCCTTAAAGAAGTCGTCCTCTGTTCCATACAAGTCCTTAAGCATTTTCTTGCAGTGCTTTTTCTCCCCTACACCAAGCTTGTTGTTTACAGTAGGCACATGCAGAGTGGTTTTGAACATTCTCAAATCAGGAAGCATCGCAAGATTAGTGATTCCTGCATTCTCTGCTATTGCAGCCTGAAGATATACACGCACAAGCGTCATATAGTCTTCCATACCTCCTGTTTTATGTTCCTCTTTATTGCTTTTTCCAAATAATTTACCAAAAAATCCCATATCTTCAATTTGAATAATTTAAACCAACTTGCCACGGACCTTGCCACGGCAAAACAAATATAAATGCAAAATTACATCAAATACATCAAAAATCAAAATAAAATTTGATTATTATCAACTTTTATTATACCTTTGCAAAACATATTCGATCAGGCTATTAGATGTATAAATTTCTGATAAACATCACAAAGACCTGACAAAACAAGCGCTCGACAAGTTAAGTATTATCAAAATTAACAGAATAAGATGAAAGGTATCGTATTGGCCGGTGGCTCAGGCACCCGTCTATATCCAATTACAAAAGGTATCAGCAAGCAATTGATACCTATTTTTGACAAACCGATGATATATTATCCGATATCAGTCCTTATGCTTTCAGGCATAAAAGACATTCTTATAATATCGACACCTTACGATCTCCCCGGATTCAAGAGGCTTCTTGGTGACGGTTCTGATTACGGCGTTCACTTTGAATATGCCGAACAGCCTTCGCCAGACGGACTTGCCCAAGCTTTTATAATAGGTGAGAAATTCATCGGCAACGACAGCGTATGCCTTGTTCTCGGTGACAACATCTTCCACGGAGCCGGTTTCTCCGCATTATTGCACGACAGTGTCAAAGAAGCTGAGATTAACGGCAACGCAACTGTTTTCGGCTATTATGTAAATGACCCCGAACGCTATGGAGTGGCAGAATTTGACAAAGACGGAAATTGTTTAAGCATAGAAGAAAAGCCAGAGAACCCAAAGAGCAACTATGCAGTAGTAGGTCTTTACTTCTATCCCAACAGCGTTGTTGAAATAGCAAAGAACATTAAACCAAGTAAACGAGGAGAACTTGAGATAACATCCGTAAATCAAGAATATCTAAAGCGCAAAACTTTAAAAGTGCAAACTCTGCAACGAGGTTTTGCATGGCTCGACACGGGTACACACGACAGTCTGAGCGAAGCTTCGACTTTCATCGAAGTCATAGAGAAACGTCAGGGACTAAAAATTGCCTGTCTGGAAGAAATTGCATTTAATCAAGGATGGATAAATGCTGAAAAGCTGAAGGAAGTGGCACAGCCAATGCTTAAAAATGATTACGGAAAATATTTGATGAGTTTAATAGACTAACAATAAATAAACTAGGATAATAGATAGATGAACGATTTTAGAAACACCCAAGAAGTTCAGGACGTTGCTGAAGAGCAGTCGTCCTTTAACTTTCAGACCATTTACAAGGCATTCATCCTTAATTGGAAGTGGTTTATTTTATCAATTCTGATATGCGTAGGCATAGGTTTTCTTTACCTGCGTTATACCACGCCTGTTTACAACACTATTGCGAAATTGCTTATCAAAGACGACGACAACAGCCGCCGTACAGGTCGTGGTGGCCTTCAGGCACTTGAAAGCATGTCAAATCTTGGAATTATAAGCAATAACTACGGTATTGAGAACGAGCAGGAAATAATAACATCTACAACAGTTGCCGAACAGACTGTACGCGACCTGAAACTTTATGTGAACTATTATTTAAAAGGTCACGTAAAAAATAAGCTTGTCTACAAGGAGCAGCCTGTAAGCGTAGACATGGACTTTGCACACCTCGAAAAGCTTAATGCACCTGTAAAGCTGAAAATAACACGAGATGCCGACAACTATGTCATTAAAGGCACATACTACGTTCCTGAAAACGAAGTGGCATTTGACGGTCCGTATGAAATAGAGAAAACAGCAAACAGACTCCCAATTATAATTCACACTAAAGCCGGAATATTAACATTAACGGCAAACGGGAACTATAAACTTGAAGACGGAGAGTCTCTGATAGCAATACTTACTTCGCCCCGCATGGCCGCAAGTAAATATGTCAGCAGTTTATCTGTAGAACAGACATCAAAAACTTCATCAGTCTTAAACCTTCAGCTCAAGGATCAAGACATCAGTCGCAGTATGGACTATCTGCGCCAGCTGGTTGTATGCTATAACAGACAAGCCAACGAGGATAAAAACGAAATTGCTGTACGCACTGAAGAATTCATCAACGAGCGTCTGGCAAAAATAAATGCAGAACTCAGTTCTACCGACGGTGCATTAGAAAGCTATAAGAAACGCAACAGACTGATGGAACTCAAACTCGATGCTACAACAACATCGACCAATACATCTGTATATGAACAAAAACTCAACGAGGCAAACACTCAGATATCTCTCATAAGCAGCCTTATTAATTTTGCCAATCGTCCAGGCAATAAGCATCAGGTTCTTCCGTCAAATGTGGGACTGCAGGATGAAGCTTCTACATCGCTTATAAACGAATATAACAAAATTGCATTGGAGCGCAACAGACTTCTCCGTACTGCTTCAGAAAACAGCCCAGTCGTAGTAGAGCTTACATCACAACTTGACGACATGCAGACAAGCATCCATCAGGCACTGCTACAGGCAAAGAAAAGCATAACAATACAACGTGATGCAATAAAAATGCAATTGGGACAATACAGCGGTGAAGTTACAAAAGCACCTGAGCAGGAAAGAATCCTGACACAGATAGGAAGACAACAGGAAGTAAAATCAGGACTGTATCTTATGCTTCTGCAAAAACGTGAGGAAAACTCTATTTCGCTTGCAGCAACAGCAGACAAGGGCAAACTAATTGAAATGCCGCAATATGCAGGCAAAGTAAGCCCTAAAGGAAGCATAATATTGCTAATTGCCTTTGTATTGGGCATAGCCATTCCTTCATTGGTTCTATATATAATCAACTTCTTCAGATACAGAATTGAAGGACATGACGACGTTGCAAGTCTCACAAAACTGCCTATCATTGCAGACATTGTCGTTGCAAGTGAGGCAGCAAAGACAAGAGCCGATATCGTTGTGCATGAAAACGAGAACAACCAGATGGAAGAGATATTCCGCTCAATGCGTACCAATATTCAGTTTATGCTGAAAGAAGGACAGAAGGTTATCATGTTTACCTCTTCAACTTCAGGTGAAGGTAAGACGTTTACAGCAGCAAACCTTGCAGTAAGTTTTGCATTACTTGGCAAGAAAGTCATTCTTATCGGTCTCGACATACGTAAGCCAAGACTGGCTGAACTGTTTAAGATAAACAACCGTACTAATGGTATTACACCATTGCTTACGATGTCACATCCAAGTTGGGATGATGTGAAGGGTCAAATATTGTCTTCTGAGATTAACGGCAATCTGGACTTGCTACCAGCCGGACCAATTCCGCCTAACCCTACAGAACTTGTGTCAAGACCTGCACTTGGAGAAATTCTGTCTCTGTTAAAGCAGAACTATGACTACGTATTAATAGACACTGCACCTGTAGGCTTGGTAACAGATACCCTTCAGATAGGTAAACACGCAGACATCTGTATTTATATGTGCCGTGCAGACTATACTCCAAAAGCAAACTTCGGCATGATCAATGAGCTGGCTGCAGAAAACAAATTGCCTAACCTGTGCATAGCAATCAATGGTATTGATTTGTCTGACAAGAAATACGGATATTATTATGGCTATGGTAAATATGGCAAATATGGTAAATATGGCCATTACGGCAAAGGCAGATCATACGGATCATATGGTAATTACGGGGATTATTCTAAGAGCCATTACGGCAACAAGAACGATAATTCTGTAAAACGATAATTAAACTATAAAAAGTATACGGCATCTTTTTATTTAAAAGAGCCGTATACTTTTTAATTTTACATCACCTATAATTTTTACTTTAAATAAATTAATAATATTAACAACAATAAAGAATTATGACTATTGCAGTAGACTTCGACGGCACAATTGTTGAACACAGATATCCTGAAATAGGACGTGAAATACCTTTTGCCACAGAAACTCTGAAAATGTTGATAGCAGACCATCATAAACTGATATTATGGTCTGTACGTGAAGGCGAACTGCTTGATGAAGCTGTAAGATGGTGCAAGGACCGCGGTGTTGAGTTTTATGCTGTAAATAAAGACTATCCTGAAGAACAAGGTACGATCAACAACAATCATTTTTCACGCAAGCTGAAAGTTGACATGTTTATAGACGACAGAAACATCGGCGGACTTCCAGACTGGGGCACAATATATAGAATGATTAAAGAGCACAAAACATACAATGATATAATCATGGAACGCCAAGGGCATGTGGCATACGATGAAAGGCCAAAGAAAAAGCATTGGTGGCAGTTCTGAAATTAATAATTGAAAAAGCAAAAAAGCGGCATTATGTATGATTGCATAATGCCGTTTTTTTACATTAGACATGATTATTTCTGAAATTGAGATGAAGTCACATTACACAATAAATACCAATTCACCTTAACATACCATTCATCCAATCTTTCTGAACACAAAACGTACAATAAGGAAGTTTGTCGGTATGGCAATACAATAAACTGGTATCGGCGCAAGCGTCTTTTCAACACCCAGCCAAATGAAAAGATTGAGCAAACCTATCTGCAGGAAATAATTAAAAAGATGCGCACCTCCAAAACCGAAACCGTTTTTTACAGACTTCTTCTTTCGGAAAGTAAATTTAGCCGACAAGAGATAATTAACCACGAAACTCAAAAAATATCCTATTGTGTAAGCAACATTGACATTAATAACATGCTGCAAAAGCCAATATATACCATAATGCAATGCAGTAGCAATAATACCAACAATGCCAAAACGTATTATCTCGAAAAAAGTTTCACGACCAAATAACATAACCTATAATATTATATTCTGCAAAGGTAATGCAAAGCATATACAAAACCAAATATTTGAAAACGATTAACAGCCTGCATTACATACGGCGCAAGATGCGCGGAAACTGATATGCAAAAATCAATGTACAAAGTATGGCGGCTGTGGCATCTGATATTCCTTCGGCAGCATAAACGCCCATGACACCCATAAATTTTGGCAACAACAATGCCAGAGGTATAAGCAAGATGACCTTACGGAGCAGGGCAATGAACACAGAAACCTTGGCCTGACCTAAGGCGACAAACATATTCTGACAAGTGCGCTGCAGTCCGAATATAGTCATACCGCACAAAAATACTGGCATTGCTCTACGTACAACACTTATGAGAACATCATCATTAGTAAACGCAGCAGCCACAACTGACGGGAACAGCACCATAAACAGCACCATAACAAAATTGAATGTGAACATTATTGCCAACACAATCTTAAAGCACGCCTTCACACGCTCCTTGTTACCATGACCGTAATTATAGCTTACTATAGGAACAAATCCCTGTGCAAAGCCAGCAAGAGGAACGCTGACAACGAGCATTGCGCTCTGCATGATTGCCAAAGCACTTACGTTAATATCGCCAAACTTCTGAAGACTGCTGTTAAGAACAAAACCTACAAGGCTCTCTGTGCTTGACATGATAAACGGAGACACACCAAGGGCAAGAATATGTGAAAGAACATTCTTGTCGAGACGCATATATCTGAACTCCAGTCGTAGCGAAGCTCTGCCTGAAGTAAGGAATCCAAGAATCCAAAACGCACTGCAAGCCTGAGAAATGACAGTGGCCAAGGCTGCTCCCTTAACTCCCATTCCAAGAACAAAGATAAATATAGGATCAAGAATTATATTGAGCACTGCTCCAATCAACACCGAATACATGGCAATGGCCGGACGCCCCTGAGTGTTGATAAAGGTATTAAGACCGATGGACATTTCAACAAAGAGCGTGCCTATAAGATAAACCGAAAGATAATCCTTTGCATAACCCACCGTATTAACCGATGCACCGGTGAACATCAGCAACGGTTCCATAAATATATATGTAAGCGAGGTTGTAAGAACTGTGAAAATAAGCAACAACACAAAGCCGTTGCCCAAGGTCTTCCCTGCCCTCTGCCTGTCGCCCTGGCCAAGAGCAATGGCAGCAAGAGGAGCACCACCGCCACTTACAATAGCCGAAAATGCCGAAATAAGAATAATGATGGCACCCGTAACTCCTATACCAGCCAACGCATCTGTACCTATGCCGGGAATATGGCCAATATATATTCTGTCGACCAAATTATATAACAAGTTCACAATCTGCGCCGCTACAGACGGCAGTGCCATTCTGAGCACAAGCAGCAACATACGGTCTGTGCCAAGACGTTCTTCGTATGCAGTGTTACGCACCTTTTTATTATCCATAAATCACCTAAAAAAAATCTACCCAATCAGCAGAACATAATAATGAAACATTAGAATCACCGGCATGAGAAACGGCATAAATGCTGATTTCAAGGCGCAAAATTACACAATATTCAGCAAACAGAAAATCAAAAGGTCATATTATTTTATAACATGAAATTAAAGAAGGACTTTTATAATAAATGTTAATTGCAGTTTATAATATCCACACCAATACGTTATAACAGTAAACAAAGCAAAATATGGAGCAGACAGAGTTCGAACAAATAGCAAAATCAACAAGAGCAAAAGCTGTGGCAACAGCCCGCGCTCTCTCCATGAGCATTGACGAAGCCGAAGACATTGCTCAGGATGTTATGCTAAAGCTCTGGACTCTGCACGAAGATATATGCAGCAAGGCAGATGCTGAAAAGCTGGCTGTACGCATTGCCCACAACAAGGCTATAGACATACACCGTCGCCACCCTGCACAGTCTATTGACGGACACAACAATATCATCGACAACAAAGTTCCAACTCCTGATATCTTTGTTGAAACAGAAGAAGACCGCAAATGGCTTCTCGACCGTATAGCCGGGCTGCCTTCAAAAGAATACCAGATATTAAAGCTGAGACAGGTTGAGCAAAAGACGAACAAAGAAATAGCCAAACTGCTCGGCATTGAAAAGACATCAGTGGCAACACTACTCTCAAGAGCAAGAATTAAAATACTGAAAGAATTTCAAAAAAGAAAATGACATAACACAATGGACAAAAATATAGAACAACTCATAAAACGGTTCATAGACGGCCAGACTACGATTGAAGAAGAAAGCCGCATTGCCGAATACTTCCGCACGCATGATGTGGAAGACGAATGGAAAGCATACAAGGATATGTTTGCCTGGTTTGATGACGGAATGCCGATACAACAGGAAGCCGAGAAACATAAAACAAGAAATAGCAAAAAAGCAAAGATTATTGCCTTTGCAATGGCTGCCGCAGCCGCCATTGCAGCACTTATAATAATAGCCACACCAGGCAACAACGATATTATGCCAGTGCAAAAGACAGCCAATGTTATAAAGCCATCAACAGCAGACGCCATAGAGACCGCGCAAAAAGATACACTGGCCATCGACTCTGTAGGCAAAGAGACGAGCAGACCTGCACATAAGAAGGCTAAAATAAGAAGAAGAGTCTACAACGTAATGCCGCCGAAGACATATCTGGCAGATGCGAAACGAGACTCTATCGATGAAGTAGCCAACCAGATGGCTGAAGAAAAGCTGCAACAGATATACAACGAACAAAACAGCAAACTTCAAGAGATTTACGAACAATATAACAAACAGAATTTAAATATAGACCTGATAATGGCTATCCTTGAAGAAGGTATTGACTATGAGATTGAAGAAGAAAACGAATATTATTAAAAAACATAACATTATGAAAACATTTAAATATCTTGCCACAACAGCAGCATGCATATTAATGTCGCTTGGCATACATGCACAAAAGAACATAAACAATGCCATTGATGACTTTGTAAACAATAAGAATTATGAAGAATACATAAAGAAAGAAGTTACAATGGAACAGAACGGCTTAACAGACAAATCTTACTGTTATGCATACACCTTTGAGATTCCGGCAAACAAATCAAAAGCCTTAAACAGAATATACGAAGCATTCAACAAAGATGCGTCAAATGCTTATAATTTGGCAAAAAGATCAAGCGGAATAAGCAATGAAGAACTATTAAGAATAGGCTATGGCCGAGATCTTGACAAGAGCATTGTGTTTGGAAAACACATTGACCATAACTATGAGGTTATGTTGTTTCATGACAGCAATGACAGTCTTTACAGATATGTCTATGCCATAGTATGGAAAGAAAAAGTTAAAGAAG
>OGYL01002093.1_pt1 | contig 14471 bp, 9 predicted proteins | sample 1576541 | NCBI WGS metagenome assembly OGYL01 (sample SAMEA3541551, study PRJEB24748) | human gut metagenome | biome: human gut; feature: human-associated habitat; material: faeces | place: China | collected 2012 | reverse complement strand
ATGAGTCTTCCTTTTGTTCTCATATCTATAATTATTTCTTTGCTTCTAAAGACGGAAAGGGCGGAGTCAACTACATCTTAAAACAGAACTTTGGAATCTCACTGCCTGAAAAAATGCGTGAGGAAGTCGGCTACGCAGTTAAACATGTTTCAGATGAAGAGCACAAAGAACTTTCACCACAGTGGGTATATGATATCTTTGAAGATCATTATGTAAACCACACACCATATTTCTGTATTTCCGAGTGCAGCTTTGCACAGGTAGACGGGATCATGGCAGAGGCAACGATCAACTGCGGAGACAAGAGTGCAGTGGTAGATGCAAACGGAAACGGACGTTTAGATGCAGTCAGCAATGCCATCAAGACATACTTTGGTATTACCTACGAGTTGTCTGTATATGAAGAACATGCAATTTCCAGAGGCTCCAATTCCAAGGCTGCCACCTATGTTGGTATCGTCCATGACGGTAAATTCTACTGGGGCGTCGGCGTAGATGAAGATATTATCAAGAGTTCTATCGCCGCACTGGTGTCCGCGGTGGAGGCCGATTTGGTGCTGTTCGCGCTGCGCACGGCCAGCGGGATGGAGATGGCCAGCACCGCGCACGCGGCCAGCGCCGCGATGGGCAGCCAGCGCGGCTTTCTTCTGATCGCGGCGGCCTCTTCGAGCAGGTCGTCGCTCAGATTTCCGATGCAGCGGAACAGATCCTTCGTCGTCATACGGCGATCCCCTCCTTCAAAAGCGCGTCCCGCAATCCCGCGCGCAGGCGGAACAGCCGGGACTTGACCGTGTTTTCCGTCAGGCCGAACAGGCCAGACAGGCGCCGGACAGAGTCGCCGTAATAATACCGGCGGAGAAACAGCTGCCGGTTCTCGCGCGTCTGCGCCTGCAGGAACAACTCAATCGTCAGCGTGACGGCCTGTGCGTCCAGCTGCGCCTCGGGCCGTTCGCCGCCCGGCAGACAGTCGGCAAGTTCGGAAAGCAGCAGCTCCGTCTGCCCGCCGCCGCGCTTCTGCGCGCGGGCCGCCTCCCAGCGCGTAAAGGACAGATTGCGCGTGATACGGCCCAGAAACGCCCGCAGACAGCCGGGCCGCGTGGGCGGAATGGTGTTCCAGGTATGCAGATAGGTGTCGCTGACGCATTCCTCCGTGTCCTCATGGCTGTGCAGGATGTTGAAGGCAATGGAGCGGCAGTAGCCGCCGTATTTCTTCCCTGTTTCGGAAATGGCCCGTTCCTCGCGGGCAAAGTACAGATCAATGATCGTTTCATCTTCCATGTTGAATCCTCCTCTATTCTTCCAGACCGGTTTTTTTCGCGTTGGTTGCGAGGATTTGGGTTGATTTTTTTCGTCTTCCGTGCTATGCTCTGCATGCAATTTGCATGGATTCGTTCACATGGAGCGGGAGGGAAGAGAAAAATGCAAGAACCGTTGCAAAAAACTGCATTTTCAAAGCAGGCGCTTCTGCACTGCGCGGGTATCGTTGGCGCAGGACTGCTGTATTCGCTGGGAATTAACCTGTTTGTGGTCCCGGCGGGGCTGTATACGGGGGGAATTATGGGCTTTGCGCAGCTGCTGCGCACGCTGTTTTTGTATCTGACAGGGCTGGAACTGAAGATCGATATTGCAGGTATCATCAACTATGCAATCAACCTCCCGATTTTATTCATCGCGTGGAAACGGCTCGACCACCGCGTGGTGTTCAAGACGCTGCTGTCCGTCACATCGACGACTATTTTTTTGTCCCTCGTCCCGCGCACAGGCATTCTGCACGGTGACAAGCTTGCCGAATGCCTCATCGGCGGCATACTCTGCGGCTGCGGCATTGGCATCACGCTCTGGATGGGCGGCACGTCGGGCGGCATGGATGTGATCGGCATGATGCTCATCAAAAAGGGCTCGCATACATCCATCGGCCATGTAAACCTGTTCTGGAACATGGCGCTCTATGCGATCTGCGCCGCTGCGTTCAATCTGTCTACGGCGATCTATTCAATCCTGTTCTCGTTCATCTCCACAACGGCGATGGACAAGCTGCATATGCAGAACATCAATGTCGAGGTTACAGTCGTGACCAAGATTCTGAGTCCGGAAATGGAGCATGAAATTCTTGTTGACCTGCACCGCGGCATTACGCGCTATGAAGGCATCGGCGAGTACACCGGCGAACCGGTTCATATTTTCTATATCCTCGTTACGAAATACGAGATCAGCCGCCTGCGCACCATCGTCTGCAAACACGACCCCCACGCCTTCATCGTCGCCAAGGACGGCGCGGTCGTCTATGGGAATTATAAGAGAAAGCTGTAAAGGTGCCCGCAGAATGCACCAATTTTACAAAAAACGTCGGCGAATCCGTATGCACTTCCCTACAAACGGTGCGGTGAAAGGCGACAGGGTTCCTGCAAATTCATCATGCGCCGCAAAAAACCGGGCCGCTGCGGCCCGGTTTTTCTGTTTACAGCACACGCTCGACTGCGTGGTATAAGCTGCGGATGGCAAGTTCGTAGTCCGTCTCCTTGACGGCAATGATGATGTTCAGTTCGCTTGAGCCCTGGTCGATCATGCGGATGTTGATGTTCGCGTCGGCGATCACGCGGAAAATGCGCGCAGCGGTACCCTTGGCGTAGATCATGCCCTGGCCGACGACGGCGATGAGGGCCAGCCCATCTTCCACGCTTACATGGTCGGGCTGCAGCCGCTCGTGAATCTGCTGCAGGATTTCCTCGCGCGCAGGCGCCAGCGCCTCGGTCGAGACGAGGATAGAGACGGTATCAATGCCGGACGGGCAGTGCTCAAACGAAATGCCATGCTCCGCGAAAATCTGCAGCAGCTTTGCCACGAAGCCAATCTCACCGTTCATCATGGATTTCTCCACATATACGCTGCTGAAGCCTTTGTGGCCCGCGATGCCAGTCACGATGCGCTTGTGCGCGTTGGACGGAAGCGAGGGGACGATGAACGTGCCGGGGTCGGACGGGCGATTGGTGTTGCGGATGTTGATGGGAATGTTCGCCCGGCGGACGGGGAAGACGGCGTCCTCATGTAAAACGGACGCGCCCATGTAGGAAAGTTCGCGCAGTTCGCGGTATGTGATGTAGTCGATCACATGCGGGTGTTCGATGATGCGCGGGTCGGCGGACAGAACACCGGAAACGTCTGTCCAGTTTTCATACAGGCCTGCGCCGACGGCACGGGCAACAACCGAACCAGTTACGTCCGACCCGCCGCGCGTGAAGGTATGCACGGCTCCGTCAGGCATTGCCCCGTAGAAGCCGGGGACCACGGCACGCTCAATGCTTACGAGCGTATGGCCGATGGCGGTGTTCGTCGCGTCCGGGTCGAACGAGCCGTCGGCATGGAACAGAACCATCTGCGCCGCATCGACAAAGCGGAAGCCGAGATAGGCGGCCAACAATTTGGAATTGAGATATTCGCCCCGGCTGGCCATATAATCGCGCTGGGGGCTCTGGCGCAGATGCGCCTCGATGGCGGTAAAGTCCGGCTCGAGATCGACGGACAGATGCAGCGCGTCAACAATGTCGGCAAAGCGCTGTCGGATCTCGGAGAGCACAGGCGCAGGATCCTGTCCTGCGCAGGCGGCGTCATAGCAGCGGTAAAGAAGATCCGTGACCTTCGTGTCGCCGTCAAAGCGCTTGCCCGGCGCGGAAGCGACAACATAGCGGCGGGCTGGGTTTTCCCGGATGATTGCCGCAACCTTTTCAAACTGTGCGGCGGTTGCCAGCGAACTGCCGCCGAATTTCACAACGATAGGATTCATGGGGAACTCCTTTCAATGGGGGTGCTAGGGCGTCACCGCATAATTTGGCAAGATGACTCGGCGTGGGATTTTTCGTCAAGTCAAGGTTTGGAAAACGAAGGAATACTTTGTGTATTTCTCGTTTTTCAAACCGCAGAATTGGCGGAAAAGCCCCGGCGAGGCACGCAGACACAATTGTGCGGTGATGCCCTAGCGTTATTTTCGCATAAAGTCCCCCGCCGCGTCAACCATGTTTTCGCAGAAACCTGCTTTTTCGGCAAAAAATCTGCGCACAGGAGAAAAACATCTGTCTTTTTGTCAGGAACGCACAAAGCCGCCGGACAAACGTCCGGCGGCTTACAGCAGTGTCGGCTGAATCGTGCAGCCTGTAAGCGTTTTAAACACAGTTTGTGATAGGGGCGGGGCCGCCCGATTGGCAGCTGTGAAGCTGCGTGGCAGTCTGTATGGGACGATGCCTCTGCCGGCCTCTTAAATGCTGCGAATTCTCCGATATTTTCAAATAAAAGGTGCTGCTTTCTGCGGGTGGATAAAGGCAACCGCTCCCTCTGATAAACCGTGAAGAATATAGAAAACTCCGGGCCCAAATGAGCCCGGAGTTTTTTCGGCAGGACGCATGGCAGGACTGCACACCCTTCTCTGAATGGATGCTACACCCGTTACCCGGACAGCCAGCTCCGAAACGGCAACCTTGCGGCACACAGGGTGGACTGCTTAGTGCTGCTTGGTTCCCCACCTGACACGATTCACAGAGCCCTATTGCGCAAGACCAGATCTTCAACACCGCTTATTCGGGTCAGACGGCACAGCATACACCCTCGGTCGGGAATTCCTCCCCGCTGTAGCGGATTGCGGGTAACAGGGCACCGCTATCTCCCCAAGTAGTGCAGCCTTGCCATGCGTCTCGCCGGTTTGCGTTCAGTCAAGCTTGCTCTCGACAAAATCGACCAACTCGCCGACGGTTGCGATTTTCTCTTCCAGTTCCAGATCGACACCGAGTTGCTCTTCCAGATCCATGACCATCTCGACGGTATCCAGCGAATCGACGCCGAGACTTTCAAATGTAGTGTCACGGGTGATCTCGTCTGCCGGAATGTCGAGTTGTGAGGCAAGATACGCCTGAATCTTCTCAAACATCTTGAATTCCTCCGTTGTTACGGTTTCAAATAGCATAAGACTATGATACGAATATTTTCTCGGATGTCAAGCACAAAAGTGTAAATAATCTGTAATTTTGAATTTCTTTAATTTAAAAAGTCGCGCAGCTTTTTGCTTCTGGACGGGTGGCGCAGCTTGCGCAGCGCTTTGGACTCGATCTGACGGATGCGTTCGCGGGTCACATCGAACTCCTTGCCGACCTCCTCAAGCGTGTGCGGCTTGCCGTCGGTCAGACCGAAGCGCATGCGCAGTACCTGCTCTTCGCGCGGGGTCAGCGTGGAAAGAACCTCTTCCAGCTGCTCGCGCAGCAGGGTATACGTCGCCTCCTCTGAGGGCTGCGAGGCCTCGTCGTCCTGAATGAAGTCGCCGAGGTGACTGTCCTCCTCCTCGCCGATCGGCGTTTCGAGGGAAACCGGCTCCTGCGCAATCTTTAAGACCTCTTCGACCTTGCTTTCCTCGATATGCAGTTCGTCCGCGATCTCCTTTGTCGTCGGCTCGCGGCCCAGCTTCTGCACCATGGAATGCGATGTGCGCAGCACCCGGTTGATCGTCTCGACCATATGCACCGGGATACGGATCGTGCGCGCCTGATCGGCGATGGCGCGGGTGATGGACTGGCGGATCCACCAGGTTGCGTAGGTGGAGAATTTGAAGCCTTTGGTATAGTCGAATTTCTCAACGGCTTTCATAAGCCCCAGATTGCCCTCTTGAATGAGATCGAGCAGCTGCATGCCCCGGCCCACATAGCGCTTTGCAATCGACACAACGAGGCGCAGATTGGCCTCAGACATGCGCTTGCGCGCCGCTTCGCGCGTTGCCTCGTCGCCTTCAACCATTTTCCTGGCGACATCCTGTTCTTCCTCCGGCGAAAGCAGCTTGATGCGGCCGATCTCCTTGAGATACATGCGAACGGGGTCGTCCAGCTTGGCGTTTTCCACGTCCTCGGGCAGCGCCTCCGGCTCATCCAGATCCTCAGGCAGTCCCTCGTCCTCAATGGCCTGCATTTCGCTGAGTGTGGGATTGTCCATGTCGGCCGATCCGATGAGATCCAGCACGTCGGAGACGTCGATCTCAATGCCGCTCTGCTCGAGAATGTTATAAAACTGTTCGGTCTGCTCCTGCGTGGCGTCCACGTCGTCGAGTGTTTCAACCAGATGCTTGGAGGATACCTTTCCGGTCTTTTTTGCCTCGGTAATCAGCGTTTCGAGTTTTTGCCGGTTTTCTGCCGTGAGATCCATCTTCTGCAGAAGTTCCATTTCTTTTCCCATTGCTTACCCTCCATACTGTTTTGTTGATTTCATCTGCTCAGCCAGCAGCCGCAGGCTGTCCTCTGAGCGTGTCAGACTCCGGTCCTCATATTCTTCCTGAATCACGCGCAGATAATCCGCGAATGCTTCATCGGAAACGGGAGCGGTATCCCGGCTCATGATATAGGAAAGATGCGCCATCTCTTCCGGGGTAAAATCCGCCTCCAACGCGGAAAGCGCCGTGGGACGGCCCGCCTGCATCCGCTGGCGAAGATCTGCCAGCACCCGGCCGAACAGATCGACTGAAAATGCCTCGGCCGGAAGCGTCACGCTTGCAATCAGTTCCGGCTCGCGCAGGAGCATGCAGATGAGTCCTTCCTCGGCGGAGGCGGAGCGGAGATTGTCATAGCGGATGGCGCGCGATTTCGGCGCTCTTTGGCGTGCGATATCGAGATCCTGCGACTCCTGCTTTTTCTGCTCAATGGCGCGGGCCTTTCGGTAGGCTTTTTTGATCTCCAGCTGCATGGCTTCCGGCGTGATGCCGGCGGCCTCTGCTGCGCGGCGGCCATAGACCTCGCGCTGCACCGCGTTCGGGAACGTGGCGATGAGCGCGGCGGCCTGGTTCAAAAATTCCACGCGTTGATCGTCGAGCGTCAGGTCATATTTGCGCTTGAGACTGTCCAGCCGGTATTCGGCCTGATTCTGGCAGGCATCCAGCAGCACCTCAAAGCGCTGCGCGCCGTATTTTTTCAAAAACTCGTCCGGATCCTTTGCACCCTGCATGCGCAGGACGCGCACCTGAATGCCGGTCTTTTCGAGCATGGGGATGGCGCGGCGTGTGGCGTTCTGCCCGGCCTCGTCGCCGTCGTAGGTCAAAATGACCTGATTGGTGTATTTGGCGAGGATGTTCGCGTGCTCCTCCGTCAAGGACGTGCCGAGCGACGCGACGGCGCAGTCGAACCCGTACTGGTGCAGCGCGATGGCGTCCATATAGCCCTCGGTCAGAATGATGCGCCCCTGCTTGCTCTTGCGGGCAATATTGAGTGCGAACAGATTCTTGCGTTTATTGAAAATGATCGTCTCGGGCGAGTTCAGGTATTTCGGCGTGGAATCGTCCATCACGCGGCCGCCGAAGCCGATGATATTGTTCCGGATATCGATGATGGGGAACATGAGCCGGTTGCGAAACCGGTCGTACACGCCGCCGTTTTTGCCCCGCAAGGCAAGCCCTGCGTCGATCAGTTCGTCGAGTTTATACCCCTTTTCCTTCATCGCGTCCGTGAGCGAGGCCCACGCATTCGGGCTGAAGCCGAGACCAAAGCGCTTGACCGTCTCCATGCTGAGCGCGCGCTTTTGTATGTACGCCTGCGCTTCTGTTCCGACAGGAGAGAACAGCTGCTGGCGGAAAAACCGCGCCGCATCCTTGCACAGTGCCCAAAGCCGCTCCTGCTTCTGGTACTGCGAGTGGTAATTTTCGTCCTCCGGGACCTCAAGTCCCGCGCGCTTTGCAAGAAACCGTACCGCGTCAGGATAGTCCAAGCCCTCAATCTGCATGATGAAGTTGATGACGCCGCCGCCCGCGTGGCAGCCGAAGCAGTAAAAAATGCCCTTGTCCGGCGCGACGGAGAACGAGGCGGTCTTTTCCGAGTGGAACGGGCAGAGCCCGAAGAGGTTCGAGCCCCGGCGCGTCAGGCTTACATACTGCCCCACGACCTCATCGATGGGATTGCGCTCAGTGAGCGCATCCAGAAACGGCTGCGGAAACGCCACGGGATCGACCTCCTTTCAGAATATGTGGGCATCTGCCCCTGCAAAAATCGCGCGCAGCAGCGACTCAGCGCACCTGCCACGTCGCGGGAATAAACAACTCCGAATACTTATAGACCGCATAGCGGTCGGTCATACCGGCAATGTAGTCGCAGACAATGCGCTCCATGCCGTCAAAGTCCAGCTGCGGCAGGAAATCCGGCGGCAGCTTTTCAGGGTTTTTCATGTAATATTCAAACAGCCTGCACAGCATGTCCTTTGCTTTCGTCTCCTCGCCTTTGGCGACAGGGTTTGTGTAGACGCGGGCAAACATGAACGTGCGCAGCTGATCCATGGCCTGCGCCACGTCCGGCTGCATGCCGAGCGTGCCGGTCAGCATCGTGTTTTCAACCATATTCTCGACCAGCGTATTGATCCGCTGCGAATGCGAGTGGCCGAGAATTTCCGCGATCTCCGGCGGGATATCGGCCTCGGTCAGGATACCGGCGCGCATGGCGTCGTCAATGTCATGGTTAATATACGCGATGCGGTCGGATGTGCGCACGATCTGACCCTCGAGTGTTTCAGGGATAAAATCTCCCGTGTGGCCGAGAATACCCATGCGCACCTCGTAGGTCAGGTTCAGTCCAGCGCCGTCGCGCTCAAGCTTGTCCACCACGCGAAGCGACTGTTCGTTGTGGCGAAAGGGCTTATCCAGCATGCTGGACAGCGCCTTTTCTCCCGCGTGACCGAACGGCGTGTGGCCCAGATCGTGGCCGTAGGCCGCGGCCTCCGCCAGGTCCTGATTGAGCCGCAGTCCGCGGCAGATCGTCCGTGCGATGCGCGCGACCTCCAGTGTGTGGGTCATGCGCGTGCGGTAATGGTCGCCCTCTGGAGACAAAAACACCTGCGTCTTGTGCATCAGGCGGCGGAAGGATTTGCTGTGGAGAATGCGGTCGGCGTCGCGCTGGTAGCAGGTGCGCACGTCGTTGTCGTCCTCCGGCTCCGGCCGGCCTTTTGTTTCGGCGGCCTTCTGCGCCTGCGGGGACAAAAACTCGTATTCCTCCTGCTCCATCCGTTCGCGCACGTTCATAAAACCCCACCTTACCTTGTCAGAATACCTGTTAGTTTTGAATTCCCTGTGGAATTTGCGTGAATTTTCTTTAAAAACTTATCGGATTTTAACGCCGTGCAGTTCCGTCCCTGTCCGTTCCGGGCAGAGGCTTCCGGCAGAAAGTTCCCGCAGAGCAGCGGCAAATGCAGCTTCTTCCGGCTCAGGCAGAAGGACGGTCATGGCGATCTCTGCGCTATAGTCCGTGTCCCGGAGAAGCCCGCTGTGCTTTTCCAACTCCAGCTTTACACGCTCAAAAAGCGCATAGGGGCAGGCAAGATGCAGCACGCTCCACGGGCGCAGTTCGGAGATGCCCGCGTCGTCCAGCGCGTCCTTCGCGGCTTTTGTGTACGCACGGCAAAGACCGCCCGCGCCCAGCAGAATACCGCCGAAATACCGCGTCACGACGCACAGCACGTCCTGCACGCCCTCGCGTTCGAGTACGTTCAAAATCGGCTGGCCGGCTGTGCCCTGCGGCTCGCCGTCATCGCTGTAGCGCTTCTGGCCGGAATGCAGGATGTAGGCCCAGCAGTTGTGCCGGGCGTCATATTCCTGCTTTTTGACGGCCTCCAGCCGCGCTCTGGCCTCGGCCTCTGTCGTGACAGGGACGATCAGGCCCAGAAAGCGCGATTTCTTTTCCATATATTCCGATGCGCCTTCTCCGGCGGGGACCAGGAATTGTTCCATTATACTTCCTCTATTACATACTGACGCAGTTTGCCGAATAAGGTTTCGTCCAGCACTGCGTCGATCTGAATTCCGTTGTCTGCATACTCGCTGGAGAGCACCTGTGCCGTGTCGTGGAGTGCCGCAACCATGCTGCCCTGCTGATACGGCAGCAGCAGCTTCACATGATGCTTTCCGCGGCCAAGCTGCGTCTCGATTGCCCCCTTGAGCGCATCCAGCCCGTATCCGTTTGCTGCCGAGATTGCGACTTTATCGCTTCCGCGCGGGATTTCATCATCCGGGACGAGGTCGCACTTGTTATAGCATTCGAGCACGGGCGTGCCGGGCTTTGCAAGTTCTGCAATCAGGCGGTTCACGACCGCGATATGATCCTCGCGCTCGGGATCAGCGCTGTCGATGACATGGACGAGCAGATCGGCGTATTCCAACTCCTCAAGCGTGGCGCGGAATGCCTCGACCAGATGGTGCGGCAGCTTTGCGATAAAGCCGACCGTATCCGACAGCAGCGCCTGACAGGTATCGGAGACAGTCAGCTGCCGTGTCGTGGTGTCAAGCGTGTCGAACAGTCGGTTGTTTGCCGGGATGTCCGCGCCCGTGAGTGCGTTCAGAAGCGTTGATTTGCCTGCGTTCGTATAGCCGACGAGCGCCACGACGGGCAGCTCGTTTTTCTGCCGCCTGCGCCGCTGTTCGGCGCGGGTTTTGCGCACGAGTTCGAGATTTTCGCGCAGCTTCTGGATGCGTGAACGGATATAGCGCTTGTCGGTTTCCAGCTGCGTTTCGCCGGGGCCTCTCGTGCCGATGCCGCCGCCAAGACGGCCCATTTCCTCGTTCCAGACCGTGAGCCTTGGCAGATAATACTGATACTGTGCCAGTTCGACCTGCAGCTTGCCCTCACGCGTTTTGGCGCGCTGGGCGAAAATATCGAGAATGAGCGCACTGCGGTCGAGCACAGCCGTTTTTAAAATATCCTCGAGCGTCCGCGTCTGCGAGGGGGTCAGGTCATTGTCGAAAATGACCATGTTCGCGCCCGTTTCCAGAACCAGCTGGCGGACCTCCTCGGCCTTGCCCTCGCCGATGAACGAGCGGGGATCGGGCGTGTGCTTGTTTTGCAGGACCTTTCCGGCGCACTCGCCGCCTGCGGTATTGAGAAGGGCCTCCAACTCGTCAAGCGTTGTCTCCGTCGCGGTTTCTTCCTTTGTAAAGCAGTCCGCGTTGAGGCCCACGAGCACGGCCCGGTCGATTCTTTTTCGGTTCAGTTCTTCCATGATTTTACTTCCTTTCCACGCCGCCATTATATGACGTTAATGCGTAAAAATAACGATCTACAGCATTTTACTCTCTGCAAATCGTCATTGATTTTCCGTATCTTATTATAGCATTATGCCGCATTATAGTCAACAGACAGCACAATTTGTTCACAAAAAAGAGCAACAAAAAAGAGCCGCAAAAGTCGGCTCTTTTTGTGATTATTTTATCAAAGTTTGTTTATACAGCTTTTTTGCCGTTAGGGAATATCTTATCCTCGCAGATACCTGCCATTTTCTCTATAGCAGGCTGGATATCCAGCCACAGTCCGCAGCCGTCGTCCTGACCGCTTGTTTTCCATGCAAACACGCCGTTCCAGCCATTGTTGTAAGCGTCCTCATAAGCTGAGGTGATGTCGAAATCGCTGTCGCTTGCAACGGCCGGGCATTCGCCTATAACGCAAGGCTTTGTACCGTCAAGGCCAAAGTCTGTTGGAGATTCGCTGAAAGGATATCCCCACATTCCCTGCATCCAGGTGTACCAATGAGTTGAATAGAAGTCAACATAGGCAAGGCTCTTGTCATACTTATCACCGCTCAAAACGTCCTGAAGCGCGCTGTCGGATATTTTGTTGCCCTGCTGGCTGTCGGAGTTATACTTTATCATACCCATGCCCACGGTTACGAGAACGTCTGAATTTGCATGGATAGCTGCGGCTGCCTTTGCATAATACTGCTCCAGATAGAGCCAATCAAGCTTGCCACACTCTTCATTTTCAACTATCCAGTCAGGCTCGTTACAAAGGTCCACAGACCAGAAATAGTCGCTCTTGCCATATCTTTGAACGAGAGGAACTATATAGTTATCTACAAACATATCTGTCTTGTCGCTGTCCTGAATGAGCGTTCTCCAAGCCTGATAATTCTGGTTCTGATCCTTGAAGTTATCAAAGGACTGAACTGTTGCCATTATATAGATCTGATACTGCTCTGCAAGATAGAACAGATTGTCAAGATCCTCCCAATGAGCTGTTGTTGCACCGTCAAATGTACCGTCTGCTGAGATAGCCATACCAACGTCGCCGTTGCAGATTATCCAGATCCTTGCGGCATTTACGCCTGAATTGTGAAGCTTCTGGAAATGATCCTGCCAGAACTCAAAATTAAAGCCTCCGCCAAAGTCGTTCCACTTATCCCATGGAGCGTTCACTCCATTGAACCAAAGTTCCTTGTCGCCCACCATGAATTTTGTTCCGTCGATCTTGACTTTCGCTGAGCCGTCGGTCGTTGTTGCATAATCCTTTTCAGGCATTGCAGTTTCCGAAACAACGGCAGAGCTGTTGTTTGATTTGCTTTCAGCCTTTGAGCTTGAGGAATTATCTCCGCAGCCCACGGTCGAAACAAGCATCAGCACTGCAAGTGATGATGCAAGCCACTGTTTAACTTTCATAAAATATACCTTTCCTTTCTTTGGACTAAAGTTTTGAACACATTTGATTATAGCACAATACTGCTTCATTTTCAATAGCAAGATCTGATTTTTTTGCAGATAATATCCTCTAAAATTTTAACATTGTATAATTATATTAACCCTAGTAAATCGACACTTTTTATATAGTGATTAAAAATATGAACATTTGAGATTTATACACAAAAAGAATGTATGTTATTTGTTTAATAAGCGTATTCTAATTTGAACAGAGATGTGGTATAATGAAAGACACTGATGAGGTTAATATTTTATATATGAAAGGACGGGAAAGAATGAAATCAGTATCAAAAAGATACCTGAGCTTTATTTTATCTCTTTTAATGGCAATGACCATATTTATTGGTCTTGACCTTGGGGATATAAATGCGCAGGCATTGTCGGGAGATACTCTCAAAAACGCTGACACGGAAGCCATACTTGAGGATATGGGTCTGGGCTGGAATTTGGGCAACTCTCTTGACGCAACAGGAGGTTCGGGTCTTGACACGGAAACATCGTGGAGCAATCCTAAAACAACTCAGGCTCTTATAGACAAGGTAAAGTCTTTAGGCTTCAACACAGTGAGAGTGCCTGTTTCTTGGGGCAAGCACGTATCGGGTGACAACTACACTATCGACTCAGCATGGCTTGCAAGAGTAAAGGAAGTAGTTGACTACTGCTACAAAAACGATATGTATGTTATTTTGAATATTCATCATGACACAAAGTCTTCTGCAAGCGCTTCGGGAGCAGGATATTATCCAAGGTCTTCTGCATATTCAAGCTCTGAGAAATTTGTTACGAGCGTATGGTCACAGGCGGCAGAATATTTCAAGGATTATGACTATCATCTTATATTTGAAACCCTTAACGAGCCTCGGCTTATTGGCACAGGCTATGAGTGGTGGTTCAACAAGTGGAACATTCCGTCAGAGGTAAAGGACGCTATAGACTGCATTAACAAGCTAAATCAGAAGGCTGTTGACACAATAAGAGCAACAGGCTCGAACAACAAGGGCAGACTTATCATGTGTCCTGGTTACGACGCTTCCATAGACGGAGCAACTGTTTCAGGCTTCAAGCTTCCTACAGATATTTCAGGCAACAAAAACCGCATCGCTGTATCAGTTCACGCTTACAGCCCTTACAACTTTGCAATGAATGTTGGTTCAGGCTCGACCTCTACATATACATCTTCTATAAAGAACGAGCTTCAGGACCTTTTCAGCACGCTGAAAAGCAATTTCCGTGACAAGGGTATACCTGTTGTTATCGGCGAGTTTGGCTCAACGGACAAGAACAACACTGCTGAGCGTGTAAAGTGGGCAACAGACTACACTGCGCTTGCAAAAAAGAACAACATTCCATGCGTACTGTGGGACAACAATGCTTTTGCAGTATACAACGGGAGCAGCATTGTTCTCAACAGTGAATATCACGGCTACATAAACAGAAAAAACAACACTGTTACAAGCCCTGCAAAGGACGTTATCGAGGCTCTTATGAAGCCTTACGGCAAAAAAGCAGATCTTAACTGCTCTTCAAGCGTTACCATAGTTGCGGGACAGAGCAAGAACATTGGCGCAAGCTCATCAACAAGCGGTGCTGTTCTCACATACAAAAGCACGACTCCGTCAATATGCACTGTTGACAAGAACGGAAACGTGACCGCTCTCAGGACAGGCACAGGATATGTTACTGTTACGGCTTCTGCAAATGGTTATAACAGCGTTTCAAAGGACGTTAAGATAGTTGTTTCAAAGAAGAGCCTTAACAACGGACTTATTACGCTTTCAGAAACAAGCTATGTTTATGACGGCACATACAAAAAGCCTGCGGCTACAGTTACGTTTGGCGGCAAGGTGCTTCAGGAAGGCAAGGATTACACTATCTCATACAGAAACAATCTGAACGTTGGCGTTACAACTGTTATTGCGACAGGCATGGGCGACTACACAGGTTACACATCAAAGAACTTCACTATCACAAAGCGTGCAATGGCAGGCGGAACAGTTTCAGTGGCTTCAAG
>OGYL01002088.1_pt1 | contig 14486 bp, 15 predicted proteins | sample 1576541 | NCBI WGS metagenome assembly OGYL01 (sample SAMEA3541551, study PRJEB24748) | human gut metagenome | biome: human gut; feature: human-associated habitat; material: faeces | place: China | collected 2012 | reverse complement strand
GGCCATATTCCATGGCCAAGTTGACCATTTGTTCTACGTCTAAAGCCGGCGAAAGGGATAAGGTGCTTAATTTTTCACTGGCCCCGTCAATGTTTATGATAATGTCGTAAACGGAAGAAAGGTCTGCAAGCTCGGGAATTTTGTTTCTTAGCTCGTCTTCCGACATGCCGCCCACTGGCGTTTCACCAATATAAACGCCTTCATAAACCTTGTCATATGCTAGAATTTTTGCAGAATAGGCTGACACAGAGGCAATCGCAGCGACTAAGGCTACGATGAGGAAAATAAGTAAAACCGTCTTTTTTTTGCTTTTATTTGTTTCTTGCCGCTTTTTTGAAGCTGACATTCAATCACCCCGTAAAAAATTACAAATTTAAAAACCAGATTGCAAAGTTTAAATATCCGGCATAGAGAATATATAAAAGATATGGCAGCAGCAAAATGCCGGAAAGCTTGCTCGACTGGTAGAACTTAACCACCGTGATGGCAGTGAACACAAACAGAATTACGAGCAAAATAAACGCGGTAAACGGCAGCTTAAAGTTAAAAAACACAATTGGCCACAAAAAGTTAAAAAACAGCTGTGTGTAAAAAAACAGCTTGCCGTCGTTTAAATCTTTCTCATTCGCGCCCGATGTTTGAAACAAGAAGAACGCAACGCCCATTAAAATGTAGAGCACCGTCCAAACAACGGGAAACAAACTGCCGGGCAGGGCAAAAGGAGGTTTTATCAAAACGTTATACATATCTGTATTGTTTGAAATTAAAAGCCCTGCCAGCAGTCCGGTCAAGACCGGAAGAAGGATTGATTTAATTGCCTGAATTGTCGTTTTCATATAAAGACCACCTATGTTCTTAAAATTATGGTACAGTATATGGATTTCAAAAAAGGAATATACATTCAGGCGCGTTTGCATTTTAAAACAAAGGCACGGAAAAGTGAGTTTTTCCGTACCTTTGTTTTATCACCGCGGTTATGTATTATCTGGAACCATTTCTGTTAGCGCGAATGGTTTCCGCTGTTTTAATCAGTTCTTCTTCTAATGCGCGCAGCACATCGTCGGCATATTGGTTCGCGCCCACGCGAATTTCGTGGGAGTTTTTCTGCGCACTGTCTACAATTTGATTCGCTTTTTCGTAAGCCTGCTGCGTAATATCGTGTTCGTTCACCATTGCGGCAATTTTATCTTCAGCGGCTTTAATAATGCCGGCCGCCTCTTTTTGTGCATCGTTAATAATTCTCTGGCGTTCTTCTTTCACCCACTTCGCCTGCTTCATTTCATCAGGATATTTCATGCGGATATCCTGTATCATGTCTAAAAGCTCGTCCTTGTCAATGATTCCCCGGCCCCATATTGGTATGGTGGTACAGCTGTCAATTTTGTCTTCCAAAGCGTCAATAAGTTGTTCAATGTCCATCATTTAGCACTCCTTCTCCATCTTATATTTTACATCTTCTATTATTTCATCAGGTATTAATCCCTGGGTATTGCCGCCGTACAGGCAAATTTCTTTCACTACGCTGGAGCTGATGTATAAACAGTTCAGGCTTGTAACCATAAACATGGTTTCAATTTCCGGATTTAGCTTTTTATTTAACAGCGCCATCTGAAACTCATATTCAAAATCGGAGATGGCGCGCAGACCGCGGATAACGGTGTCTGCGTTTTTCTTTTTGGCAAAGTCCACCAAGAGCCCGCCGAAACTGTCAACCTCACAGTTAGGCAAATCTTTTGTGCAGCGGCCGATCAGCTCCATCCGCTCAGATACGGAAAACAGCGGGTGCTTTGCGGAGTTGTTTAAAACTGCCACAATTACTTTGTCAAACACCTTGCAGCTGCGCTTTATAATATCTAAATGTCCGCAGGTAACGGGGTCGAAGCTTCCGGGATAAACTGCAATTTTCAAGGATGTCACTCTTTCATTATCAAAATTTTTACCCTGCCATAGGTTTTGTCGCGGTAAATTGAAAAACCGCAGAAATCAAACGCAGGGGTATTTAATTTGTCGCACTCAACTATAATTTGCCCCTCTGGCTTTAAAATATTTCTTTCAGCAATAATTTGAAGCGATTTTTCGTAAAGATCCGATTCATAGGGAGGGTCAATAAAAATGACGTCAAATTTTTGGCCTGTGGTTTTTAAAAAGGCAATACTGTCGGATAAAATTAAAGATGCATTTTTGTCCAAACGCGTCATTTTAAGATTTTTATCCGTTACGGCAAGCGATTCTTTCCGGCAGTCCACAAAATCGGCGTGATTTGCTCCGCGGCTTAAAGCTTCAATTCCCAATGCGCCGCTGCCGCAAAACAGGTCTAAAACGGAGGCACCGGGCAAGTTAAGCGCAATCATGTTAAAAACCGACTCTTTTACACGGTCTAACGTGGGGCGAATATCCCGTCCCTCTAAGGCGTAAAGCTTTTTTCCCCGTGCGCTGCCTGCAATTACCCGCAAAATGTTTCCTCCGCAATTTATCTTAATTTTAGACACATTATCATATTATATTTTATTATAATTCAGATGAATGTCAATGAAATTTGCCAAATTGTTAACTAAATGTAATGTTTGTGTCAAATAACTTTAATATAGCGTCGAAAATCGGTTTATTTTCCGTTTTTTTAAATCCTTTGTCTGACAGAACCAATTCTTTTGCCGCTTTGGTAGTTTCGTTTAAAATGTCAATGTCGCAATAAATGTTTGCCAATTTAAAGGTCATCAGCCCGTGTTGGCGGGCACCAAAAAACTCGCCCGGCCCCCGAAGCTTTAAGTCCTGCTCGGCAATTTGAAACCCGTCGGCGCTCTGTTTCATAATTTTCATTCTCGGTGTGTCGGTTGGAATATTTTCGCCGGGGAACAAAATGCAATAGGCCTTGTCGCTGCCGCGGCCTACGCGCCCTCTGAGCTGGTGAAGCTGGGAAAGGCCGAACCGCGCCGCGTTTTCAATTACCATGACAGACGCGTTGGGAACGTTTACGCCTACCTCAATTACGCTGGTGGCAACCAAAATTTTAATATCCCCGTTTTTGAACCGGGTCATGATTTCGTCTTTTTCCCCGGGCTTCATCTGGCCGTGAATGTAAGAAACTCTGCTTCCAAATAGTTGTTTTAGTTCACCACTGTAAGTTAAAACGTCTTTCATGCCCGGAATTTCAGAGGGTTCCACCGCAGGGCAGACGATGTAGGCCTGCCTTCCGGCATCGGTTTCTTTTTTTAAAAAGGCATAAACGCGCCGGCGCATATGCTCGCCCACCACAAAGGTGTCAACCTTTTTTCTGCCTGGGGGAAGCTCGTCGATTATGGAAATGTCCAAATCGCCGTACATCATGAGGGCGAGCGTCCGCGGAATGGGCGTGGCCGTCATAATCAGGACGTGGGGGTGCCTGCCTTTGTTTTCCAGCTGTTTTCTTTGGGAAACCCCGAACCGGTGCTGCTCGTCGGTGATGATGAGCGCAAGGTTTCCCAAATTTGTCTTCTCGCTGATTAACGCATGGGTACCTACAATGATTTTTACCCTTCCATTTTCAATTTCTTCTGTTACAGTGCGCCGCTGTTTTGCAGTCATAGAGCCGGTGATGAGCCGCGTTTCCAATCCGAAGGGGGCGAAAAGCGCTGATAACGATTCATAGTGCTGATTCGCCAAAATTTCTGTGGGCGCCATCATGGCGGCGGAATAGCCGTTTTTTGCACAGACAAACATTGCAATTGCCGCAACCAGCGTTTTTCCGCAGCCCACATCGCCCTGCACCAGCCTGCTCATGGGAACTGCGCGTTCCAAATCGGAACAGATTTCACCTACCACGCGGTTTTGTGCGGCAGTTAAGGGGTAGGGAAGCGTGTTGACAAGCTGTTTTGTAAATCCGGAATTCTTTAAGGAAATCGCTTTTTCTAATGTTCTGTCCTCTCTAAGAAAGAATAGCGCGGTTTGAAATAAAAACAACTCCTCAAACACCAGCCGTCTGCGGGCAAGCTCTAAGGCAGCCATGTCTTTTGGAAAATGAATATTTTGAACAGCATACCAAACAGAGCACAAATTATGCTCCAGCCGAAGATGCTCCGGCAGAATTTCCGGCAGCAATTGAAGGGCTAAGTCCTGTGCAGCGCGCACTGCATCTGTGACAATTTTTAAAGAAAGTCCCGCGCAAAGACTGTATATGGGAAAGATTTTTCCGGTAACATTGTTTATTCCCGGAACTTCAAACAGGGGCGTTTGCATTTGCTTTTTCTGCCCTATCGATACTTTGCCGTAAAAAACATATTCCGTTTCTAAATTAATCATGCGTTTGATAAACCGATTGTTAAACCACACAAGTTCAAGAAAACCTGTACCGTCTGAGATTTTAAGCGAACAGACGTACAGGTTTTTCCGGATCATATTTTCGCGCAAGGGGGACACGGCCCGGCCTCTTACGCAGACGGTTTCCCCATCGGTAAGCTCTGCCAGTTTTTTCAGTTTTGTTCTGTCCTCATAGCCTCTGGGATAAAACGTAAGCAAATCGGACACCGTAAAAACACCAAGCGTGCGGAATAATTCCGCACGCTTTTGGCCAATTCCGTTTAACACGGAGATAGATTCATTTAAAATATTTTTCTTATCCAAGAAAACCACACCTATTCAACAGAGAAGATGAAATCATACAAAGGCTGGCCGCCTTCATAAACCAAAACGTCGCAGTCTTCATATTTTTCTTCCAAAACCTCTTCAATCTGCTCTTTTTTGTCTGCCGTTACGTTTCCGCCATAATAAACACTGATAATGTCGCTGTCGTCGTTTACGACCTGGCCGAGCAACTCCTGCAAAACAGAAAACGAATCGTCGCCCACGGCTTTAATCTCGCCGCCGGCAAGGCCAATGATTTTGTTTTCCGGATATTCTGTGCCCTGAAACGTAAAATTACGCACAGAATAAGTTACCATTCCGGTTTTTATATTTGATATGGCGCTGTTCATCGCCGTTATATTATTTTCTAAATCAACTGCGGGGTCAAAGGCCAGCTTAGCCGCAATGCCCTCTGGAACAGAACGGGTTTCCAAAACCACAACATTTTTCTCCGTTAAATCTATCACCTGTTTTGCCGCCATAATGATGTTTTTGTTGTTGGGCAGCACCACCACGGTTTTGGCATTTACGCTGTTCACCGCAGACAAAATATCGTCGGTGCTGGGGTTCATGGTTTGGCCGCCTTCAATCACCTTGTCGACACCCATGTCGGAAAAAATATTTTCTAAACCGCTGCCCGCCGCAACAGCGGCAAACCCGATTTCTTTTTCCGGCTCCTGGGGCTGGGTTTCTGCGTTAATCCGTTCGTTGTGCTGATATTTCATATTGTCAATTTTGATGTTTACCAGTTCGCCGATTTTCACGGCCTCCTGCATTACATATCCCGGATTGTTTGTGTGAATGTGGACTTTCACGATGTCGTCATCGTCAATGACCACCATGCAGTCGCCTTTTTTCGAAATTCTGTCACGGAACAGTCCCACCGGGGCGGACTGCGCCGATTTATTGATTAAAAATTCTGTACAGTAAATAAATTTTATATTTGCGTCAATTACCTTTTTATCTAACGTGGTGTTAACGCTGACCTCTGAGCCGGAAAGTTCAACCACCTCGCCTGTTTCAAGGTAAGATAGAGCACCTTCTAAGAGGTAGACTAAGCCCTGACCGCCGGAATCAACCACACCGGCCTGCTTTAGCTGGGGCAAAAGCTCCGGCGTGCGGGCCAAGCTTTCCTGTGAGGCAGAAACTGCCGCGCTTAAAACCACTACAATGTCGCCGCTGGTTTCCAGCGCTTTTAAGGCTGCGTCTGCCGCGTCTCTCGAAACAGAAAGCACGGTGCCTTCCATGGGCTTCATTACGGCTTTATAGGCCGCAGACACACCCTCTTTCAAGCACTCCGCAATGTCTCTTGCGTCGGCAGTGCTGAGGTCTGTGAGCCGTCTTGCCATGCCGCGGAACAGCTGGGACAAAATAACGCCGGAGTTGCCGCGGGCGCCCCGAAGGGACGCGGAAGCAATGCCGTTCATCACTTTTCCAACTGTGTTGTAGTTGTTCTTAAGCAAATCCTTGCAAGCGGCGGTTACGGTCATAGACATGTTCGAACCCGTGTCGCCGTCGGGCACGGGAAACACATTCAAATCGTTTAAAATTAGTTTATTATTACAAAGCTTGTTCGCACCGGACAAAAAGGCACGGCACAAAGTTTCGGAATCAGCTGTAAATAACAATGGGGTACACCTCCGAATTTTTTAATTAATCAATTCTAACGCCTTCAACGTTAACGGTTACTTTGCCTACTTTAAATCCCGTTGCGGTTTCAACAGCGTATTTCACATTTCCAATAATGCTTTCGCAGATGACCTTTATATTCACACCGTATTCAACGATTACATGAAGGTCGATACTGATTTTTTCGTCTTCCGTGTTCACTTTTATGCCTTTTGTGATCGAATCCCATTTTAAAAGTGCGGCAATGCTGTCCGACGTGCTTTTATAGGCCATGCCAACCACACCGTAGCAGGTTGAGGTTGCAACGCCGGCAATTCGTGCAATGACATTTTCAGAAACTACTATTGCGCCGTTATCGTTTTCGGTTTTTATCGCCATATCAATTACCTCCGGATTGATTTATTTTATGAAACTGCATAAAATAAAAATGTGAAGCTTCATTTGTACTATTATATAATTATACTCTTACATTATAGCATATATTTTCCAAAAATGGAAGAGCTATTTTTCAATTATTTACAATTTCGTGACAAAACGGTTACGGCGCGAAAAGGTAACATACTTTTTCGCGCCGCAGTTCTCTTTTGACTTGTTTGTCAGTGTGAACTTGCCGGGACCTTATCTTTGAACAAAAGCGTGATGGACCAAAGACCGGCCAGGCCTACCAGGGAATAGATGATGCGGCTTGCAACGGCCATTTGACCGCCGAACAAAAAGCCCACCACATCGAGACCGAAAAGACCGATGCAGCCCCAGTTCAATGCGCCAATGATGACTAAAATCAGACTGATATTATCCAGTGTATTCATAAATAAAATCACCTTTCCTCCCGCATTTTTAAATGAATGGCTGTTTGCGCCTGCGGGACTGCGCAAATGAAATCCCATTCATCTTTATGTATCCGTATTTTTTGCAAAATAAATATATTTATACCATTCTTTATAAAACGTTTCATACATAAACTTGTTATAAAAGCAAAGGAGTGATTTTTTATGTACCGTGCAGGCGAACTGCGGCAAAAAGAAGTGATAAACGTAAACGACGCATCAAGAATGGGTTATGTTTCAGACGTTGAAGTGAGTTTGAATAAAGGGGAAATTGAAGCGATTATCGTGCCGGGGAAAATGAAATTATTTAATTTTGGAAAAAACGATGATTTGGTGATTACCTGGGACAAAATAAAAATGATTGGCGACGACGTTATTTTAGTGGATATGCCGCCGCGCATGTTTGACAGGGGAAAAAAATGAACAGGAAAAAAGCACGGAAAAATTTTTTCTTTCCGCGCTTTTATTTTAAAAAATTTTGATTAAAGCAATTTACAGTGCCGTCTGCGTGTCGTTGGGGTCACCGTTTCTTGCCAGATCGAATTCTGCAGACCAGTCTAAACCGCGGTAAGGCTCACCGCGGCTGTCGGTTTGAATGAACGCCATGAGCAAATCCAGCATTTCCTCCGTCCAGGTGTTTCTGTCAATCTGTGCTGTGGTAAATTTGTTTTGGGTAATCATTTCAAAACCGAAAATATCTTTTACCTGGGTTTTCGCGGCTCCGTCTACCACCTCCGCCACCAAATGGGAGGGAATAAACAGCACGCCGCCGGCGGCGCCGAATACAATGTCGCCGGGCAGAACAATGGCGTTTCCAATCCGGGTGGCTGTGTTAAATCCGGTCATGACAAAATCGCGGATTGGCGTGGGGTCAATGCCGCGGAAGTACACCTGGACACCCTCCACCTTTTTCATTTGTTCCACGTCCCGTACGCCGCCCCAAATAACACCGCCGCCGTTCTTTGTTTTGGTTTTGATTGCTGTGGTTAAATTGCCGCCTAAAAACGTACCTTTGTAAATTTTGTCGTACATGTCGGCCACCACCACGTCGCCCTCTGTCAGGGAGTCAATCACCCACTGGTTATAATTTCCCTTTCGTCCCTCCGCCATGCCGACGGCGAACATGGTTTCGTGCAAATCCGGCCGCGTAGGCGCAAAGGTGGCGGTAACGGCGCGGCCAATGAGTTTTCGTCCATCGTCGTGGAGGGTTTTGAGCCTGCCCTCAAATTGGCTTTCATAGCCCTTGACGAAAATTGGTTTCCAAACCTCCTCTAACGTTAGACTTTGCAGGGCAGTTAGATATTTATCCGCCACCTTCGGCCTTCCGTCGGGAAAACGTTCTCCTTTCCACTGGGGGGTTAAAGCAACAATTTCTTCTTTTACATTAAAATGCATCTATATCAAGTCCTTTCCGTCCTTACAGCCGCATTCCGCCGTCTGCCACCAGATCGCAGCCTGTGATGTAGCGCCCCTCGTTTGACGCCAGCAGCAAAATTGGGGCGGCACAGTCCTCTGCAGTTCCGGCAAAGCCGCAGGGAATTCCGGAAAGCACCTGCTTTTTATATTCGGCGTCGTTTAAAGCGTCTTCGTTGCGCGGCGTTAAAATTACGCCGGGGGACAGGTTGTTCACCGTGATGCCAAAGGGGGCAAGCTGTTTTGCAAGGTTTGTTACCAGACTCATTTGCGCTGCTTTGCTGGCAGCATAAACTGCCATGTCTTTGTGGGGTTTATATTGTTGGACGCTGCCAACAGTAATGATGCGCCCCCAGCGGTTTTCTTTCATGTGCGGAGCAAATTGCTGAATTAAGCCGAGGGTTGCAGCAAAGTTTACCTGAAGCTGGGCTTCAATTTCCTCCTGCGTAATTTCGTCCCACTTTTTTCGGAACTGCACGCTGGCGTTGCAGACTAAAATGTCAACGCTGTCAGTGGCATTCAATAATTTGGCAGCCGCATCTTTTTCTGAAAGATCTACGCAAACCGCTTTCGCGCCGGGAATTTTTTTTGCCGCATCCTCCGCTTTGCCTGCTGAGGTTCCGCCGTGCACAAACACAGATGCGCCCTGCCCTGCTAAACATGCGGCGACCGCAAAACCAATTCCCTGTGTTGAGCCGGTAACCAGAGCGGTTTTCCCTGTTAAATCAAACATGATTCTTACTCCTTCCCGATTTGAAGTGTAAAGCTGTTTTGCGACCCTTTGCGAAGGTCTATTTCCGTTTTTGTTTCTTTTCCGTTTGTTACAACTGTTACATCATATTTGCCATAGAAGCCGTGGAAAGCGGCGTTTCCGCCGTCATCTGTGCCGGTTTTGCCTTCGGCATGCCACCTTTTGTTAATCAATTCGTCCAATACATGAAACGCCGGCTTTTTGGTAAAGTCGAACCGCAAAAGTCCCCCGCGGTAGTAATTTTCACCGGTCTCCATGTCGCCCTGTGGTGCAAAAGCGGCATAGCCGTCCGGCAAATTCCAATAAATAATTGCTTCCATTGCCGGGTGGCTGAAAAAGATGGTGTAAATGTAGTTTAGCAGCTCTGCCTGAATTGCTTCATCTTCTTCTGTGTCTGTGAAAGCGGGAATTGTCATCTCCGTGATTTGGAGTGGGCGCCCCAACTGTGCGAATTTATTTAAAACGCTGTAAACAAATTCGGGGTTATAGCGGGTAGAAATTAGCTCTTTCTCCCGCTCACGGGGCCAGAAGGAGTGAAACTGCATGCCCACCGAATCGATGCGGACATTTTTCGCAAGCAGCTGCTCAATTTGCATATAATATGCGTTTCGGTTGGTGGTAGGATAGGGCAGCTCCCACAAAACCGCCTCGTTGATAATCAGCTTTGTGAACGGAAAGAATTTATCCGCTGTTCGCCAGCTCCACTCTGCATTGTCGTCTGCAAAGAAAAAATCGGAACGGGACTTATCTGAACCGCACAAAAGCTCGTTTGTAACCTCCATGGTGGGAATGGTTTCGCTGTAACGCTTAGCGATTTCGCGAAATCGCCTGGTATATTCCTTTTTTATTTCTGCAGTGGAAGACGATAACAGCCAGGTCGGAATAAAGTTGTCATACGTTAAACAGTGCAGCTTTGGTTCAATGTTGTTTTCCTGGCAATATTCAATGCACAAATCTGGGGCGGGGCGGCGGTAAATTTTTGCGCTTTCTTTGCCATAACGCGGTTTTCCGCGTTCTGGCTCCAAGTCGCTCCAATAAAAGGGCAGGGTGGCAAGGTTAAAAATTTCTTTAAAATATTCCTTATATTGTTTGTTCTTTTCGTCTGTTTCCAGCTCGTTCAGCATAAACAGGTTTGCACCAAACTTAAATTCGTGACTTTTCTGACAAAACGTTACCCATGCCCCGGGAATCGGTTTGCCGTTTTCGTCGGTGACGATAAGCTTTGCCGTGCCCTTTCGGTGAATTTCAATATTATTTTTTACGGTGGTCTTTAAAAACGTCTCGTTTTTCCGAAAATTTTTCAAAATGGTTTCTTTGCGAGTATTCATTCATATTTCCTCCCTGCTTCCATCAATTTTAAAATAAAATGTTATCCAAGTTCCGCAATCAGATAACCATATGGTTTGAAGCTCAATGTTTTGTTTAACAGAGAATCGTCTGCCAAACCGGACTGCATTATTGTTTTTGCGTTAGAAATATCTGCGTTTACTGTTGCGTTTACACAAACATTCTTGGTGTTTACGACAATCAGCAGCTGCTGTTTATCGGATGCTTTTACATAGGAAACGACTTCCTTCGGGCTGCTGTTGCCGACCCAATGAATCCTGCCGTTTACAATAGCATCGCAAGCATGGTGGAGCCTGTGAATTTCCTTTATAAAACCTGCTCTTCTGATTCCGTCCTCCGTAAATGCTTTTGACCAGTTCATTGCACTGCGCTTCCCATAAAAACGGTTTGAAAACATGTTGTTTTCAGCATCGTCACAGAGCTCATATCCGTTCCACAGAAAGGAAACTCCATCGTAGGTGTTGGTGATGACCAGCGCAGCTTCCACACCTTTGGAAGTCATGATAATCTCGTTCCTGTTAAGGCCGGCGTCAGATGCAACATCGTGGGTGTCAATCGTTCTGATTAGCTTCACAATATTTTCACCGTATTGCATTTTTTCTTTTTCATATGTATTTTTCAACTCGTATGCAGGTGTATCATTCGCAAAAATATCAATCATAAGGCGGTTCCAATCATACTTGTAGCCCATATCAAATACTTCTTGTATGTATTCCGGATTTATGCCTTCGTTCAGCGTCACAAGATCGGCGTGGCGTTCCTTTAGCTTTGCAAAGGAATCACGCCAGAAATCCAGCGGGACACTGTCACCGACATCACAGCGAAATCCGTCGCACTCAAATTCATCCAAAAGCGTCTGCATATTCTGAAGCAGATATTTTCTGAGCTCCGCATTTTGATAATTCAGCCTTGCAAACGGCCATCTGTCTGCAATCCATACTGTTCCGTCCTCATTTCTAATCACAAAGTCGGGATGTTCCTTAATAAATACCGCACTTCTGCCGCAATGTAAATAGACTAGATCAAACATTACAAGAAGACTGTTTTCATGCGCTTTTCTTACAAAAATTTTTAAATCTTCATTGGTGCCAAATTCCGGATCCACATTGAAATAATCGGCAATCTTATATGGGTTTTTTGGATTGTTTGTTTCTGATTTTTTCTGACGTTCACTCCATGTAATCATATCAGCATCTTCTTCCTCTGCAAAAAAAGGACAAACGTATAAGATATCCACACCCAAAGAAGCAATATGCGGCAAAAGTGATGCAGCGGCACGAAGCGTTCCTTCCGGTGTAAACGTGCGCAGCGCAAGCTGATAGATAATTGCATTTGTTTTATTGTTCATTTTTGTCAACTCCATTCCCGGTCGTTCGACCACTCATTGTTCCATTCCTCCGTGGGCTCCCACTGGCCCGGATATTTTTCGTGCAGGTGCTGGGCAATCAGTTCCTCGTTTAAGCTGTCAATTCCCAACCCTGGCTTGTTGGGGACGTTTACAAACCCGTTCTGAATTAGGGGATTGTCAATTCCAACGGCCAAATCGTTCCACCAGGTCACGTCTGAAGAATGGAATTCCACAGCCAGCACATTTTGAACTGCCGCCGCACAATGGATTGCCGCCATACATGCCACAGGGCTTTCCGCCATGTGGACTGCCATTGCTGTGCCATATTTATCGCACAAATTTCCTAACTTTTTCATTTCCATTGCCCCGCCCACAGTTAAAACATCGGGGTGCACAACCGAAACGCCGCTGGAAGACAGTAACGGCTCGAAGTTTTTCGCAAGATAGATGTCTTCGCCGGTGCAGATGGGTACGGAGCAGCTATTTGCAATTTTTACATAGTGGCTGGTGTAGTGCCAGGGGGCAATATCTTCAATCCAGGCGATATTATATTTTTCCAACCGGCGGGCAAACAAAATGCAGTCCTCTATGTTAATGTGGCCAAAATGGTCGATGGCAAGGGGAACTTCATAGCCGATAACGTCCCGCACTTCTTTTACATAGTTTTCTAAAAAATCCATGCCCTTTTGCGTCAGGTGAATTCCTGTGGCGTGGTGAGGAATGGTAAACGTTTCATAATTTTTGCCAAGCATCATGTCCCTGTCTACAGAACCTTTTTGATGGTTAATGGCCTTCATGGAGTATTTTTTTATATCTTCTAAAAATCCCAGCGGTGCATTTAAACATCCCGGCTCGTCAAGCATAAGCTCAATGCCTAAGTCCATTTTTAAAAAGGTAAAGCCTTTTTCCAAGCGTTTTTTTAAAGCATGCCCCATGTCCGTTCCCGTATGCTTTCCGTCCACGTCGGTGTCGCAATACATGCGAACCTTGTCCCGGAACTTTCCGCCCAACAGCTGCCAGAGAGGGACGCCCCAGGCCTTGCCTGCAATGTCCCAAAGCGCAATTTCAATGCCGGAAACGCCGCCGCCCTGGCGGGAGTGGCCGCCAAACTGTTTTATTCTTCTGAACAGCTTGTCAACATTTAACGGATTTTCGCCCAAAAGCCGCGATTTCAGCATTAGCGCATAGGTGGCGCTGGAAGCGTCCCGTACCTCGCCAAAGCCAACGATGCCCTGATTGGTATAAATTTTAATCAGAGGACAGTGCTTGGGCGCACCGTCGATATTTGCCACACGCATATCCGTTATTTTTAAATCCGATGGCGAGGAATAGGTATTGACATGTTCCTGCATCATTTCGTTTATGTCTTTTCTCTCCATGAAAGTTCCCCCTCATTGACATTTTTCATCTTACATATTATAATAAATGAAAACAGGCGCATGTGCAACTACTATATTTGGAAAAGTGTCCACTATATTTGGTTTTGGAGGTTTTAACCGTGCGTTTCAATGAAATGTCGTTAGGCGATGGGGCCGGAACGAGCTTACTAAAGGTATTTCATTCTTCAAAGGTGAAAACAGGGAAACGTGCCTTTTGGGAGCATCACCACACGGCATGTGAGCTGTCCACCATCTGTTCCGGTGCAGGGCGCTACACGGTAAGCGGAAAGGAATATGCATTTCACGAAGGCGACGTGTTTCTGTTTGGCAGTCATGAGGTGCATTGCATTACAGATATCTCGCCGGAGTTTCCGTTTGATCTGCTGAATATTCAGTTTGAGCCGCGAATTTTGTGGGGCGGTAACGGTACCTTTGGCGTAAAGCTGTTACAGATTTTCTTTCATAGAAGTAATCTGTTTGAAAATCGAATTCAAAGGGATAATCCAGCCACAAAACAAATTAGAGGTAAAATATTTTCTCTGGAAAAAGAACTTGCAGAACGAAAGTTTGGTTATGAAATTAAGGCAAAGACCTTGCTGTTTGATATGCTGCTTACCCTTTCCCGCGATTATGGCTATATCAATGCAACCGGAAACAGAGAGCCCGTTTCGGCAGACGTATTAAACCAGCTTGAGCACGCGGCAAATTTTATGGACGAAAACTTGGAACAGGAAATTACATTAGAAGAGATTGCAAAGCATGCGGCAATGAATAAAACCTATTTTTCTACCATGTTTAAAAGGTTTAACGGTATTTCCCCGTGGGACTATATCACCATTAAACGGGTGGAAAAGGCGGTGGCGCTCATTAAGACAACAAGCTTGTCTAAACTTGAAATTGCACAAAGGTGTGGTTTTAACAGTTCCTCGAATTTTTATAAGGCATTTCATAAGGTAACAGGACATTCTCCGGGAGAAATTTAAAAAAAGGGAAAAAGGGGGTTGACAAAAGGAGAGGGATGTGTTATTCTAAATAAGCTGTCGGTTTTGAGCAGTGCTTTGCAGAAAAAAGTTTCAAAAAAGTCTTGACAAAGGATTGACAGCGTGGTATAATAAAATTCCGCTCACAAGTTGAGAGCGGCCAGAACCTTGAAAAATGAACAGTGCAGGCTTGAAAATTCTTTGAGAGAAGAATTC
>OGYL01002078.1_pt1 | contig 14540 bp, 10 predicted proteins | sample 1576541 | NCBI WGS metagenome assembly OGYL01 (sample SAMEA3541551, study PRJEB24748) | human gut metagenome | biome: human gut; feature: human-associated habitat; material: faeces | place: China | collected 2012 | reverse complement strand
GGGCTTGGCTTCGTTGACGTAGGGCCGCATGGAATAATCGCCCTCAAATCCGGCGTAGTCGCACAGGCCGAACCACGGCTCGATGCAGATGAACGGCGCTTCAGCCGGTGCCCAAAGCAAAAAGGCCGGTGCTTCCGACGACAGGTGCAGAAACGGCTGGTTGTGTTTGTCAAAGAGCGTTACGCCGCGCAGCTGGCTGTGGTCAAAAATAAGTCCGGAGTCGCCCGTGGTGTGGCTCTTCAGGGCCAGCATGCCGTTATTTTCCAGCACGGGCGGGTCGAAATGTCCCGGAATCAGACAGTTTTGTTCGCCGGTGTGCAGAATGCTTTCCACGTCGCCCTCCAGTCGTGCGTAGCCATGCACCTCGTCGGCAGGGTCAAAGTCGGGCAGACGGAATCCGGGGTGTCCGCCAATCTGAAACCACATGGTGCGGGCGTCGCAATTCTGAATTTTGAAAACCACGTTGAGCGTGCGGCCTTCAAGGGAGTAGGTCACTTCAAAATGATACTGGAAGGGGTAGAGCTTCAGCTGTTCTTCAGTGGCGTTGTGCTCCAGTGTGACGGACGAAGCCGTTTTTTCCTTCACGTTGAAACGTACGTCGCGAATAAAGCCGTGGCGCGGCGTGTGATACACCTTTCCGTTGAACCGGGCCTCGCCGTTCCATAGTCCGCCCACGGCGGGAAACAGAATGGGAGAACTTCTGTCCCAGAATTTGGGGTCGGCCTCCCAAATGTATTGCCGGTTGTCACTCAGTCGTGTGAGTTCTTTTATTTCAGCGCCCTGCTCCGACACACAAAGGCTGAGAAATTCGTTACTGATTTTTTCCATAGTGAATCTGAGAATAGGGGTTATAGACTCTCTAACAGACAAAGGTAGAAAAAAAACTCGAAACCTCGTCTTAAATGCCGGAAAGATGAATGCCGGCTGTTTGCTGAGCCTGATTCCGTAGTGTTTTCGGGAAAATAATGTGGAGGCAGATGTCTTTTGTTTTCCAAAAAAAATGTATTTTTGAGAATCTTTAAAATTTGCAGTACAATGACTAAACAGATTTTAGGCCTGGATATAGGCACCAACAGTATAGGATGGGCCGTGGTGCGCGGCCAGGGCGACGACGCCCAACCCCTTCAGGAAATTGTGGCAGCCGGTTCGCGGGTGATTCCCGTTGACGCCGGTGTGCTGGGTGATTTTGAAAGAGGAGTCAGCAGCAAGTCAAAGGCGGCCGAGCGTACGGCTTTCCGCCAGGTGCGCCGCATGATTGAGCGGTCGCATCTGCGGCGGCAGCGCCTGCTGCGCGTGTTGCAGGTGATGGACTATTTGCCGCCTCACTACGCCCGCTGCCTCGACCGCTACGGCAAGTTCCTGCCGCACACCGAACCCAAAATAGCCTGGAGCGAAACGGCCGACGGCCACTACGAGTTCCTCTTCCGTGACGCCTTCGACGAGATGATGGCCGCCTTCCGGCAGCGTAATCCGGAGTGGGTGGCCCGGGGTGGAAAGATACCCTACGACTGGACGCTCTATTAACTCCGCACCAAGGCCCTGAGCCAGCCTGTCAGCCCGTATGAGCTGGCCTGGATTCTGCTCAGCTTCAACCAGAAGCGTGGCTACCGGCAGGCGCGTGGCGAGCAGCAGGAGGACGACAGCAGGAAACTGGAAGAGTACAAATCGCTCAAGGTCCTGTCGGTGGAGGATACCGGGGAGAAGAAGGGCGACCAGACCTGGTATCGAGTGCTGCTGGAGGATGGCAGTGAATACAAGAGACTGAGCCGAAATCCATTGCCTTGGGAAGGGCAGGTGCGCGACTTTATTGTAACCACTACCCTCGATGCCCAGGGAAACCCCAAGACTGAAAAGGACGGGCGCGTGAAGCGTACGTACCGTTCGCCCAAAGCTGACGACTGGACCCTGCTGAAAAAGAAAACTGAGGCTCAGATTGCGCAGGCACACCAGACGGTGGGAGCCTACATTTTTGAGGCGCTGCTGCACAATCCGAGCCAAAAGATTCGCGGCAAACTGGTACACACCATTGACCGTAAGTTGTATTATGACGAGCTGAAGGCCATTTTGCAGGCCCAGCAGCCGTATCATGCCGCCCTGACTGACTCCGCCGTGCTGGAGCGCTGCGTGCGCACGCTGTACCAGAAGAATGAGGCCCATGCCCGTCAGGCCCTGTGTCACGACCTTACGGCCTTCCTGCTGGACGACGTGCTCTTTTACCAGCGGCCGCTCAAGAGCCAGAAGGCACTGATTGCCAACTGCAGCTTTGAGTCGCTGACCTATTACGACCGGCAGACGGGCGAGGAGAAGCAGGCACCGGTGAAGTGCATTCCCAAGTCGCACCCGCTGTATGCGGAGTACCGCCTGTGGCAGTTCCTCGACAATCTGCGCATTTATCAGCTGGAGGGCGAGGTAGACGGAAAGAAGTGTTTCGACATCGACGTGACCCGTCAGTTCCTGCCCGACCACGAGGCTTATGCCCGGCTGTTTGACTGGCTCTACCATCGGGAAAATGTGAGCTGGAAGGATTTGCCGAAGTATCCGCCCTTTGGACTGACGCGCACCACCGCCGCCCTTTACCGCTGGAATTACGCCCAGGACAAGAGCTATCCGTGCCACGAAACCTGGGCCCACATGCAGCAGTGTCTGAAGAAGGCCGGGCTGTCGCCCGACTTCCTGACGCCGGAGCGCGAGGAGGCCCTGTGGCACATTCTCTATTCCGTGTCCGACATGCAGGAACTGGGCCGTGCCCTCCACACCTTTGCACATAAAAACGAATTGACCGATGACGAGGCTGAGCGTTTTGCCAAGTTTTTCGGTAAGATGGAGCCCTTTGCCCACGACTATGGCGCCTGTTCGGCCAAGGCTCTCAAGAAGTTGCTGCCTCTGATGCGGCGGGGCAGTTACTGGAGCGAGGAGGCCCTGGCGCCCGGGGTGCGTGAGCGCATCGGGCAGCTGCTGGCCGGCACTGACGATGCCGCCCTGCCGGCCAAGGCCCGCGAGGCCCTCAAGGCTCTGCACGCGGTCAGCGACTATCAGGGCCTGTCCCTGTGGCTGGCCAGCTATGTGGTGTACAACCGCCACGCCGAGGCCAAGGATATAGTCCGGTGGGAGACGCCGGCCGACATTGACCGCTTCCTGCTGAACTTCCGTCCCAACGAGCTGCGCAATCCGATAGTGGAGCTGGTGGTGCGCGAGACGCTGCGTGTGGTGCGTGACATCTGGACCCGGTACGGCGGCTTCGACGAAATTCACGTGGAGCTGGGCCGCGAAATGAAAATGCCGGCCCAGCAACGGCAGAAACTGAGCGAGCGCATGCTGGAAAACGAGCGGACCAACCTGCGCATCAAAATGATGCTGGCCTGCTTCCAGCACCCGGAGTTCGGGGTGGATGATGTGCGGCCTTACTCACCTTATCAGCAGGAAATCCTGAAGATTTATGAGGAATATGTGCTGCGTGACGTGAAGGATATTCCCGACGACATAGCCGCCATTCTGCGTAAATTCGGCGAAAGTACTGCTGCCAAACAGCCTTCGGCCAAAGAGGTGTTGCGCTATCGGCTCTGGCTGGATCAGAAGTACACCAGTCCTTATACGGGGCAAATCATTCCGCTGGGCCGCCTTTTTACGCGAGATTATGAAATAGAGCACATCATTCCGCAGAAGCGCTATTTCGACGATTCGCTGAGCAACAAGGTCATTTGCGAGTCGGCCGTCAACAAGCTGAAGAGTGCGCAGCTGGCCCACGAATTCATCAGCCAGCACCACGGCGAGGTGGTGGAACTGGGCAATGGTCGCACTGCCCGCATTCTGGAGCTGGAGGATTACGAAAGATTGGTTAAGGATAATTATTCTCATGTCCGTTTGTCGCACAAACGGCGCAACCTGTTGCTGGACGAGGTGCCCGAGGCCTTCATTGCCCGTCAGCTCAACGATACGCGCTACATCAGCAAGTACGTGAGCATGTTGCTCTCCAACATCGTGCGCGGGGAGGATGAGCGCAGCGTGAACTCCACGCACCTCATTGCCACCAACGGCAGCATTACCACCCGCCTGAAGCAGGATTGGGGCATCAATGATGTGTGGAACGCCATTGTCATGCCGCGTTTTGAGCGGCTCAACGGGATGGTGCAGACGGGAGACCATATGGAAAATGTGTATGTTAAGCTCAATACGCAAGGTCACTTGATTCCCAATGTACCTCTTGACCGGCAGCGCGGATTCAGCATGAAGCGCATTGACCATAGGCATCACGCCATGGATGCCATCGTCATAGCCTGCGCCTCGCGCAACATGGTGAACTATTTGAACAACGAGTCGGCCCGTAAGGGAGCCAAGGTGACGCGCATGGACTTGCAGCACCTGCTGTGCACCAAGACGCGGGCGGATGCCAATGGCAATTATAGATGGGTGATGAATAAGCCCTGGCCTACGTTTACCACTGATGTGCGCCATGCGCTGGAGGACATAGTGGCCAGCTTCAAGCAGAACCGGCGGATAATGTCTCCCACTGTAAATTACTTTGACCACTATGACCCTGCCACCGGCAAGAAGCGGCGGAAAAAGCAAACCCAAGGCGAAATGCAGGCCGTGCGCAAACCGCTGCACAAGGCCACGTTGTATGGCGAAATCAATTTGCGCAGCATAAAGGAGGTAAGTCTGAAACAGGCTTTGGAGCAGCCGCAGCGCATGGTCAACAAGGACCTCCGGCATAAGTTGCAGACTTTGCAGGCTGAGGGCTTGAACTTAAAGCAGATGACGGCATATTTTGCGGAGCATCATGACGAATGGGCTGATGTCAATGTCAAGAAAATAGCGGTTTACGTTTATTCTAAAGAAGAGGGCAAGGCACGCTATTTTGCTTCCCGTTGCGCGCTGGACAAGAGCTTTACACGGGAAACCATTGAGCGCAAGGTGGCCGATACGGGCATTCAGCAGATTTTGCTGCGCCATCTGGCTCATTATGAGAATGCCGAGCAGGCCTTCTCGCCCGAGGGTATTGAGGAGATGAACCGGCATTTGACGGAGCTGAATGGCGGTAAGCCTCATCAACCCATCTATAAGGTGCGTAAATATGAGCAAGCTGACAAATATCCCGTAGGACAACGTAACTGTAAGGCGGCCCAGTTTGTGGAGGCGGAAAAAGGTACCAACCTCTATTTTGCCGTTTATGAGGCTGAAAGTGAGCCTCACAAGCGTTGTTTTGCCACCATACCGCTGCGTGAGGCTGTACTGCGTTTGAAAAAAGGCTTGCCGGTGGCTCTGGAAACCAATATGGCCGGGGAAAAACTGAAGTTTGTGCTTTCGCCGCTTGATTTGGTGTACGTGCCTACGCCAGAGGATCTGGCACGAGGACAGGTGCAGCTACCACTGGACAAGAAAAGAATTTATAAGATGGTGTCGTCTTCTGGTAATCAATGCTTCTTTGTCTTGGCCAATGTGGCTTCAGCTATTGTAGACAAATATGAGTTCTCTTCTTTAAATAAAATGGAACGGGCTGTAACCGGCGAAATGATAAAGGAAATTTGCTTGCCGCTTGACGTGGACCGACTCGGAAACGTGCATTTGCGCCAGTAGCCTGTTGAACTGATACATGCAACCTGAGCAGGGAAGACGTCGGAATCAGCGATGGCTTTCCTGCTCAAGTGCTTTTTAACCTAAACGAGACGAAAATACGATGATTAAGAAAACACTTTATTTTGGAAATCCGGCTTACCTGTCGCTCCGGCAGAATCAGCTGGTCATTCAGCTGCCCGAGGCGGAGGAAAATCTGGCCGACTGCCTGAAGGCTGAGGCTGTGCGCACGGTGCCTATTGAGGATATCGGCGTGGTGGTGCTGGACCACCGTCAAATTACGCTGACTTCTGCCCTGATGGCGGCACTGTTGGATAATAATTGCGCATTAATCAGTTGCGACAGTCGCGGCCTGCCGGTGGGGCTGACTTTGCCGTTGAGCGGGCATACCATTCAGAACGAGCGTTTCCGCAAACAGCTGGAGGCTTCCGTGCCGCTGCGCAAGCAGCTGTGGCAGCAGACCATACAGGCCAAAATCAGCAACCAGGCCACGGTGTTGCAGCGTTATACCCGACAGGAGGTGAAGTGTATGCGCGTGTGGGCCGCGGGCGTGAAGAGCGGTGACCCCGAAAATGTGGAAGCCCGGGCGGCGGCCTATTACTGGAAAACGCTGTTTGGGCCTGGATTTACGCGCAACCGTGATGGACCACCGCCCAACGCCCTGCTCAATTACGGCTATGCCATATTGCGGGCCGTGGTGGCGCGGGCTCTGGTGAGCAGCGGGTTGCTGGCCACGTGGGGCATTCACCATCATAACCGATACAATGCCTATTGTCTGGCCGACGACATTATGGAACCCTACCGGCCGTATGTAGACGAACTGGTGTGGACGCTGGTGGAGGCGCACGGACTGGATGGCTGCGCCACGTTGAGCCGCGAACTGAAGGCGGAACTGCTGCGCATACCCGTGCTGACGGTAGTGATGGGCGGGCGGCGCAGCCCCCTGATGGTAGCGGCCAGCCTGACGGCCAGCTCGCTCAGCAAGTGTTTTAATGGAGAGAGTCGGAAAATAGTGTACCCGGAGTTATGATGGACCGACTGAGTGAATACAGAGTAATGTGGGTATTGGTATTTTTTGATTTGCCTACGGCCACGCCGCGCGACCGCAAGGCGTATGCGCAGTTCCGTACGAGTTTGCAGCGGGACGGGTTTACCATGTTTCAGTTTTCGGTGTATGTGCGTCATTGTGCCAGTCAGGAGAATGCGGCAGTCCACGTAAAGCGGGTCAAGTCCATCTTGCCCACGTATGGCAAGGTGTGCATTCTGTGCATTACGGACAAGCAGTTTGAACAGATTGAGGTATTTTACGGGCGCAAAACGCAGCGTACGCCCGGCCCCGGATTACAACTGGAATTATTCTAAAGCAAGCGCCCCACCAACTGGCGGGACGCTTACTTTTTTATTTTCTAATGATCTTTGTATCTTCTTTATTCTCAGTGAATTGTGTAGATTCAGCTGTGATGTATGGTACAAAGTTACAAAAATGAGAGCAAATCACAACGCGTTGAACTACATTGGGGCAACGATGCAGCTGTGATGTATGGTACAAAGTTACAAAAATGAGAGCAAATCACAACGTTTTGCTTCAGCAAGGCGTAATTGCAAGAGCTGTGATGTATGGTACAAAGTTACAAAAATGAGAGCAAATCACAACCAAGTCATAATCCAGTGATTCCAACGTGAGCTGTGATGTATGGTACAAAGTTACAAAAATGAGAGCAAATCACAACCTTTCCAGCTTGTCGTAATAATCAGCATCCGCTGTGATGTATGGTACAAAGTTACAAAAATGAGAGCAAATCACAACCTAACTTTGTCAAGAGGTTTGAACGCGAGAGCTGTGATGTATGGTACAAAGTTACAAAAATGAGAGCAAATCACAACAGAATTGAATCGAATGGCATTCGATGATTAGCTGTGATGTATGGTACAAAGTTACAAAAATGAGAGCAAATCACAACTTGAGCTTTAACGGCCCGGCTTCGTCGCCCGCTGTGATGTATGGTACAAAGTTACAAAAATGAGAGCAAATCACAACACCCACTCACGGGGAACACGGCAAGACGGAGCTGTGATGTATGGTACAAAGTTACAAAAATGAGAGCAAATCACAACGCCCCAACCAGCGAGGCGCCGTCCAGTGAAGCTGTGATGTATGGTACAAAGTTACAAAAATGAGAGCAAATCACAACTTACCGAGGTTTACGGGTATGATATGGAAGCTGTGATGTATGGTACAAAGTTACAAAAATGAGAGCAAATCACAACCGGCAATGTACCCGATTATCAACGATTATAGCTGTGATGTATGGTACAAAGTTACAAAAATGAGAGCAAATCACAACTCAGTATCTAAAGGTAAAATCTTTTATTGAGCTGTGATGTATGGTACAAAGTTACAAAAATGAGAGCAAATCACAACTATTACTTTGATACACTTCAAGAAATAACGCTGTGATGTATGGTACAAAGTTACAAAAATAGAGTAAATCACAACTCATTTTCCGGTACAGTGTGGATGGATTACGTGTGAGGTACGGTAAACTTATGATAGGGATATATGTATAAAAAATGCCCACCGATAAAGGACGATGGGCTTAGGGCCTAAATAACACAACGGAATCAAATCCTTATTGTGATTTGCTTCATTTTTGATAGGAGCAAAGTAACAAAAAAATAGCGAAATGAACAAACTTTGCAGGCAAAAAAAATGCGGATGACGGTTTTGGAGGTGTTGCCATAATGGGAGGTAAGACGGGATTGCTTGTTATCGGAACGAAAAAAAACAAACTGAGGCTTTGTTTGGCACACGCTTTGCACTATCTTTGCGTATAATAAAAGTGGAACTGTCAGGTATGTATTTAAAAAGTATATTATGGGCCGGCGTGCTTTGGGCTTGCGTCAGTACGGCCGGTGCGCAGAGCGCGCGTGAGGAAATAAAGACTGACGTGAGGCTCTCGGCCAGTAACTATTGTGCCTACCGTGAGCCACAGGGAGTGCGGCTGACGCCGGCGCCGTCGGGCTATGAGCCTTTTTATTTGAGTGCGTATGCCCGCCACGGTTCGCGCTTTCAGATTAACCCGAACGAGTATCGGGAGCCGTTGCGCGTGTTGCAGCAGGCCGACTCGGTGGGGGCGCTGACGCCACTGGGGCAGCAGGTGCTGGCGGTGGTGGACAGCGTGGCGCGTATGGCAAACGGGCGTTACGGCGAACTGACGCCGCTGGGCGCGCGGCAGCACCGTGGCATTGCGGCCAGAATGTATGCCCGCTTTCCGCAGGTGTTTGAGGGTAGGGCTGACATCAATGCCCGTTCGACGCCGGTGGTGCGCTGCATCCTCTCGATGCTCAACGAATGCTGTACGCTGCAGGGGCTGAACCCGCAGTTGCAGGTGACGACCGACGCGTCGGCTCACGACATGTATTATATGAACGACGAGTTCAACCGCGTGACGCGCTATCGTGGCGAAAAGGCGGCGCAGGCTTCGTTGCGCGACTTTCGCAGCCGGCAGGTGAAGCCCGACCGGCTGATGCGCTCGCTGTTTGCCGACACGGCTTACGTGAGCCGTTACGTGAAGGCCGGCCGCCTGATGGGGCAGTTGTTTGACCTGGCGTCGAACATGCAGAGCTTGGACACGTCGCTCGACCTTTATAATCTGTTTACGACGGACGAGTGTTACGACCTGTGGCTGCGCGACAATTACGACTGGTATGTGAACTACGGGCCGTCGCCCCTGACGCAAGGCAAGCTGCCCTACATGCAGGCCAACCTGCTGCGTAACATCTTGGATACGGCCGATACGTGTGTGGCGCGCCGGCAAAACGGGGCTACGCTGCGTTTCGGTCATGAGGTGTGTGTGCTGCCGCTGGCCTGCCTGATGGAGCTGGACAGTTGCGGATATGCTACGACGTGTGCCGACTCGGTGGCAATGAGCTGGCGTAACTACCGCATTTTTCCGATGGCTTCGAACATCCAGATGGTGTTTTACCGCAACAAGCAGAACGACATTCTGGTGAAGGTGTTGCTCAACGAGCGTGAGGTGCGTCTGCCGGTGCCTACGCGCCGGGCGCCTTACTACAAATGGACGGACGTGAGGGCTTACTACCGCCAGAAACTGGCGCAGGCCGACTGAATGAGAACAAACTGAACAATATATTGTATATACGGATAGATCTATGATCATAGAAATGAGAGGCATCACCAAGCGTTTTGGTCAGCTGGAGGTGCTGAAAGGAATAGACCTGGATATTAACAAGGGCGAGGTGGTGAGCATTGTAGGCCCGAGTGGCGCCGGAAAGACGACGCTGCTGCAAATCATGGGTACGCTCTACAAGCCCGACAGCGGCAGCGTAAGCATTAACGGCGAGGACGTGTTGCGGCTGAAGGGAAACGCCCTGTCGCGCTTTCGTAACCGCCATTTGGGATTTGTGTTTCAGTTCCATCAGTTGCTGCCGGAGTTTACGGCGCTGGAAAATGTGATGATTCCGGCCTATATCGGTGGCATGAAGGGACATGCGGTGAAGCAACGGGCGGAGGAACTGCTCGACTTTATGGGGCTGGCCGACCGTATGGAGCACAAGCCCAACGAGTTGTCGGGCGGCGAGAAACAGCGCGTGGCCGTGGCGCGGGCTTTGATTAACCAGCCCGACGTCATCCTGGCCGACGAACCTTCGGGAAGTCTGGACAGCCGGAACAAGGCCGAGCTGCACCAGTTGTTTTTCGACCTGCGCGACAAAACCGGGCAGACTTTTGTTATCGTGACCCACGACGAGGAACTGGCTGGCTTGACCGACCGTACCATTCACATGGTGGACGGAATGATAAATACTCAGCATCATGAAGATAGCACAACAACTGACTGAGCTGGTGGGGCACACGCCCCTGTTGCAGCTTAACGCATATAGCCGTGCAGCGGGACTGGAACAGCCGCTGGTGGCCAAGTTGGAAATGATGAATCCCGGCGGCAGCGTGAAGGACCGTGCGGCAATGAACATCATTGCTGAGGCCGAGCGCTCCGGCCGCCTGAAGCCCGGGGGCACTATTATTGAACCGACCAGCGGCAACACGGGCATTGGTCTGGCCTGGCTGGCAGCCGTGAAGGGGTACCGCATGATTGTGGTAATGCCCGACACGATGAGTCAGGAGCGCCGAAAACTGGTGCAGGCCTTTGGGGCTGAACTGCATCTGAGCGACGGCCGCATGGGCATGACGGGAGCCGTGGAACTGGCCAACCGCTTGCGGGCCAGGATTCCCGGTTCGATGATTGCCGGACAGTTTGAGAATCTTGCCAACCCGCGTATTCACGAACTGACTACGGCCGAGGAAATCTGGCAGGACACTGACGGCAAGGTGGCGATGCTGATTGCCGGTGTGGGTACAGGGGGAACACTGTGCGGCACGGGGCGACGCCTGAAGCAGCTGAATGCGAATATCGAGGTGGTGGCCGTAGAGCCGGCCGACTCACCTCTGCTCAGCCAGGGGCGCACGGGGGCACACGGCCTGCAGGGCATCGGTCCTAATTTCCTGCCGCTGAATTACGACGGGAGTGTGGTTGACCGCATCAGTGCCGTAACCTACGATGAGGCGCTGCGCGCTGCCCGCCTGTTGGCCCGCACGGAGGGCCTGCTGGCCGGAATATCCTCGGGGGCAGCCCTGGCTGCTGCTACCGAACTGGCGCGTCAGCAGCCGGAAGGCATGAAAGTCGTGATACTGCCGGATACGGGCGACCGCTACCTCTCCACGCAGGAGTTTGACGAAGAGAATTATCCGTTGCCCTGAGGCGGACTAAAAAACAAAGTAAAAGATTCTGGCAAAAAAAACAATATGTTTGAATTAGGAAAATGGAATGACCTGAGCATCGTGCGCTTTACGGACCACGGCGCCTATCTGGACGGAGGAAACGGGGTAGAGATTCTGATGCCCCGCCGATATGTACGTGATGAAATGCGGCCGGGCGACGTGGTGCACGTGTTTGTTTATCTGGACCAGAGCGAGATGCTGGTGGCCACCACCGAGCAGCCGCTGGCACAGGTGGGCGAATTTGCGTGGCTCAAGGTGTCGTGGATCAATGAGTATGGCGCCTTTCTGAACTGGGGCCTGATGAAGGATCTGTTTGTGCCTTTCAGCGAGCAGAAAATGAATATGATGGAGGGGCGCAACTATATTGTACACATTCATGTCGACCCGCAAACCTGCCGCATTGTAGGTTCGGCCAAGGTGGAGCGTTATCTGGACCGCCGGCGCCCTGTTCTGCACCGGGATGAGGAGGTGGACATCCTGATTTGGCAGAAGACGCCGCTGGGCTTCAAGGCCATCGTGAACAATGCCTTTGCCGGTCTGCTGTATGACAATCAGTTGTTTGGTGCCGAGCTGCACACCGGCGACCGCCTGAAGGCCTATGTGGTGCAGGTGCGCCCCGACTATAAAATAGACCTTTCGCTGCAGCGTCTGGGCAAGAGCCGCTTCCGTGACTTTGCGGAGGTATTGCTCGACGAGTTGCGCCAGGCCGGCGGCACGCTTCCCTTTACCGACGCTTCGTCGGCCGAGGACATCACAGCGCGCTTTGGCGTAAGCAAAAAGACCTTTAAGCGCGCCGTGGGCACCCTCTACCGCCAACGCCTCATCACGCTGGAGCCAGGCAGCATCAGTCTGACAGAAGGGGAGAAATAGTGACCTTGCAGTGCAGCATAGGAGTTTTGCATAGCTTCAGTTCGTTGCTTATTGACAAAGAAAGAATGCAGCTTGACTGTTTCAAATGTTGAAAACTTTGTTTTCCGTTTGCCTCTGTGCTCGCCTTTCACTATCTTTGTGGAGTAAAAACATTATAAAAAAACAATTTATCGCTTTAATATATGTTCGACGTAAAGAAATGCCTCAGTGATTGTGAGGAAAAAATGGAAATGAGTGTGATGCACCTTGAGGAAAAATTGGCCCAAATCCGTGCCGGAAAAGCCAACGTACACATCCTGGATGACATCCGTGTCAATTCCTACGGCAGCATGGTACCCATTAACAATGTCGCTGCTCTGACCACGCCCGACGCACGTACCATCGCTATCAAGCCCTGGGATAAAAATATGTTCAAGGTAATTGAAAAAGCCATCATCGACTCAGAAGTGGGCATTATGCCCGAAAACAACGGCGAGGTTATCCGTCTGGGTATTCCGCCTTTGACCGAGGAGCGCCGCCGCCAGCTGACCAAACAGTGTGGCAAAGAGGGCGAGGAATGTAAGGTGGCCGTACGCAATGCCCGCCGCGAGGGTATTGAGCGCCTGAAGAAGGCACAGAAAGAGGGTCTGGCCGAGGATGCCGAAAAGGATGCTGAAAACGAGCTGCAGAAGATTCACGACAAGAAGATCAAGCAGATTGAAGCTCTCCTTCAGGCTAAGGAAAAGGAAATCATGACCGTATAAAAAACTGTGCGCAACATGCAAAGCAGGTCGGATGGTCGACCTTGTAAAACGTTAGGCGAATCCTGCTCCAAAAAGGGCGTTTCTTTTTTGGAGCAGGATTCATTGGCTTCATTAAAAAACGGGAAATAAATGGACAAGAAGGGAAACATACACGGAATGGTGGTGCGCAGCACCGGCAGCTGGTATCAGGTGCTGACTGACGACGGCCGGCTGGTGGCCTGTAAGGTAAAGGGAAATTTCCGCCTGCGTGGCATACGCTCAACCAATCCTGTGGCCGTGGGCGACGGGGTGCACATTACGGAGGGCGATGCCGACACGGCTTTCATTGTGGACATTGACGAGCGGAAGAATTACATTATCCGCAAGGCCTCGAACCTGTCGAAACAAAGCCATATCCTGGCGGCCAACATCGACCAGGCGCTGCTGATGGTGACGGTGGCCTATCCCGAAACCACCACCACGTTTATCGACCGTTTCCTGGCTTCGGCCGAGGCCTACCGCGTGCCGGTGGTGCTGGGCTTCAACAAGTTTGACAGTCTGGAGGGCGAGGCGCTCGACATGGCGCGCTATCTGATGCAGATTTACGGCGACATCGGTTATCCCTGTTTTGCCATTTCGGCGCTCAGCGGCGAGGGGCTCGACCCGTTGCAGCAGTTGCTGGCCGGGAAAATCACCCTGCTGGCCGGCCATTCGGGCGTGGGTAAATCAACCCTGCTCAACCAGCTCATTCCTGAAGCACACGCACGTACGGCAGCTCTTTCGGACGCTTACGGCACGGGGGTGCACACCACCACGTTCAGCGAGCTTTACCGCATGCCCGACGGCGGAGCGCTCATCGACATTCCGGGGGTAAAGGGCTTCGGCACGTTTAATATTGAGCCGGAGGAGCTGTCGCATTATTTCCGTGACATATTCAAGCTCTCGGCCGACTGCCGCTTTGGCAACTGCACCCATACGCACGAGCCGGGCTGCGCCGTGCTGCAGGCGCTTGAGGAGCACCGCCTGGCGCCTACGCGCTACCAGTCGTATCTGAATATGCTGGGCGACAAGGACGAGGCCAAATACCGCCCGGCTTATTAAGTTCCAGCTGCCGGCATAGGCCGTGCGGAACACGTATCGGATGAAAAAAGATTACTGAAATGGAAAACCCACAACCCACAACCCACGTACACAACAAGCAGGAGTATCCGCCCATGCATACGGCCGAGCATCTGCTCAATCAGACCATGGTGCGCATGTTTGGCTGCAAGCGGTCAGAAAACGCGCACATAGAGCGTAAGAAGAGTAAAATATCGTTTATTCTCGGGCAGGAACCTACGCCGCAACAGGTGGAGGAAATCGTGATGTGCATGCAGGAGCTGATTAAGGCCGACCTGCCCGTAACCTACCGCCTGGAGCCGCGCTCCAACCTGACGGCCGAACAGCAGCGTCGGCTGCCGGAGGGTACAGAAGGCGAGGTACGCATGGTCAGGATTGGAGATTACGACGACTGTCCCTGCATCGGCGCATGGAGCATGGACTATGTAGGCCGTTATTGGGACAATACTTCAAAAGAAGGC
>OGYL01002077.1_pt1 | contig 14543 bp, 10 predicted proteins | sample 1576541 | NCBI WGS metagenome assembly OGYL01 (sample SAMEA3541551, study PRJEB24748) | human gut metagenome | biome: human gut; feature: human-associated habitat; material: faeces | place: China | collected 2012 | reverse complement strand
TAATTTTTACGAATAATCCAGAACTATATGGATGTTAGTCCTGCAAAAAGGTCTTATTTTACCTGTGCCAATGTATGGTGGAAGTTACTTTTTCATTCAACCACATTCTGTGAATCCTTAAATGAAAAACTAACTTCCACCTTTAGTCTGTTTTGCTCTACATTAGGAACTGGGGGTGGAAGTTAGTCTTGCAATCGTTTATTCTATAAGAAATACCAGGGCTCCTCCCTGGTCATATCCTCCAACTACCGGAAATGGGATATTTTTATTGTATAGGAGGATTCATTTATGTCTACTAAAGCTACTGGAAACAAAAAACACCTTACCCTTGCTGATCGTGCTGCCATTGAACATGGTATCAGCCGTGGGGAAAATTTCACGCAGATTGCCTGCAGAATCAACAAGGATTCTTCTACCATTTCCAAGGAGATTCGGCGTCACCTTTTCCGGGTTCCTCATTTTCAAAACGAAACCCAGCGGAAGCGCTCAGAATGCGAGCATTTTCAGAACTGTGTAAAGCAGCATATCTGCGTAAGAGAGGAACAAGAAAAGCCTTCATCCTGTTCTTTTAAGGCAGGATGAAATCCACGGCAAGGAAAAAGGGGAAACTGAAAAAAGAGCCTTATTCCGCCGTGATGCCGCCTTTTTCATCGTCCAGAATGCCTGACTTTTCCAGATAGTAGTCATATCCACCTGCGTAGGCGGTGATGGTCCCCCGGTTCACATGCAGGGTTTTTTGTGCCAGGGAACGGATGAAGTGCACATCGTGGGAGATGAAGACCAGTGTTCCTTCATAATGCTTCAGAGCCTGCACCAGGGCTTCTACGGACAAAAGGTCCAGGTGGGTGGTCGGCTCGTCCATCAGCAGGAGGTTGGGCGGATCCACCAGGAATTTGACCAGGCTGAGCCGCGATTTTTCCCCGCCGGAAAGAACGCTGACGCGTTTTTCCACATCCAGCCTCCGGAACAGGAAGGAACCCAGGATGGAACGCGCTTCTTCCTCCCGGATTTCAGCGCTGCATTTCATGATTTCCTCCAGCACGGTATTTTCCGGATTCAGGTTTTCCGTTCGCGCCTGGGAGAAGTAGCCGATGCGCGTCGTGGTACCGGGAGTGCGTTGTCCGGAGTCAATGGGGATGATGCCCGCCAGGATTTTGAGAAGAGTGGATTTGCCCGCGCCGTTCGGGCCTACAAGAACAGTGCGCTCCCCGCGTTCTACCAGCAGGTCCAGGTTTTCATAAACCCTGCGGTCGCCATAGGATTGGCAGACTTTTTCCAGCTCAATGACTTTCTGGGTGCTGCGCGGAGGCTGGGGGAAGTTGAATTTAAATACTTTCCTGCGGGCTACCGGTTTTTGAATGATTTTCATCTTTTCCAGCTGCTTGATGCGGCTCTGGACTTGCCCGGCTTTGGAATTGATGGAGCGGAAACGGTCAATAAATTCCTGAATGTGCGCTATTTCCTTCTGCTGGTTGCGGTAGGCCGCCTGAAGCTGCTCGAAGCGCACGTCCTTTTGTTGGAGGAAGTCCGAGTAATTGCCGCGGTATTCCACCAGTTCTTCGTTGTCGATGTCGTACACGCTTTCCACCAGCTCATCCATGAAATCCCGGTCGTGGGAAATCATCAGGATGGCTCCGGGGTAGTTTTTCAGGTATCGCTGGAGCCACAGCAGGGACAGGAGGTCCAGGTGGTTGGTAGGTTCGTCCAGCATCAGGAGGTCCGGCTCCAGGACAAGGAGCTTGGCCAGGTACGCGCGCATGATCCAGCCGCCGGACATTTCCCGGGCGGGGCGGTGGAAGTCGCTTTCCCGAAAGGCCAGCCCTTTGAGAATTTTTTTGGCTTTGGGCTCCAGCTGGTAACCGTTGGCGGCGTTGAAGGTGTCAATGGCTTCCGCGTATTCCGGCGTATCCGTTTTGTTGGCGTTTTCCGCCGTCCGGATGGTGTGGATGGCCTGTTCCATTTCCGGCGTGATGCCCAGGGCGATTTCCAGAACGGTTTCATCCTTCGGTTCGCTGGCTTCCTGGGGAAGATAGCCCACGATGGCGTATTCATCCATGCTGATGGAGCCTTCGTCCGGCGTGTCTTCTCCCAGAATCATGCGGAACAGGGTGGATTTGCCTGCTCCGTTGGGGCCAACCAGAGCCACCCGTTCCCCCCAGTTAATGGTCATTTCCGTTTCCCTGAACAAGGTCCGTCCGGCGTGGGATTTTGTGAGATTTTTGATCGTCAGCATGGTGAAGAGAGGATGTATTCTACCGGGATGGAAAGGGGAAGGCAAGAGCCGTCAGGGCGGAGGCAGGCATTTTTGAAAGCTTTACTGGATTTTTACGCGTAGTCTGCTAGCCTTGGCGCGCCATGCCGACCACGCAGACATTCAGGCTTTTGCTTGCTGCCGCCCTTTTGTGCGGATGGAGTTCCTGCTGTACTCCTCCGGCGGAGGATTATATACAACAACCTTACGTGCAGCAGCAAATGTCCGGGCTGGCTAATGCCTTCCTGGCGCTGCTGCCGCCGGATCAGGCCTCTCTTCCCGCTGCCGGAGCGGAGGCCAGGTGGCTGGCGGACACGGCCGTGGTCCAGTCCGCAGCGATTGCCCGGGACAACAGGACTGTGCTGTTTGGCTGGCTGAACAATATTCTGGTCAATTCCAACCTGCGCGACAGGGGGCTGTGCTGGCAGGTCCAGCAGGATTTGTACCGGGACCTGCGCCGCCGCCCCGTGAAGTATTTCCGCATAGGGCTGACGATTCGAGACCGTGGAACGGGCAGGGAGCACAGTTGCGTGTATGTCAATGCCGTGGGGAAGGGATTGCAGGGCTCCATTGTTCTGGATGCCTGGAAGAACTGCGGGCATCTGGTGACGCTGACCCAGAAGGACCGGGAAGGCGGCAAATGGGAGGAGGACTGGCGGGAACCATTTGTTTCCAAGGCCTTTCCGGAGGGCCATTCCTACGGCATGGAACATCACCTGGTCTGGCCCGGGTGGGCCAGGAAACGCCCCATGCTGGTTCAGCGGATATTTCAGTCCGATCAGCAGAATGAGGCGAAGGCGGCCGCTGAATAAAGGGGAAGCCTGATCCGGCAGGAACCGGCACACGGTGCTGCGCCGCGGCGGTTTGCGGTATCCGCCGTTTTTAAGGAAAATCCCGGCGAATCGGCAAATGGCGGAGGGAATCCGGACTCAGGGCAAATAAAAACGCACTCAGTGCGTACACCGAGTGCGGATTAATTGGATAATTTGCTAGTGTTGCAGGGCAAAACCCCGCTGCAAACTTACTTGCCCTTGGCCTGCACAACCGGAGCGGGAGCAGGAGCGGTGGTTTGCTGTTGCTGCTGCTGCTGGGAGCAAGAAGCGACCAGGCAAGCGGCGCCGGCGATGGCGAGGATAGCGATGTTCTTCATAATTCGAATTAAATACAGTGTTTGTTAACTACTGGAACCTCCGCATCCACGGAGGTTTGCTGGCACCAATGTAAATGGTGGCAAGTAGAAATCAAGAGATTTTCTTGTTCCATGTCACGGCATTACAGAAAAGAGCAGGACCCCCGGTTTCTGAAGTCCTGCTCTTTTTGATGCGTTATGGAAAACGGATTGTTTCAAAACCGTTTTTTGCGCTTACAGGCTGCTCCCAAGCTCAATGATGGAGTAGTCCCCGTCCGGCCTCCGGTACACGATCTGGAGCACGTCTCGCCGCGCATTCCTATAGAGTACGAATGGCTTATCGGAAAGTTCCAGTTCCATGATGGCTTCTTCCTTGTAAAGCTTTTTGAGATTGTAGCTTTCTCTGTGAATGAGCAGGGGTTCCGGGTCTTCCGGGGAATCTCCTGGGTAATCCAGCACGGAATCGTCATATACCGTTTCATCCAGCTTGCGGATGGTTTCCTGGTGATGGGGACGGAAATTCTTCATCAGGCGCGTTTTGTGCTTGCGCATGCGGCGCATGATTTTGGTGATCGTTTCATCAATGCAGGCGTACATGTCCGTCCCTTCCGTGGACGCGTCAATGGTGATATGATCCGAGCAGAACAGGATTACCTGGGAAATCTTGCGGTCGCGTTGCACATCAAGCAGTACTTTAACCTCCATAATGCGCGGGAAATCCAAGCGGATCCCCTCAATTTTTTTCGTTACGAATTCCCGAATCGCGTCTGTGACTTCCACGTGGCGCCCCGTGATCGTAATGGGTGTGTTTACGTTTACCTTTTGCATTGTCGTACCTCTTTCTAGTTGATGTTAATGCGCGGACCCCGTCCGCACCTTTCAAGATATACAGATTTGACAATGCTTGTCGAGGAATCCTTTCTTTTTTTCGCGTGCGGGGAAAGGCGCTTTTCCTTTTCCGTTTCCATATGCCGGACCTGGGCGGCTCTCCTACCTGTTGTGAGCCAATCAATCGGGGAGCGGCCGTTTCCGTTTATCGCTTTCCGTCGTCTTCGGAATACGTTTGAACGTCTTTGTCATACAATTGCGGGTATAAAAAAAATTATTTGAAAGTACTTGACATGCTGCGGAAATGCCTTATAACAGTTGCGCACTCCTCTACAGATGCTCTCTAAATCGCGGGATGGAGCAGCCAGGTAGCTCGTCAGGCTCATAACCTGAAGGTCGCAGGTTCAAATCCTGCTCCCGTAACCATTTGAAAACCCTGCAAGTTCATTGCTTGCAGGGTTTTTTCGTTACGGATGGAAAAGCATCCGGCGAGTATTGGGAGTCTGTTGTTTCTGGGAGTTTTTGTATTCGGGGAACTGGTGCCCAAGAGGGTTGGAATGTGTGCTCCGGAAGTAATTTCCAAACTGGCGGCTGTGCCGATGAAAGCCTTTTCTTGTGCCGCAGCTCCCTTTGTATGGGTGCTTTCCAAAAGCACGGTTTTCGCATGCAATTTGCTGGGAGTCAGGAATACGACTGACAGGGTGACGGAAGAGGAAATCCGCCTGATGATTCAGGAAAATGCCCGGGATGGGGATATACAGGATGTGGAATGTATATTTAATCTCGGTGACCGGAATTTGGAGTCCATCATAACTTCGCGGGGGGGGATATTGCATGGCTGGATGCCAAAATGACGGAACAGCCGTGCGGTCAGGGTCAGAGGTCCGTTATCCGTTTTAGACCTTATTATAAACGGATAACATGAGAAACGTCGCCACCAATGTGGCTAGTCGTTTTTTTCATGTTGTTTTGTGCTTATGATCTACGGTGTTTCCCTTTTGATGCTGCGTTGATTTCAGTAAGCTTCATTTTGTGCTTTGTCTGCCGTTTTCGATTGTCTGAGAGGTTTTCTCTTTTGAATCATGCGGTTTCAACGGACCGTAGAAATAGGAGGCGGTGGCTCCCCCGTCAATCAGGAAGTCCGCGCCGGTGATGAAAGCACCCTTGCCGCCCATCAGCAATTCCGCTACATGGGCTATTTCATCCGCCGTACCGGGTCTTCTTGCAGGGCACTTCGCAAACATGTTTCTGTAAAAATCACCTCTGGGACCGTTGAATTCATCGATTGCCAGAGGGGTGACTACAATGCCCGGGGAAATGGAGTTGATGCGTGCGCCTTTGGCACCCCATTTGACGGCTTCCGCCATGACACGCTTGACGTTGCAGCGTTTCGCCATCTGGTAGGCATGCAGAGTATCCTTGATATTCCCGGGTTGGAGGAGTTCGAGGTTCAGCAATTCCTCTGTTGGAGTCATGGCCAGTTGTTCGTCCTGTTCGGCAGTCAGAGCGGGCATGCGGTGACCGGATTGGCTGGAGATAGTTACTCCCGAGCCGCCGGGGCAAATAACTTTCCCCACCTCTTCCAGCAATACGGCGGTTCCGTAGAGATCCACTTTAAGAATGGTTTCAACGGATGCCTGGCTGGGGGAAACCCCCGCTGCATTGACGAGCATGGAAATATTGCCGTACCTCTGTGCTTCTGCAATCAAATGCAGGATGGAGTCCCGGGAAGAGAGATCCATCTCTAAGGGGATGGTGTCAAATCCGGCCTGATTCATCGTCCGGGCAATGGCATGCGCGTTCCAGATATTTTTGTCGCCAATGACGATTTTTATGCCGCTTCCTATTCTGCGGGCAATGGCCATGCCGATTTGCCCGGCTCCCGTCAATATCATGACTTTTTTGGATAGACGTTGTTCCATGGGCTATGAAATCAGTTGAAATGACCGGTTTTTATTCCTAGCCATATGTTATGTTCCTCTAGCCGGACGGTATGGCCCTCCCGCAAAAAGGGCAATGCAAAAACGGCCATAGGTGATGGTATTGCAAAATGGGTCATATGGATTGAAAAACTGAGGGGGGGATGAAAGAACCCAGGCAAAAGTCATGGCAGCATGCCGATTCTTTTCAGCCATGTTTTGACGCCTGCGGCATTGCCCGGCATGTCAATCCCCTCATCATCGGCACGTCCGGGAGTTGTAATATCTCCTGGGTCAAGGTCTTCTGGAAGAGTTGACGGAATGTGCCGGGAATGGGGCGTAAGCCTGTAAATTTGTTGCATGGATTCGTTTAAATAAGTAGTCGCGTCATAAGTAAAGAAGGGAATGAGCGTTTTCCCTTTCAGGTCAAATGCCTCTAAAAAGGTGCAAATCACCATGGCAGGCTGATGCCACCAGATTGGAGAGCCGACGAAGATAGTATCATATTTCGCCATCAGGGAGGCTTCAGGCAAGTTAGCGACCTTTGGGCGCAGGTTTTCATAAGCTTCTTTTTTGACACGGTCGCTGTCGCGGTAAGGGTCGGCATTGTAGGCCTCGGCGGCTTCAATCCGGTAGAGATCCGCTCCGGTCAGTTTCGCAATTTGTTCCGCCACCGCTTTGGTATTGCCCGTTGCGGAGAAATAAACAACCAGCGGTTTTCCCGCATCTTGTCCGGTTCTGCGGACAACAGGCAGCCCTTTTGCCTGCAACAGCGTGTTCAGCTCTTTCCGGACTGCGTCTGCTTCCCCGGGGCCGATGTTCCTGGACACGATATCAAGCAGCTGGTGCAGCTGTGCGGGTGTTATGCCCAGATTCAGGCAGATGCCCATGTGAGAGCGGGCCATTGGTTCCACACCGCCTATGGCCGCGAGGATGGATACGGTAGCCAATTCGCGTTCATCATAGGTCAGAACGTCCCGTTCAAAAATATCTGCAAAAAGGTGTTCTTTCAGGAAACGTTCCATGACCGGGGCAAATTCGGCATAGGCAGCTTTCGGTGCATTGACGGGAATGCTGGAGATTTCCGCAAGAATGGCGCACCCGCGATCGTAGCGGCTGCGCTTGTCCTTTGTGGGGCAGGCATCTTGTCCCGGGGCATCGGCTATGCCTCGGGACTTTCTTTTATCCAGCACGGAGATGAATGTCTGCAACCCCCTCAGGTTTCGCGGAAACCCGCAATAGGCGTAGGAATGCACTAAAACTTCCCGAATTTCATTTATCGTCAATCCACTGTCCAAGGCGGCATTCAGGGCCGGCTGCAGCTGATGCAAATCCCCTCTGCCGGTATAGGCGGCAATGGTGATGATGTGTTTCTGCCTGGAGGTCAATTCCTGGCTGGAAAGGGCGGAATTTGCCGCCAGAGCCAGCACGCACGACATCAGGCAGAACAGGACAGACGATAAAAGTTTCATGAACCTGGGAGAGCAGTTTTACAGGTTTTTCCCGAAGAATTCCGCCAGCTTTCCGACAGCCTGATCCACGTATTCCGGCACGTAGTAGGTCTTGATATGCGTGGCGCCCGGAATGAGGAACAATTCCTTGTTGAGGGTTCCCGTGGCGCGGCTGTAGCATTGTTCCGTCATGTAGAAGGTGTCGGCTCTGCTGCCCGCCATCATCAGCAGGGGCTGGTTAATCAGGTGCATACCTTCGCTCGCGTCAAAGGCAAAGAGGTCCATCAGGCTGCTTTTGGTATAGCGGAAGGTGGAATTGGGGTGGGCGTGGCTTTGCAGATAATAGTCGTAGCCGTCCCGGTAGAGGTCAAAGGGCAGTTGGGCCGCCTGTTCCGGCGTTACTCCTTTCATGTCTCCCACGTATTCCGGCTGACCGCCTTCCGCTTCGCGCTGGCGGGCGGCGCAGGCGTCGGCAAGGCGTTCCTGCACGCTGTTGATCTGCGAGTCGAGAAACCCGTTGCGCCGGACCAGGCCGGTGTTGAACATGCTGAGCGTGGCGACTGCCTTGAAACGCTTGTCCGTCTGTGCGGTTTTCAGGGTGTAGCCTCCTCCGCCGCAAATGCCCAGGATGCCCAGACGGGAGGCGTCCGCTCCGGGATATTGCAGCAGGATGTCTGCGGCGCGGCGGATGTCTTCCATGCGGTTGGCGGGTTTGTCCGTATTGCGGGGAGTCCCTCCGCTGGCCCCCTGGTAGGCCGCGTCAAATGCCAGGCAGATGTAGCCCTGTTCCGCCATGCGCTGGCTGTAAAGTCCGGCCACCTGCTCCTTCACGCCGCCGTTGGGATGCGCCACGACAAGGGCGGGGTATTTTTTCGAGGCATCATATCCGGCGGGCGTATAAACATGGGCGGCAATTTGCAGTCCGTTCAGCGTATAGGTGATTGGATGGATGTTGACGCGGCCTTCCATGTTTTCCGTGACGGCTCCCCGGTAAACCAGCCCCCAGGGATTGGTGTTGTGGCTTTTAATGCCTTTTGCTTCCGTAAATTGGGTTTGGCGGGCTGGGGCTGTTGAAACGACCGGAGAATCATTTGTGTTCATTTGCTGCGCATTTAACTGGTGGTTGAAGGAAATCAGGGAAAGGGCTATTGAAATAATGGCGTTTGTTTTCATGGCATGTACTTTGCTTCCTCAAACAGTTCCCATTCTACCATGAAAGGCTCTCTTCCCGTCGATAGACGGATTACAGGTTTTGCTACCATGATTACAGATGGCGGACGCAGAAAGTAAATGTGCGGGGGAGTGTGCCTGTCACCTGTCAAGTTTGTTCTGCCGGAGCCAGGCGGCCATATGGTCGGCAATGATGTTATTGTTTTTATCGGACATCAGAAAATGCGTATTTCCCCGGATGCCGATTTTGGGCAGTTCCACCAGAGCAGCATGGCCGCCATGCCTGTTGACGGCCTCCACAAATTTGCGTCCCATTTGCAGACGTACGCGCCAGTTTTCCCCTCCAAGCTTATCGGTGACGTTTTCAGGAATATAATCTCCGAAGTAGAGGATGATGGGGATTTGGGTGAGCTTGTTGAATTCCTCCGGCGGAACGGCGATTCCCTTCATCGTGCCGGTGAGGCTGGGCATGTCTTCGGGAACCTCCCCTTCCGGGAAGACGTAGGTGCCCGGTTCCAGGGAAATGATGCCGCGCACTTCCGGGCTGCGGATGGCCGTCAGCCAGCCGGGGAATCCCCCTGCGGAGTGAGTAACCAGGATGCCCTTGCCCACGCGCTTGAAGAGGGCGCTCAGGGCATCGAGTTCTTTTGTCATATCGTGCGTGCCGATATCGGGTGTCATTTGTCGGAAAAACTGGTCCAGGGAATCCTTGTCCGTAGGGAACTGTACTCCCGGGTTGAATGCGGGCCATTCGCCGATCCGGAAGATGTCGAACCAGAACTGCTCGTCGGCAAGTGGCCTGATGGCGGTTTCCGCCGTCGTTCTGCCCGCCCGTCCCCGTCCTGGGAGGTCAACCAGGTAGGTGGCGTATCTTTTGCGCAGGAACATGTCATTAAAGCCCTCCCGTCCGTCCGGTGTTGTCTGCCAGCACCGGGCGGACTGTCCATAGCCATGAATGAAGATTAGAGGAAGCATGCGGGCATCGGCCGGTATCTGGAAGTCCACGGCGGCGTGGTCGGCATGGTAACTCTGGCCGGCTTCAACTGCTTGCCCCCAGCCGGGAAAACGGCTGTTGTCATATGTTCCCGGGCGTTGCAGAATGTTCCCGCCCACGGCAAAACTGCCCTGCCTTGCAATAAGCAGGGGGGCTTGTTCCGCAGCTGGAACAGGGGGGATGCCTCCCGCCTGAATCATGGCCGGAGGCGTGAATATCGATAAGAAAAAGGCAGGGAGGATTAACCGTTTTTTTTTCATCATTTCATGAAGGAGACTGAGTTGTCATGCTTTTGCAAGGGAGGAAAAGCGTGATTTGTTGATTAATGGGTTGATGATTTTTCTGTGATGGGGCTTCCTCCAAACACGTCGGACATGTTCATGAAGGAGAGAGCTGCGTCGATCTGCCGGACTTCATCCGCGGATAGTATTACATGGGCTGCCTCTGCGTTTTCTTTCAGTCTGGAGAACTTTCGTGTCCCCGGAATGGGAACGATCCAGGGCTTTTTGCAGAGCATCCACGCCAGGGAAATTTGTGCCGGAGTGGCCTGTTTTTCTTCCGCCAGATTGCGGAGCAGGAGGAAGAGATCCTTGTTGGCGTCAAAGCTTTCCGGTCTGAACTGAGGCATGGAGCTGCGGTAGTCCGTCCCCGGCTCAAACGTGGAATTTAGGTTGTAGCGGCCGGAGAGCAGGCCGTTGGCCAGGGGGGAGAACGCTACAAAGCCTATTCCCAGTTCTTCCAGTACGGGAAGAAGGGATTCATGATAGCGCGCCATCATGGAATAACGGTTCTGGATGGCGGTGACCGGACATGTTACGTGTGCGCGCCGTATGGCTTCCTCCGTTGCTTCGGAAATACCCCAATGCGCGATTTTGCCTTCACGGATCAACTCCTGCATGACGCCCGCCACTTCCTCCGGCGGTACGGAATCATCCATGCGGTGCTGGTAATACAGGCTGATGCGTTCTACTCCCAGCCTTTTAAGGGAACTTTCCACGGATTGGCGGATTGTGCCGGGGCGGGAATCGGTGATCAGCGGGTATGGTCCGGGGCCTGCCGTGCCGCTGAAACGGATTCCGAATTTGGTCGCAATAACGATCCTGTCCCGGTAGGGCGCCAGCGCTTTCCCCAGCAGTTCTTCGTTGTCGTGGGGGTGTCCGGGCGTTCCGTACACTTCCGCCGTATCAAAGAATGTATATCCCATATCCACGGCCCGGGAAAGGAGTTCCGCCATTTCCTTTTTGTCTGCGGGCGCTCCGTAGGCATGGCTCATTCCCATGCAGCCCAGGCCTATGGCTGAAACCTTCAGGCCGCTTTTGCCCAGCTCCCTGCCTTGGGCGTTGATGTTGTAACGTATGTTGGACAATTGGTTGAAGATGTCGAAACCGTCCAGCATGAACACCAGCTTTCCTTTAAGTACGGATTTGCTTAAATGGAGGTTGCACAAGAGCTCATCCGTGTTCAGTTGGTTGGTTTCAAGTCCACGCCTGCTGTACATCATCAGGTCTCCGCTAAGTCCGAAACCGGCAGGAAGTTCCCAGTTCCCGTTCAACCCGTAGCTGTAATCAAACGTGTTGATGGTGGAAATATTCTTCCCCTTGGCATTCGTCCAATAGAAGTTCCCCCTCAACCCGAGAAACAGCTTGTCTTTCCGGAAGTCCAAACGCAAGGATTCCTTTACGGTCGCCTTGTATACAATATTGCGTATGCTGCTTTGATTGTTCAGGCTGAGGTAATCCACATTGTGGCTATATGTCCAGTCTGTAAAATTGGAAAAATAGAACCATCTTTTTTTGTCAATCGGTGCCACAGTGTTGAATCCACCATAGTAATACCAGTTCCCGTTCACGGTTTCCGGCCTGTAAGTGCGTATACCGGTCGCAGCATCATAGGTCATAGACTGGCATAGGGAATTCATCCGGTAGGTATAATTTGAATAGAAAAAGACCCGGAGTTGTTTTTCCGGTATGCCCCAATTGTAGTCAAACCCTACGAAATGGCTGTGGGTGTCGGGCAGGTTGGGATTCGTCATCCATACTTCCAACGGATTGGAAGTATCCATGTAATTTATCTTATAGGTCAGATTCTGCGCCCATGAATTATACCTGTAATCAAATTTTAGTTGATTGTATTGCCGGTTGTTTTCATCCGGGTAATAAATCATGAACAACCTTGGATTGAAAAAAGCGGTTCTGCGGTTCATTGCCGTGTCCACGACATTCCGCCGGTAATCCAGGTTTTCTTGCACGATATTGACCGGTAGCTCTGCCTGCACCCATAATTTATCTTCATTTTTGTGGTCTTTCCATGCATAATAAACCACGAGCTTCGGGATATGGGTGTAAGTCTCGTTTTTAGAAAAGAAACTGTTGGTCCAATCCATGTATTGCGTCAGGCTCCCCCTTAAAGAAGACAACTGGTCCACCTCATGCGCCCATAATGTCGAGTCCGTAATATCATAAAACGGACGTTCGGAATTCCTGTGATTATATATAAAACTATATTCAAAAGGAATATTCAGGTAATGGCGTTCAAAACTGGAAAGCAAACTGTAAGTCGCCCTGTAATTGAAACTGGAATTCCGGTAATTATCCATGTAATATTTGGTTTTCCGTTCATTGCCGGTATTGTTTCCCTTATTCCAGTACGACATCTCATATCGGTATTTGTTGGAATAGTCATAATCCATATATTTGTATCCGCCAGAAACTTCAAGGAAATCCCTATTGAACTTTTTAGGCCTGAAAGCCAAATAGAAATTTGCTCCACCTGATAGAAAGGATTTTTTTTCGTTTTCCCAACTCCGAAGCTTATTGATTAGGTTTTTCGTATATTCGCGTGAAGCTGTTGGAGAGAAAAGGCTGTCCAAGGCTTCTCCTTCATATCTTTCGCTGAGGTTTGCCTCCATATCCGCACTTCTTGTCCAACTGTCATATTCTTCTTTACTATAGTTTACGTAAGGACTGACTGTAAAGTAGAAACCATACCGGGGAATATACTGGAAAGAGTTGTTGAAATTAACATACCATTTTTCCTGTTGCGTATTCCATTCTTTACGCTGATACACGTTTCCGGATTGAAAGAACGTAGTGGAGTTTTGGTTCATGTCAATATCCTCTTTGTTGTGTACAACGCTTAAACTATGTGTCGTCTTGATTTTTTTCTCTTTGTCCTGCAATAAAAGGTCTATTCCTCCGCTATGCCGGTCGATGGTACCCACCGGATTCACATTGGAGTTCCAATTGCCGTTACCGTCCGGGCTGCTCAAATCCGTAATGTTGTTGAGATTCCCGTATACGGTCAACCTTGTACGGGGTGAAAAGCGAAGTCCGAACAGTTTGGCGCTATATCGGTCTTCTATGCCTCCTCCGGCATCCACATTGGCCATCCATCCCACACTATATTGTTTTTTCAGGTTGACATCCATGACCAACGGCTGTTCCCCTCTTTTTTCCAACCCCATGGCTTTGTCCCTGTCGCTTTGTTTTTCATAAACCTTAATCTGGTTTACCGTATAAGCCGGCAGGTTTTGTAAAGCAATGGAAGGATCTCCCTTAAAAAAATCCTCCCCATTCAAAAGCAAACTGCTGACGAACCTGCCGTTCACATAAATCTGTCCGTTGCCACGAAGCTCCACTCCGGGCAACCGGGCCACCAATTGGTCCAACATGGAGCCTTCCGCCAGTTGGAAAGCATCCGCATTAAATACCACCGTGTCTTTTTTCATCACCATTTTGACCAATGTGGCGGTCACTTTAACTTCTTTCAGTTTGCGTACCATTTCCCTGTGCATCGGGATGGCATCTAAAATAACAGTAGGTCTTCGAGATTTATGATATTTTAAGGTCACGTTCTTATATATGGAGGTATATCCTTTTTTTTCAAGGTGTAGTATATAATTTCCCGAACCCGGTACATTTCCTATTTGGTAATTGTTGTTGGTGATGCCATTGTCGAAAGAAGTTACCGTTCCGATACAAACGCTGTCTTGGCTCAACAGAGAAACTTTCACTCCCGATAAGATACCATGCGTATTTGCATCCAAAACTTGTCCCCATACATCAAACCGTGTCGGTTTGTTTTGAGCTGCGGCAGCGGATAAAACGGCATAAAATATAAATAGAAAGGTAATCCAATGTTTCATAAAACTATTTCTTTTTCGGTTCGCGGTTCAGTTTATACATTACGTGGAACATGAAGTAGCGTGGCATGACATTGTAGTAGGTTTCTGTCTGCCCCTGTGCATTGACGTTATAACGCACATTAGACAGTTGTTTGAACAAGTCGAAGCCGTCTATCATGAATACCAGATTGCCATGAAGGATGGATTTGCTCAGGTGTATGTTACACACTAACTCATCTGTATTCAACAAGTTGCTTTCATAACCTCTCCGGCTGTACATCATCAAGTCTGCACTGACTTCAAGATTCCAAGGCAAAGGGGCTTTTCCCGTAATGCCATAGCTGTAATTATAGCTTTCGATGGTACGTATGTTCGCTCCTTTCGCCCTTGACCAGTTGAAGTTTCCTCTCAACCCGGCAAAGTATCCGTTTTTGCGGAACTCGCAATTCAGGCTTTCTCCCAACGTGGTATTGTTGACCGTGTTACGGATGCTGTGTTCCGCATCATCCAGATTCAGGAAATCCACGCTATGGTTGTAGCCCCAGTTGGTGTAAGTCACTAAGGTGAAGAGCTTTTCCTTGTCTAATGCCGTGGTGGTACTGAACGTACCCCCGATGTTCCAGTTCCCGTTGACGTTTTCTGGCCGGTAAGTCCGGATTCCTGTCATCCGGTCGTAGG
>OGYL01002076.1_pt1 | contig 14557 bp, 12 predicted proteins | sample 1576541 | NCBI WGS metagenome assembly OGYL01 (sample SAMEA3541551, study PRJEB24748) | human gut metagenome | biome: human gut; feature: human-associated habitat; material: faeces | place: China | collected 2012 | reverse complement strand
AGAAAAAGGCCAAGCCGCAGACCAAGGGCAGCGCCGATCTGGACGATTATGACTATGGCGAGGACGAGGACGAATACGAGTTTGAGCCGTATGAGGGCGAACCGGAACAGGATACTACGGAGGATACGGACACATGAGATACTTCACCAATAATCCGCTGGAACGCCTGATGATGCAGAAGCCGAAAGCAGCGCGGGAGGACAAGGCAATATCAATGCTTGCTAAGAATGGGATAGTTTGCGAAAATGCCGAATTTTCCGAAAGCGAGAGCGTTGTAAAAGCTGAGAAGTGTGAGCTTTCAGAGAACATTGCCAAGGTGGAGGAGCTTTTGTACACTCCTGCGAAACTACCTTTTTACCCTATAGTCTGTGTGCCTACCACCTGCGGAACAGGCTCGGAGGCTACACCTTATTCTATCCTGACTTCCCACATCAAGCAGACCAAGAAATCTATTGCCCACAAAATATTCCCGTCACTTGCATTGGTTGACTACGGCTATCTTAAAACATCATCATATGGCGGCATGAAAAGCACCTGCGTTGACGCACTTGCTCACATGATAGAGTCACGGCTCAACACCAACGCAAATGCGTTCAGCCGTGCATACGCTGAGGAGGGTATGAGGCTTTGGGCAAGCTGTAAGGGCTGTCTTGAAACTGATGAGAGATTTGCTCATATGACCGATGATGAGTTCTCAACTTTCATGCAGGCATCAGTGCTTGCAGGCATGGCGATAGCCTACACAGGCACAAGCATACCTCACGGTCTGAGCTACACTTTGACATATGAAAATGGCGTACCCCACGGCAAGGCAGTAGGCGTTTTTCTGTCAGGCTTTTTGAAAAAATACGGTGACAGCATCGAAGCTGAGTATGTTGTAAAACAGCTTCTTGGCTTTTACGATATCGACGCTTTCCGAGATTATATCAGGACGCTTTTTGGCAAGCTTGATATGTCAGAGGAGCTTTGGAAGAAGGACAGAGACGGAATACTTGCCAACCCTGCCAAGCTTAAAAATTATCCTTTTGAGCTTACGACAGATGTGCTTGACGATTACGTTAGCTATTATAACGCATAAAAAAGCTGTCAGGGCGGTGACTCTGACAGCTTCTTTATTACATCTTCGCAAGCCTGTCTATCTCTGCAAGTTCATCTTCTGTGAAGTCAAGGCGGTCAAGACAGCCTATGTTTTCCGTTATCTGCTCAGGACGGCTTGCACCGATAAGCACAGTAGTAACAGCCTTGTTGTGAAGCACCCATGAAAGTGCCATTTGCGAAAGGGTCTGTCCCCTTGAAGTGGCGATATCATTAAGCTTGTTGAGCTTTTCTATCATTTTGTCATTAAGCTCATTGCCTATCCATGTTTCGCCTCTGCCTACCCTTGAATCTGCCGGTATGCCTTTTAGATATTTGCTTGTAAGGAATCCCTGATACAGCGGCGAGAACACTGCAATGCCAAAGCCTTCAGAAAGTGCAAGGCTGTCAAGCTTATCGTCCTCTATCCAGCGGTTGAGTATGGAATATGAGGGCTGATTGATAATAAAAGGAGTTCTGAGTTCACGGAAAATTTTCAGCATTTCGGCTGTGTCGGCTCTGTTGTAATTTGATATGCCGACATATAGTGCTTTTCCCTGCCTTACTGCATTGTCAAGTGCAAGGGCAGTTTCTTCAAGAGGCGTTTCGGGATCTCTTACATGGTGATAGAAAATGTCAACATATTCAAGTCCCATTCTTTTGAGAGATTGGTCAAGGCTTGCCGTGAGATATTTTCTCGAGCCGTTTCTGTCACCGTATGGACCTGCCCACATTTCATAGCCTGCCTTGGTGGAAATGCACATCTCGTCACGGAACTCTCTCATGCCACGGTCGAGTATCCTGCCGAAGTTTTCCTCTGCCGAGCCGTTGTAGGGATTGCCATAGTTGTTTGCAAGGTCAAAATGTGTGATACCGCTGTTGAACGCAGTGTGTACCATTCTTTCCATGTTTTCAAAATTGTTTTTCAGGCTGAAATTCTGCCAAAAGCCCAAAGACAACGCAGAAAGCTTAAGCCCGCTTTTCCCACAGCGGTTGTATATCATTTTGTCATATCTTTTATCGTCAGGTATAAACATTTCAAAAAACCTCCTATATAATCGTATTAGTGCATAAATTATCCCACTTACTTTTATGATTATAGCATATTGTATTATCTATGTCAATGTGCTATAATTGAATAAGTTATATGATAAAAAATATGTGTGTAATGCACAATAAATGGAAAGATAATAATATGAGAAATGATATGAACATAAGAATTATTGCTGCTGTATGTGCAGTAGTCATGACGGGAGCAATGCTCACAAGCTGTGCTAAAGAAACAGGGGAAAGCTCAAAAGCAGAGAGTAGTCCTGCCGAATCTCAGGCTGTGACAACAACGGCTGAGCCTGTTGTAACTCTTCCTGCCACCACAAAACAGGTGATAAACTCTGAACCTGCTACTTATGAAAGCTTGAGTGCTGACAAGGCTGAAAAAGAAAGTTTTAAGAAAAAGATACGATCAGAAAGTAAGATACCTGTTATAAGTGTTACGACTGCCCCTGACGATATGATAGCTTCAAGGGAGAAGTATACTTCCTGCGTGGTGGACGTTTTCAATTGTGATGAAAAATTGGAGATAAACGAAGCCTCAGCAGGCATAAAGGTAAGAGGAAATTCAAGCGCATATTACGGTGATGTTAGTCAGATCCTTGCAAACAAAGTGCCTTATAGGATAAAATTTGATAAAAAGACAAATATGCTTGGGCTTAATAACGGCGCAGAGTGCAAAAGCTGGGTGCTGTTGAAATCAGATTGGGATCTGATAAGAAACGATATCGCATTCCGTTTTGGCAGAACTATCATGGGTGACAGCAATTTCTGCTCAGACGGTCAGCTTGTTCATCTCTATGTGAACGAGGAGTTTCAAGGCGTTTATGAGCTTTGCGAACAGTGTCAGATAAATCCAAACAGAGTGGATATCTCCGAGCCTGCGGAAGGCTACACAGACACTGATATAGGCTATTATCTTGAGCTTGACAACTATGCAACAAGCGATGAGGATAACCATTATATAAGCATGGACTATGAAAATGCCACTGTCACCGACATAAACGGCGAAACAAGGCAGTTCGTTCCTGCGGAATATTCTATCAAGAATGACCTCTATTCGCAAAATCAGATAGACTTTATTGACAAGTATCTCAACAATCTGTTCAAGATAGTTTATGAAGCCTGCGAGAACGGCAAATATTATAAATTTGATGAAAATTATGACCTTGTTGACTCTGATGTTACCACCGCTGAGGAAGCCGTTTCTAATGTTATGGATATAGACTCAGTGAGAGATATGTATATTCTTTATGAGATCGTACATGACTATGACTGTGGTGAGGGAAGCTTCTATATGTGCGTCGATCTTTCAAAGGACAGTAAATGTCCTAAGCTGAAATTTACTTCTCCTTGGGATTTTAACTGGGCATATAATGACAGCACTGAGAAATATTATGCTGGTGCTTTCACAGACAAGAATTTTGTGGCTAAAAACGGCGATCGTTCAAACCCATGGTTTATCATTCTTTGTAAGCAGGATTGGTTTATGGACGCTGTCAAGGAAAAGTGGACGGAGATGAGCCGGGAGAAGCTTTTACAGGGCTGTATAAAAACAGAGCGTGAATATCTCAAAGAGTATGACGCCGACCTTAGAAAAGGCGAAGAGTGGGGTCCTGACTCTGCGGAGGATCTTTTCAATTGGATCGAAAACCGCATTTATTGGCTCAATAGTCAGTGGAAAATAAAGTCTGACGTTAGTAACAGTGCTTCTTAAATGATAAGTTTTATTCAATTAATAAATCAGGCTTGAAAAATGCTGTAAAATCGGTATAATAAGATAGTATCCCCATATTGAAAGGAGGAAATGTCTGCAACGCAGGCATAATAAAATATGACGGAAAAAATATTCAAGCTGAAAGAAAATCACACCGATGTTAAAACTGAGATAATGGCGGGCGTGACGACTTTCATGACCATGGCATATATCCTTGCTATAAACCCGAGCATTCTCGGCAGTACGGGCATGGATCCTACAGCCGTACTTCTTGCCACCTGTATCGCCTCTGTTATTGGAACAGTGTGCATGGGACTTATGGCAAATCTGCCTTTTGTGCTTTCCGCAGGCATGGGACTTAACGCTTACATGGCTTACACTGTTGTGGCAGGCTATGGCTATCCATGGCAGGTTGCACTGCTGGCGGTGTTCATCGAGGGCATAGTTTTCATCGTGCTTTCTCTTACAAACGTCAGAGAAGCCATTTTCAATGCAATACCTGTGGTGTTGAAAAAAGCGGTGTCCGTTGGTATCGGTCTTTACATTGCCTTTATCGGACTTCAGAATGCTGGACTTTGCGTTGACAGTTCAGCCACTCTTGTTACCATAACAGGCTTCCGCAAGAATTTCACAACTTCGGGCATATGTGCGCTTCTCACTATCGTGGGACTTTTCATAACTATTATCCTATATATCAAAAAAGTCCGTGGCTCTATTCTTATGGGTATAGTGGCAACATGGGTAATAGGCATGATATGTCAACTTGTAGGGCTGTATGTTCCTGACGCTGAAAGCGGCTATAATTCGCTTTTCCCTACAATGTCGCTTACGGATTTTTCAAAACTTGGCGAAACATTTGGTCAGTGCTTTAAGGTGGATATGCACAGCATTGGTATCTTCAATTTTATAGTCGTGGTATTCTCCTTCCTGTTCGTTGACCTTTTCGACACTTTAGGCACTCTTATCGGCGTATGTTCAAAGGCAGATATGCTTGATGAAAAGGGCAGACTTCCGCAGATAAAGCCTGCGCTTCTTGCTGACGCCGTTGCCACAACAGCAGGCGCAGTTCTTGGTACTTCCACCACCACAACATTCGTTGAGTCCTCAGCAGGCGTTGCCGCAGGAGGCAGAACAGGTCTTACCTCTGTCACAGCCGCAGTGCTGTTTGCACTGTCAATGTTCTTTGCACCTATCTTCACGGCTATACCATCCTTTGCAACAGCTCCGGCACTTATAGTAGTAGGCTTTTTGATGTTCAGCTCTATCACTGACATCAAGTTTGATGACGGCAATTATACAAAGGCTATCCCTGCGTATCTTTGTATTCTTTCAATGCCTCTTTTCTACAGCATTTCAGAGGGCATCTCTCTTGGAATAATCTCATACGTTGTTATAAATCTTGTTTGCGGAAAGCGCAAGGATATCACACCGCTTATGTATGTGCTTGCAGTGCTTTTCGTGCTGAAATATGTTTTCTTATAAGGAAAGCTTTCAAAGAACAGTTCTGAAACTAGCCATGCTTTCCTGTTCATTCTGCTACAGAATGAGAATTGGCGTAAAATGACAAAAAAGCGGCAGCCGTTACCGACTGCCGCTTTTGTTATATGCTTTTTATTATCTCTCTGAGTTTTTCCGTAAGCACTGCCGCTGCCTTTTGGTGGGTCTTTTCAGTAGGGTGCCAGTTTGCCGCAAAGCCGTCATTTGCGCCGTCCTGCTCATGAAACATCATTGAGCTTATCTTGCTGTCAGCGTGGCTTTTAAGATATATCTTTATTCCCTCCTCAACAGCAGGGAATATCCTCTCGCCCATTATTCCAACAGTGCAGAGAATGTAAGCCTGCGGATTTTTCTCACGAACGACCGCAAGAAAATCAGCATAAAGCTTTGAGAAAACAGCCTGCCTGTCCTTGTGGTCACGGCAGTAGCTGTCGTCGTTTGTGCCAAGGTTTATAACGATTATCTGCGGAATATATTTGCTGAAATCCCATGGTATATCCTGCGGAGCAGTTCCTGCAAAATTGCCCCTTGAAAAGCCGTAGCTGCAATAGAACTGTGGAATTGTCTGTTCGCTGATAGGCTCGTCACCTTCTGTGTAGCCTGATACTATGCCATAGCCACTGGCTGAAAACATACTGTATTCAGCGTCAAGTGCCTTGGCGGTCTTGTAGGCATAGGCTTTTGTAACGTCCTCTGTGGCGGTGGTGAACTGGTGGTTTTCGTCCTCATCATCAACACCATAGCCACAGGTTATAGAGTCGCCGATAAATTCTATTTTGAGCGGTTTTTCAGGCAAAGCCTCAGCACTGCCCTCGGCGAAAGCCTCAATGCCAACTGCTGACATTGGAGATTCTGAAAGCTTTATTATCTCCACAACTGACTTTGCACTTTCAGTGCGGTCTATTACCGTGACCTCTTTTTCTGCACAGTCGATCATCTCGTCAACTACTCTCTTGCCGTCAACATAAACGGCTATCCTTGCATAGTCGATAGGATTATCGCCCACTGCGATATTGTCGCCTTTGAGCTTCAAAACAAGCTTTGTGCCGTCAAATAGCGCATCTAATTGCATATAAAAAAGCGTTTCTAGTTCGCAAATGTGAATGACGCACCGCTTCCTGAAAGACCGAGCCACATTACCTCGTCTTTGAAATATACTCTGCCTGTGAGCTTTGCATTTTTGTCAAGCTGTAATCTATCCATACTTTTTCCTCTTTTTTCATCTATGATCTTCTTTAGCTGACGCAAAAAGGCTGCGTGTCAGCTCCGTAACAATAAGAGTATAACACACAGCCATATTATTGTCAACTTATGCAAGGGAATTTACATCACCCTCACGCTTTTGCTTAACAAGCAGAGCAGCCACAGCAAAAAACGCTATCGCAAACAGTGCTTCGATACCAATGCAGATAAGATATTCCTTTGTGCTGAATACTCCACCGCTCATGCCGAAAAGCATATTGTTGGCTTTGGTGTACCAGTATGCAGGGAACAATCTTCCCACTGCAAGAACGCCTCCTGTGAGCAATTCCTGCGGCACGAAAACTCCGCAAAGAAAGCTCATGCCAAGACCGATTATGTTCGATATAGCAGTTATGCCGTTGTCGCTAAGGTCAAACTGCGCTATTATCATTGCTATGCCTGCGGCGGCAATGATATATACAAAGCTGTTAAGGCAGGCAAGCCAGAATTTCACGTTGAGCGTTTTGCCCCAAATTATTGCGACTATTATAAACAAAAGCCATATGCTAAACACCAAAATGCTTGCCCCAAGAGCCGTCTGTCTGCTGTAGTTTGCTGACGTCAGGCTTGAACACATTGTGCGTTCACGAACGCCTTTTCTGTTTAGCGTCAGTATAACGGGGCAAAGGGTAACAATGAGCATGGAAAGCATAACGTATGCAAGATACTGAAAATAGTAGCCGAATATTGCCGGCATACCTGTTCCGCCATTGTTGTTAAAGTTTTTAAGCTCCGCCTTTACTTGCTGAGAAACTGCCGTTTGGGCAAGCTCCATGGCGTTTTCTGTGCTTTCGCCTGCCGCCATGTATGCCTTTACGCTTGAAAGATAGCCGTCAAGCCTGCTTTCAAAAAGCTGTCCGCCGTAGCTGGAGGGCATTTTGAAATTCTCAAAAAGTCCGTCAAAATCCCCTGCGTTTATCTTGTCGCCAAAGTCCTTGTTTATATACAGAACATAATTGGAACGTCCGTAATAAACGGCGTCGATGACCTCGTCTTCATCATCTGCAAGCTCCACCTTTTTGTTGCCGCTGAATATAAAGTCCTGCAAACGCTTGCTTTCGGCACTATTGTCACGGTCAATGACGGATATGGACATTTTATAGTCCTCATAGTCATTGTTATCTTTTGCAGTATCCGCCATTATTACTGCTATGACCATAAATATGACGAGATATAATATAGCAGACGTAAGCCTTGTTTTGAGTATTTTCATAAAGGTCTTAAAGACTTGCATATTTACGCCTCCTTGTAAGAACATATCCACCAAGGGTGAACAGCACTGTGTATATCGCCATTGAAATTATCTTCACCGTGAACCGCCTGTAATCTTCGTAGAGATTAAGACAGTAAAAGCTGTCTGAGATAATGGCGGCAGGGTTTATTTCATTGAATATCGGGCAATGCTCTGCAACAGTGCCTCTTATGGTATTTGACATAAGACCGCTGAAGAAACAGCAGGTCATTGATACCGCCATGACTACAGACATTTTTAAACCCTCTTTTATGCGGAACGAGCCAACGAAAAATCCCATGGATATTCCCATTATTCCGCCTAGCACTGCGGCAAGGTAAACAAGGGGGAGCTTACTGCCGAAATCCACTTTAAGCACAAATCTCAGGAACGTCACCGATATCACCATGCATATCATTTCCACCACATGAAAAGCAAGGAGCGTTGCCGTTATGCTTGTAAGCTTGTTCACTGGAGAACAGCAACGCCTTGCGCCAAGTGCAGACAGGTCGCCCTGATTTTCCTTTGCCACGAACAGACCTGACATCGAGCCGAAAAGTGCCGTCATGGCAAGGAGATTATAGAAAAACTGTATCGTTATGTCAGGATTGCCGTGGAGAGGTATATCCTCATTTGGGCTTATCTTCTCAGAAAGGGAAGCTATGACCTTATCAAGCTTTTGCGGAGCGTTCTTTGCAGTGTCAGTTATTATCTTTTCCTGAGTTTTGTATTGCTGTATGAAAGTCTTTACAATGGTCTGCTGGATACCTGTTGAGCCAAACTCAAGGGAGAGGTCTGAAGCCTTTATAATGCCTTTTATATCTTCGCTTTTAAGCATTTCTTCTGCCTTGTCAATATCCGTATACGTCACCTTGAAAAGAGCCTCATCACTATTTGATATCTGTTCAAGCACCTGCTTAAGGATATCGTTTTCTTCTATATTTGTCACCGCAACAGGTATCGCATTGAATACAACATCTTTTTCGTATATTCCTGAAAACGCCATCTTAAAAAAGCAACCCAGTATTATGGGAAAGGCTATGAGCCAGAAGAGTATGGCTTTTTGACGCAGACAGCTTTTAAATTCGTATTTGAATATGTTTGAGAACATTCTATCACTCCTTATCCCTGAGAGCTTTGCCGGTTATTTCAAGGAAAACGTCATTGAGGGTAGGCTGCTCAGAATAAACGCTGCCGAAGCCCACCTGATTTTCCTGCAATATTTTCAGTATCTCAATAAGATTGTGCCGTCCCCCTGTACAGCGTGCAACGAGCTTGTTGTCGGCATAGGAAACATTATAAACGTGTTCCAAAGCTTCTATTTGTTCACGGACGTTTTCAGGAAGCTGGAGTATCTCGGCGGTGATAGTTTCGGTGTTCTTTATCATGCGTTTGAGTTCCTCTGTAGTACCCTCGGCTATCTTACTGCCCTTATCCATTATGGCGATACGGGTGCATATCTGCTCGACTTCTTCCATGTAGTGGGAGGTGTAAATTATAGTCGCACCTTCACGGTTGAGCTGTAAAATGCCCTCCAGTATCTTGTTTCTTGATTGTGGGTCAACGGCAACTGTCGGCTCGTCAAGTATGATAAGCTCAGGCTTGTGTGCAATACCACAGGCAATGTTAAGTCGTCTGAGCAGACCGCCTGAAAGCTTTTTAGGGTGGAACTTCACAAAGTCCTCAAGTCCCACAAAAGCTATGGCATCGTCAACATATTTCTTTCGTGTGGCTTTGTCGGTGATGTAAAGCCCGCAAAAATAGTCAATGTTCTCATACACAGTCAGCTCGTCAAACACCGCAACATTCTGCATTATAACGCCAATACGCTTTTTTACCCCATAGTTCACAGGGGACATTTTTTCACCGAATATCTCGATGTCGCCCTTATCGTATGCCAACAGTGAGAGCAGGCAGTTTATCGTGGTGGTCTTACCCGAACCGTTAGGACCGAGAAGTCCGAAGACCTCGCCTTTTTTTATTTCAAGATCAAAGTGGTCAAGAGCAATAAGCTCCTTGTATCTTTTTACCAGATTATCTATTTTTACTACAGTTTCAGCCATAAGAAAAACCTCCCTTAGTTTGTATTATCATTATACAATACTATCCGCCAAAAAGCTAGTGAGCAAAGTCACATCTTCATGTGACAAATGTCATATTATAAAAAAGCAGAGCGGCTGGTGACCAACTCTGCTTTGCAGTTATTTAAGCTGTGCTGTAAATATCATCATGCCGTTTTCGGCTTTGCATGATATCTTGCTTTTGTGCGACCTGACTATTGCCTGAGCAATAGAAAGCCCAATGCCGTATCCACCCTTTTTCTCTCCCTTTGACCTTGACCGCGAGCTGTCGTCACGATAAAATCTGTCAAAAAGTTTTGTTAGGTCGCCTTGCGGTGGTTCTTTGCAGGTGTTTGAAACTTCTAGGTCTGTTTCCTTGCCATTATGAGAAGTGAAAAGCTTTACTATTATCTCGCCATCCTCGTCAGCATATTTTACCGCATTTTCCGTGAGGATAGAAACAAGCTGTCTTATCGCACCCTCGTCGCCGTGATAGGAAAGTCCGTTGGCAACATCAATGGTGAGTTTTTTGCCCTTTGTTTCCGCAAGGGTAGTAAAAGGCGAAGCGGCATCATAAACAGCGTCAGAGATATTGAAATCAGCCATGGTAAGAGCAGGCTTTTCCTCCTCCATTTTTGCAAGGCTCAAAAGCTCTTTCAACAGACCGTTGAGCCTTGTTATCTGATTTTTTATGCTCACCGTCCACTGGTTTGGCTCTGACACCATTTCAAGAACTTCCGTGTTTGCGGAGATTATGGCCAGTGGCGTTTTTATCTCGTGCCCTGCGTCGGTGATGAACTGCTTTTGCTTTTCAAAGCTTTCCACAACAGGTCTTATGGCATGCTTTGAGAAGATTATGATAAGCAGACATACAAGTATATATCCTGCCGCACCTATAGCGCACGACACCAGCAAAAAGCGATTTTTGGTGGCACTGTCACTGCGGCAGTCCATGAAAACTATTATCTTGCCTTTGTCAGTGCCGCCTGTTTTGTAGCGGTAGTTTCCTGACGTGCCTGAAGTCTTGCCGCTGTCAAGAACGCTTTTGCCGTATTCTATAGCCTGCGAACTTGACACCGCCGCAACGTGTCCTGTATCTACCTTGGTTATTTCGCCATTGCTGTCGGCGTATACAACAAAATACCTTGTCTGATACTTAGTTTCCTCGTTAAAGCCTCTGTGCTTATCAGGCTTTTTGCTCTCAGGGGGAGATGAGCTGTCTGAATTATCCTGCGGCTTGTCATGCTTCATGCCCTTGGGGTCGAACTCAGGAAATCTGCCGTCATTTTCGATTATTATGTTCAGCAGATCGTCTGCATTCTTGTTGGTCTGATAGATGTTCACTCCATTTATGCCGCCTATTATGGCAAACTCTACGATAAGAAGGCACACAGCGGCGATAACAACAAATTTCCGCTGTAAACGCTTAATCATTGTGATGTTCCTCTAAGGTATATCCAACGCCTCTTGTGGCTTTTATCTCGATATCCGCACCGATAAGACCAAGCTTTTTACGCAGATATGATATGTACACCCACACTACGTTTATCTCAGCGTCAGAATCATAGCCCCATATCTTTTCCATGAAACGCTCTGTGGAAATAAGCGTGCCGTGATTTAGCATAAGGGCTTCTATCATTTGAAACTCTTTGTTGCCAAGCTTCTGAGAGCCGTTAGGACCTGAAAGCTCAAAGCTCTGCCTGTTGAGAGAAACGTTTCCGAAAGTAAGGGTAGAGGGTGCAAACTCAGTGCGGCGGCGTGTCATTGCCCTTATTCTCGCAAGAAGTTCGCCCATTGCAAAGGGCTTTGTAAGATAATCGTCAGCACCTGAATCAAGTCCGGTTATCCTATCGTCAATATCAGACTTTGCAGTGAGCAGCAGAACAGGGGAGTCGATACCCTTTTCACGGAGTTTTGTAAGCACCTGTATGCCGTCCATACCAGGCATCATAATGTCAAGTATTATGCCGTCATAATCCTGTGCAATTGCATAGTTGTATGCGTCGATGCCGTTGTAAACAGCGTCAACAGAATAGTTTTTGTTCGCATATCTTCTACTTTCTTGCTTTATTTTCTCTATCATCTCTTCCACCTCGTCCTCAGCAAGAAGTAATCTCATTAAAATTCCTCCCTATAAGTCAGTATAATATCTTACGATATATGATAACCTATGAACTTAAAACTCACTTTAAATGTATTATACCATAAATATTCTTTTCGGGCAATAAAAATCTGCCCCCGAAAACCGAGGGCAGATAAAAGATTTTTGAATTAGAATGCTGTCTTATAAATGCCGAGGATAGACTCAACTGTGCAAGGTCTTGGATTTCCTCCTGTGCATACGTCTGCGAATGCAGATTCGCTCAAAGCCTGAAGATCCTCTTCCTTAACGCCTATCTCGTGGAGCTTCTCAGGGATTCCAACGTCCTTTGAAAGCTGCTTAACTGCGCTTACTGCGGCTGCTCTGTATTCAGCCTGGCTCATGCCTGTTGTGTCAACGCCCATTGCTTCTGCGATGTATTTGAACTTTTCACCTGTGTATTCAGCGTTGTACTCCATTACATATGGAAGAAGAACTGCGTTTGCAATTCCGTGAGGTGTGTCATAGAATGCGCCAAGTGGGTGAGCCATGCCGTGAACAACGCCAAGACCAACGTTTGAGAAGCCCATGCCTGCGATATACTGACCGAGAGCCATATCTTCTCTGCCCTGTGGGTCATTCTCAACAGCCTTTCTCAGTGAACGTGAGATTATCTCTATTGCTTTAAGGTGCATCATGTCTGTAAGCTCCCATGCACCAAGTGTTGTGTAGCCCTCGATAGCGTGTGTAAGAGCGTCCATACCTGTTGAAGCTGTAAGTCCCTTTGGCATTGATGACATCATCTTAGCGTCGATGATAGCAACAACCGGGATATCGTGTGGATCAACGCAAACGAACTTTCTCTTCTTCTCCTCGTCTGTGATAACATAGTTGATAGTTACCTCTGCGGCTGTGCCTGCTGTTGTAGGGACAGCGATTATAGGAACACTAGGATTCTTTGTGTCGATAGCGCCCTCAAGAGAAGTAACGTCAGCATACTCAGGGTTGTTTATGATGATACCGATAGCCTTTGCAGTGTCCATTGATGAGCCGCCGCCGATAGCGATAAGATAGTCAGCACCTGCTGCCTTGAAAGCCTCGATACCAGCCTTTACTACCTTTACAGTAGGGTTAGCCTTTACCTGAGAGAATATATCATAAGCAAGTCCTGCTTCCTCCAAAAGATCTGTAACGTTCTTTGCAACGTTAAATTTGATAAGGTCAGGGTCTGTTACAACAAGAGCCTTTTTGAATGCTCTCTTCTTTGCCTCTGTAACTATCTCGCTGATCGAGCCTGCACCGAAATATGAAGTTTCATTAAGTATCATTCTGTTAGCCATTTGATTATTCCGCCTTTCAAAATATATGATCTCTGTTATCAAAGTTATATCTTTGATTATTGATATTATACAACTTTTATACCATGGTTTCAACTATTTTTGTGTAAAATATTAGTGGCATAATATTGTGTAAAACAGCCAAAAACATAAATCATTTAATCTAAGGCACACCGTACAAGGCGTATCCTGTGAATGATACTTTTTTCTTGACAAATCGGCAAAAATGTGCTATAATTCTCAATTAGGAAAGTTACCTTGCGGAAAATTTCGCAAGGTGCTTTTGTGTTTTATAGGCTTTTTGTGAAAAATTACGATTTTCTTTCCTTTGATGGGAGAAAATATATTTATAATTTTTATTGTTTATAATTTTTGCGAAATATATTAAGCAAATCGTTACAGAAAGCATTCGCTTTGCTGTGTCTTGATAAATCGGAGGAGTATGTATGATTAGAGAAGATTTAAGAAATGTTGCTATTATTGCCCACGTTGACCACGGTAAGACTACCCTTGTAGACCAGATGCTCAAGCAGAGCGGTACTTTCAGAGAAAATCAGGCTGTAGAAGAAAGAGTCATGGATTCAAACGATATCGAGCGTGAGAGAGGAATCACTATCCTTGCAAAGAATACTTCTATCAAGTATAAGGACGTTAAGATAAACGTTATCGACACCCCAGGTCATGCTGATTTCGGTGGTGAGGTAGAGCGTGTTCTTAAAATGGTAAACGGTGTTATACTGCTTGTGGACGCAGCCGAGGGTCCAATGCCGCAGACAAGATTTGTGCTTCAGAAAGCACTTGAGCTTGGTCATAAAATAATCATCGTTACTGCATGTGGAACGGCATTGAAAAGATCCTGCGCCGCAAGGCTGCGCAGGGCGTGGATGTGCGCCTGATCTACGATGATTTTGGCAGTCTGCTGGGTCTGCCCGCCGATTTCATCGTGCGCATGGAGCGGGCGCACATCCGCTGCATCCCGTTCAACCCAGTGGTGCCGTTGCTCTCGCTGGTGATGAACCACCGCGACCACCGCAAGATCGTAGTCATTGACGGTACGGTGGCCTACACCGGCGGCGTGAATCTGGCAGATGAGTATATCAATGCGGAGCAGCGCTTTGGCTACTGGAAGGATGCAGCCCTGCGTGTGGAAGGCGATGCCGCGTGGAATTTTACGGTGATGTTCCTCAACTTCTGGAACGCCTTCCGCTCCAGCGAGACGGATTATGATGCATTTCGTCCCATGCCGCTGGTGCTGCCGGTATCGGACGG
>OGYL01002074.1_pt1 | contig 14571 bp, 14 predicted proteins | sample 1576541 | NCBI WGS metagenome assembly OGYL01 (sample SAMEA3541551, study PRJEB24748) | human gut metagenome | biome: human gut; feature: human-associated habitat; material: faeces | place: China | collected 2012 | reverse complement strand
AGGCCCTTCGCAAAATGTAAAAATAACGGCTATGCCAGCAATGCCGGATATATCATGAACGTAACCGTCCATGCAAGATGCGAGGAAAGAATATATCCCAACGGATATATTGGACAAACCACCATCGATTTAAATGACCAGGGGCAGCACCGGTTCGCCTTTGCCGAATGTTCCGGCAAGGATCATTTAAATCGAGAGTATTTTGCATATTCCTTTTGTGACATGGAAAAAAACACTGCTTATGCTGGTAACTATTATTTCAAAGATACCAGTGGACACGACAATGAAAATAAATGGCTTTACGACAGGATGTGTATAAAGGTTGGCGAAGCAGCCGATAGCTTTGTGTTTTGTGAGATGCACAACGAAAACGGTCTGCTCACCATTCAAATGACTTCCACCAAGCAAGGGGACATCAGCTTTTCATTCTTATTATTTTAGGAGGCTTAAAACATGATTACATACAAACTAAAAATCAATTATCAAGATCCCCGGGTAATGACCTCGGATATGGAGTTCGTCACGGGGGACGTAGGCGCATACCGGTTAGAGTTTGAGTTTTATGACAACGGTGCGCGGGTGGACTTAACAGATTGCGTTCTCACGGTTAAGGCGAAGCGGTCTGACGGAACGGTTCTTGCAGACGCAGGTGAAATACAAGACAACCTGGGCGTGTTCGTTCCAAAAAACGACATCTATGCCGTGGCAGGAGAGCTTCGTTTAGAGGTGGCCCTGGCAGACGCCGCGAAAAACTACATTACAGCCAAAGTTCTGCTGGCCACGGTTGTGGAAGGGCTGGGCGACGCAGACAATGTGGCGCAGACAAGCGCATCTGTTTATGTTACGCTTCTGAACCGCGTTCAGGAGCAGATTATAGCCGCGAACAAACTGACGGAAGATGCAAAAAGCTTAATAGACGGCAAGCTGGAATTAAAAGCCGACAAGCAGACGGAAGACGGTGGGTTTGCGGGAGGACAAGGCGCCTCCACAACAAACGGAGCAGCGATTGGAAGCGGAGCTGCGGCGACAGGCGGCGGCGGTTCGGTAGGCTTGGGGGCCAGTTCCACAAACGGCGGCGGAGCAATTGGAAGCAATGCAAATGCAAACGCCGGCGGCGCCGTGGGAAGTGCAACGACTGTTACCGGCTATGGCGGAGCCGTTGGAAACAAGGCAAAGGCCGGGGCAGGCTTTTCGGGAGGCAATCAGGCTGCCGTCGCTTTGGGCAGCAACGGAAAATATATCGACGCAATTCAGCTTGGAGCAGGCACAAACGAAGCGCCGGGCACATTGCAGGTGTATGACTATCGAATTATGGACCAGGACGGAAGCATTACGGCCGCCAGGCTGCCCGGCTACTGCGGCTGTGTGTCAAGTGCAGACGACCTGCCGGGTTATGCCGAAACGGGAGACATATACGGCGTAATGGAAACCGTTTCAAAACCGCAGGAGGACGCCCTGTTTGCAAAAGGCATGTTCTCCGATTATTTTACAAGTGCAGGCGAAACGGCAGGAACCGGCTTTGCGCCCGCTTTGTGCAATTTGCGTGATTCAATTATTGCGAACATAAAAAACTACACGTTTACCGGCACGGACAACCAAACTGCCACGTATTTATACACTGCGTCCGGCACATTTCTGGCAGAAGTGAAAGTGAATGCCGGCAACCCATCGGCCCTTGCTGCATTCGACGCCTATTCAATCGGTTATAACGGAAACGACACGGACATCATATCGTTTTACATCTGCAAACAGAAAAAGAGCAAACTTACGTTTCAAAACACAGAATATGAGCATATCATGGTTTGGAACGGAACCGGCTGGGAAGATGTCCGAAGCTTTCATTGCGCTAAAATGACACCGAAAGGCAGCGTGAATCAATATGAAGACCTGCCCGATGCAATTGACGGCAGCCTCTACCAGCTTCAGACAAGCTCGGCCAATTGGGTGAAATATTCCGGCAAAGCATCGGACCTTTTAAACATTGAAGAGGACGGGTTCCACGGATTGAAATTTACCCCGCCTGAATCCTGCATTAGAAAAAGCTACTTAAATTATTGCGATTATCTCCATACCTACAACATCGTAGCTTTATATGACGCTTCGGGAAACTATCTTCAGGAGTTGATTTTAAATACTGTGCCGGAATCAGACGTTGGTTATCCGCTGTCTATTTTTGGAATATCCAGCCCATCCGACACCGTGACATTTTATCTGGGCATATATAAAAATAATACGCGCCCGGAAACACTGAAATCGTTCCAGGCCGGCGATTTTGTGTTTATGAAAAACAACCAGTGGATCTGCATTGCCGGGCCTAAGGCAAGGGAGAACTATTACACCAAAACGCAGGTAAACGAGAAAATAAGCGCATCTTCTCGCTGGGGCGGGAGCATTTCAAGTTATGAAGAACTTCCGGCAAATCCTACACCTGGATTATACTGTTATGTAGAAAGCGATATTTTAAACGGGGTGAAATATACCGGGAAAGTCTCGGATATGTTTTCTTTTGATGAAAGCTCCTTTCAGTTTCCATACTCTGACACTGTGTTATTTACCCCACCTCCGGAGTGCCTGGGGGACACAGATTATTCTGCCACACAAAAAGAAGTGTATATATACAATGTGAGCGGCAATATTGTAGGCGGTGCTTGGGTTAATCCTGAGACGTTTCCGCCTGCGTTTAACTTGACACAGCTTGGTGCAACGTCCGCAGATGACACGGTGACGTTTTACTTGGGTTACTGGAATGGGACGAACTTTCCTATAAAAATTGAGAAATTTTCGGCGGGTAGCATGATTTTTTGGAACGGCACAAAGTGGGTAAGGATTCCCACGGTTTCAGGATTGGAGTGAGCAAAAAATGAACATTGAAAAAAAGCAGATCGCATATAACCGCGTCACACGAAATAGTGCGATACGTTATATTGTTATCCATGACACGGGGAACAAATCAAAGGGCGCAGATGCGGACTCCCATTTCCGTTATTTTAACGGCGGAAACCGAAACAGTTCGGCGGACTTTTTTGTGGACGACAAAACAGTTTTGCAGGTGAATGATTACACAAAATATTACACCTGGCACGTGGGGGACGGCAAGGGCAAATACGGCATTACAAATCAAAATTCCGTCGGCATTGAAATTTGTGTAAACGCTGACGGAAACTACGACACGGCGTACCTGAAAGCTGCGGAGCTGACGAAATATTTGATGAAGCAGCTAGGGATTGACGCGTCCCATGTTGTGCGTCACTATGATGCAAGCAGGAAGAACTGTCCGGCCTCAATGAGCGCAAATAACTGGGCGCTGTGGGAAAAGTTTAAACGGTTGATTAAGGAGGAAATAAAAATGGCAGAATGTAAATTTACAGACATCAGCGGGCACTACGGAGAAAAGCAGATTCGGGAAGTGTTTGAAATGGGGATTATGAACGGGGTGGACGAAACCCATTTTAACCCGAATGAACCAGTGACAAGAGCACAGGCGGCTATCATTGCACGGAACGTTGTGCGGTATATTACGGGAAAGTGAGGGAAGGCAAAATGGACAATTTTATTACATGGATGAAACTTGCCTGCGGCGCGCTGGCGGGCATTCTCTCCTTTGCGTTTGGGGGGCTGGACATGCTGTTTTCAGTCCTGTTGGTTTGCATTTTAATTGACTACGTCACAGGGGTGCTGGCTGCGCTTTATGAAAAGCGGTTAAACAGCGAAATTGGGTTTCGCGGCATTTTAAAAAAGGTTATGATTTTGCTGATTGTAATTTTGGCGCAAATGATTGGCACAGCCGCCGGAATAGAAGAAGTGCGGGACCTGGTCGTTGGCTTTTACATTGCCAACGAGGGGATTTCCGTTTTGGAGAACGCAGGCAGAATGAACGTGCCGGTGTGCAAAAACTTTACAAAATATTTAGAGCAGCTTAGGGGTTAACACAGATGTCTACAGCACTTTTAACCGGATTAAGCGGTGTTAAAAACGGTATGGCAGTTTGCCATACCGTTTTTTTTATGCTTTTTTTTGCCGCCCTGCCCGTACCTTTTTGGGCCTGGGCGGAGGAAGCGCTGCACAGGTTGCAGAAACAAGCTTTGTTAAGCTTTCCCGGTCGTCTAAATCCTCAATGAAGAAATAAGGCTTCGCGCCGTCGTAGGGCGGGACCTCCTTAAGATTGGGACACAGGGCACGGCCCGCATCAGTAATTTTTAGAAAAAACTGGTCGCCGCAGATGAGGGCAAACAGCTTGCCGTCGCAGTAAACGCCATATTCCCCAAACATCTTGCGGTATGTGATTTCTCCCGCGCCGCCTGCCTGTTCACAGGCAAATTGAACAAATTCTTCCGATGAGGCCATAAACGTTCACTCCTCACTCTGTCAGGCTGATGTAAATGTGAATTTCGGCGTTTTCAAAGTTCCCGTCCTGATATTCTTCAAAATCGCAGACAAACGACCGGGGCAAATCCATTGTCCAAAGACGCTCCCAAAATTCCCCCACGGCCTTTTGCACATGGCCGCGTACCACAAATTTGGCATACCTCCCTGCGGGAATCGCCATGCGTTCCGTTCCCTGGGGGAGAGAGGAACCGTCTGCCTCGCAGCCCACAGTCACTTTATATTCGCTTTTGTCCGGGCCGGTGTAATCGGAATAAATTCCGAGGGCCTTTCCGTTTTTCTTGCCGGAAATCTGCGGATAAATCCCGCCCTGATAATAGGTTTGCCACAGCCCGCCGATAACGGCCCCCATGTCCGGCGACCGGTTCGACGTTCTTGCACACAAACCCACAACCGTTTTTTCGTTTAATGTTACCAATTCATAATCCATTTGCCTTACCTCTTTCTTTTTAAGATAGACAAATCATATCACAGAAAACCAGACAGGTATGTGTCATGTTTTATCATAAAATTTCAACATTTTTTGAAGCAGGGCAAAAAATTCTGCCCGAAGGCCGGCGGGAGCAGTCAGTTCCGCGCAGTCTCCAAAGCTTAACAGCCAGGAAAACAGGTTTTCTTTGTCTGAAAATCCGGCCTGAAACAAAAGCTTCCCTCCGGGCAAAACAGAAAAGCTCTCCGGACCATATTCCTCCACAAGCCGCCATTTCATAGACGGCGCAAACTCCACCTCCGCCTGAATGCTGCGGGGCCATATGGTTTCTGCATCCGCCTGAAAAGGCGGCAGCGTTCTGGGGGAAAACCGTTGATTCAGACAGGTTAACTCCACCATGCGGTTCAGCTTGAACATGCGGAAATCCGTACGCGCCGTGCAATAGCCCCACACATACCAAGAAGCCCACTGGAAAACTAAACAGTAGGGCTCAATGGTGCGAAGACTTTTTCCGCCGGGGGCATAATAGGTAAACGAAATCATTTTGCCTGCGTCAATGGCCGACTGAATCAGCTCAATTTTTGGCGCCAGGGAAGATTTATACCAGGAGGAAAGGTCAATTAAAATGTGGCTGTTGGAGGCGAGCACTTCGCTGTTTCCCACCGAAAGCTTGTCCATCAAAAGCTGATAGCGGCTGGTGCCGCTGACGCTGTCCAGACTTCTGAGCCCCGCCAAAATCGCCTGCATGTCCGAGGAGGTGAGCAGCGTCCGGTCGAACCGGTAGCCGTCCATAATGGAAATGCCGCCGTTCTTTCCCTGGGCGGTAACGATGGGAATTCCGGCCTTGCACAGGTTTTCAATGTCGCGGCTGATGGTTCTGCGCGTTACCTCAAACTTTTCGGCCAGATAAGGAGCGGTCACTTTCTCCTGCTGGAGCAGGATGGATAAAATTCCAATCAAACGGTCTATCTTCATGGGAAGAACTTCCTTTCGTGGTTACTGTGCAAATTCAGAAAGCGTTCCCGAAACACCCCGAAATGCGCCGGGCACAAGCTCGCAGCCCAACACAAACTGGTCTGGAATACCCGATTGATTTTGAATGCCAAAATCGCCCACCCTACGGTAACCAAACCGGCCGTAATAGTCTGGGTTTCCCACCAGAAACGACGCGGTAAAACCCAGTTTAACTGCCTGCTCGCCTGCATGGCGCAGAAGCCTGCCCCCAACGTTTTGATTTCGGTAGGGAAGCGCCACACAAAGCGGCGCCACCAAAACCGCCGAAAGTGTGCCCGCGCTGAGCAAAACCGGCTGCCTGGTCAGCAGAATATGCCCAATCAGCAAACCGTTTTCCTCTGCCACAAACTCCAGCTCTGGCAAAAAGGCAGAGCTGTCACGAAGCCTTAAAACAAAATCCTGCTCGGTGCCGTCTGACACTTGGGCTGTTTCAAAGGCGGTTTTTACTAATTCATAAATGGTTTCATAATCACGTTTTAATGCTGTTCGAATGTTCATGCTTTTCCTCCAAATGATTCAAATAAATTCATCTGCCGTGCAGTTTCTTTTTCTTCAAAAGTTCTCAAAAATTCAAAAATTTTCGAACTGTCCGAAACAATGCCGTGCCGGCGGCAAAACCGGTAAAACACCGGCATAAGCGCGCGGTTGTTGGGGCTGACGGCCTCATAGCGGGTTCCAAAGGCGGCGGAATACTTCTGCTTCATGCCCGGAAAGTGTTCGTCCAGCTTTTGATAAAAATATTCCCTGTTTCCCTCCCGCAGGGTTACGCCCATGCCGAAGCACAAAATGCCAAACACCTTTGCCTGCCTGCACAGGTTTAAAATCCCCAAAAGGTTTTCTTCTGTGTCGTTCATAAAGGGCAGCACCGGCGAAAGCCACACCACGGTGGGGATTCCGTTGTCCCGCAAAATGTTTAAAACCTCAGCCCGGCGGCTGGTGACACACACGTTGGGCTCTAAAATTTTGCACAGCCCGTCGTCATAGGTGGTCAGCGTCATCTGCACAACGCACTTTGTTGTTTCGTTTATTTTTTTGAGCAAATCCAAATCCCGCAGCACCCGGTCAGACTTGGTAATCAGCGTAGCGCCGAAGCCATAGCTTAAAATCAGCTCTAATGCCCGGCGGGTGCGGCCCAGCTCCATTTCTAAGGGAATATAAGGATCCGACATGGAGCCCGTGCCAATCATGCACTTTTTTCGCTTTTTACGAAGCGCCAGTTCCAAAAGCTCCAGCGCATTGGATTTTACCTCAATATCTTCAAACGCGTGGTCAAACTGATAGCACGCGCTTCTCGAGTCGCAGTAAATGCACCCATGGGAGCAGCCGCGGTATAAATTCATACCGTTTTTGGCGGACAAAATTCCTTTCACCTGTTTTTCGTGCATCCTGACTCCCTCCCGGTTTTTCTTATAAAGATATTATACCACACAGACCGTAAAACAACAATAAAAAGCGCCGGCGGAATTCATATTGCCGCCGGCGCTTTTTTTAACTGAATTTTTGAAAGGCTTCCATCAGCCTCTTTTTTCTGTTTTCTTTTTCCTTGTTTTGCTGCTCTTTCCTGCGGGCTGCAATTCGGGCGGCCCGATTGGCAAACACAGTAGAAAACACAAAAAACACCATTGTTAGCCCAGATGCCAAAAGAAGCATAATGAAACTGCCGTGTTTTTCATATAATACTGTTACAAGGAGGGCGGCGGCAATGCAAAAAAGCCCGGAGAGTGCCGCAAATAAAACTGAAACCGAAAAATTTTCCCGCAAAACCAGCCCCTCCGTTTCGTTAAAAGTCAATTAATAATATACCATAGTATTTTTTAAAAGTCAATCAGAATTATATAATAGTATAGTAATATTTTGCATAGGGAGGTACCGCCATGTTGAATGAAAACATAAAAAAACTGAGGTGCCAACGGGGATTAAGCCAGGTGGAGCTGGGAAGGAAGCTGGGCGTTACCAAACAAAGCATTTCCAATTGGGAAAACAACTACATTCAACCCTCCATTGAAATGCTGATGAAACTATCATCTGTGTTTTCCGTCAGCACAGACTGCCTGCTGGGCCTGGACACACGAAAATTCATTGAAATCACAAACCTGACCGACGAGGAAATCACGCACCTGCAATTCATAGCGAAAGACATTGCAAACGCCAAAAAATAAAAAAGACGCACAAAACATGTGCGTCTTTTTCTGTTTACCTCCGAACCCCCTCAATATGTAACAGACGGCTGCGGACAAAGGAATATGTGTTCAAAGGCCGGTAGTCGGCGTCTTGGGTGTGGGTGGCAACCAGCAGGCCGCTTTCTTCCACAATCAAAAGCGAGTGCGAAAACACCGCACCGTCGAAGCTGAGCTGAATTACGTCCCCTGCCGCGGCATGCGAAAGGGGAAGCTCCTCGGCGAAGGGGCCTGGCCCCCGGTTGTTTGTCAAAAAGCGGAATAAAAATTCCACCCCCGTCCAGGCGGCGGCCCTGTTGCTTGCAGAGCTGTAATACCACCCGGTTTCGCGGGTGTAGTTCATCACGCCCGCCCCGGCAAAAAGGCATTGGGAAATAAAGTTTGTGCAGTCCCCGCCCAAATCGTCAAAATTATAATAGGCCGGATTGCGCAAAAACGCCCACTTGTGGGCATAAGCCACGGCCTTTGCGCGTTGATAAGTCAAATTGCACGCCTCCTTTCTTTTTATTATATGAAAGAAACCGAAATCCCGGCACTTGACGCTGTTATTTTCCTGTGATAAAATAAACAAAACATTTAAAAGAGAGGACGCTTTCAAATGAACAACAAACAGTGGTTTCAAGAAGAGGCCAAATTCGGCATGATGATACATTGGGGGCTTTACACCCTGCTTGCAGGGGAATACCGGGGAAAACGAATTCCCCATATCGGCGAGTGGGCCCAGTCTTATTTTGAAATTCCAAACGCGGAATATGAAAAGCTGGCAGAGGCGTTCAACCCCATTTATTTCGACCCGGAGGAGTGGGTGCTGGCCGCAAAGGCGGCGGGCATGAACTATATGGTGGTAACCAGCAAGCACCACGAGGGGTTTTGCCTGTTTCATTCTGCATACGACACGTTTAACGTGGTAGACGGCACGCCCTTCGGCCGGGACGTTATCGGGGAATTGTCCCAAGCCTGCCGAAAGCACGGTTTAAAGTTCGGACTTTATTATTCCCAGGAGCTAGACTGGCACGAGCCAAACGGCGGCGGCTACAAGTCGGGCAAAACCAACTGCGGCGAAATGTCCTGGACAAACTGCTGGGACTTTCCCGACAACGAACACAAAAATTTTGAACAGTGCTTTCGGGCAAAAACTTTGCCCCAGGTGAAAGAACTTTTAACCAATTACGGCGATTTGTGCCTCATCTGGTTCGACACGCCCCACGTCATCACCCCTGCGCAAAGCCAGGAGCTTTACGACCTGGTGAAATCCCTCCAGCCAAACTGCTTAATCAACACGCGCATCGGAAACGGCCTGGGGGACTATCGGTCCATGGGCGACAATGAAATTCCAGACGAAGACATGAGCGGCATTTTGGCAGAGGCCCCAACCACGCTGAACGATACGTGGGGCTTTAAATATTTTGACGATAACTGGAAAAGCGCAGACGAGGTGTTAAGGCTGAAAAACCACTTAAATTCCCGGGGCATTAACTATTTGTTAAACGTCGGGCCAGACGGGCTTGGCCGCCTCCCCGCCCCGGCAGCAGACATTTTAAAAGAGGTCGGAAAAAGAGTATAAACGACATTAAGATTGGCACAGTGAACGTTTTCAGTAAAAAAATACAAACATAAAATCCAGGAACAAAATGTTCCTGGATTTTATGTTTGTATCCTCTAATCTATATAATCATCTGCTGATTTACCAAAATTTCCAATAGCCGCTGTAGCATCATCCGTATTGATTACAGTATTGCCGTCAAAATCACAAGCTGGGTTGTATCCTGCATCCGGATACCGTTTTCCAAATACTCCTGTAACCAATGATGTATCTGTTGTGTTTATAACGCCATCGCCGTTTACATCGCCGGCAAGCAAAGCTTTGTCGGGCAATACAATTTTGCTGTCACTGAACGTAACCGCAGTTTGGCGGGTAAGGAAGCCGGCCCGCCTAAATTCAAGAATGAAATTGCCGCTTTCCCGGGCAATAAAAGAATAGGCCCCTGTTGCTTTGTCTGCTTCAGTGGCTGCAACCACCGCACCATCCGACGCTCTCTTCATTGTCACAGTAATCTTATGCAGATCATCAAAATCGTCGTCATCCGTACTTACAACAGGTGTAATTTTTCCAGATACCCCCGGTATGACGACATTTTCCCCATAGCTTTCAATGGTTTTATTCATATTTAAAACTACGTCCCCAATATCAGATGCAGTAATACTGCCATTACCATCAAAATCACAAGCCGGGTCATAGCCGGCACTGGGATATTGTACAGCAATTTTTTCAGACACCAAAGTTCTATCTGTCTGGTTCACAACACCATCACCATTTACATCCCCCTTCAGCAGGGTTTTATCCGGAACCGTTACATCTGAGCTACCAACAGTGACCTGTGTATAGCGTGTTAAATATCCGGCGCGCTCAAACTCCAAAACATAACTGCCGGGTGCAAGGTCAAACTGATAGTTTCCGGCAGAATCAACCACTGTTGATGTAACAACATCTCCAAGTACAGAAGTTTTCGCATAAACAGTCATGCTATGCAAGTCGTTAAAGAGGCTGTCAATATTTGCGGTTGCTGCAAGAGTAGAAACTGTTCCGCTGACTGTAGATTTACTTGTAGAACCGGGCGGAATGAATTCAAAGTCATAACTATATAAATAGTTTTTGTTTATTGCGTCAGGAGCGGTTTCATTTATTTGAATATAATACTTACCGGTGCTTAATCGCATTGTATGGGTCTTTTCTACATTGCTCGGTATCTGAAAGCTTCCGTAATTAAATGTGCCCATAAATGTATTGGGAGCTTCCTGACGGACGGTCACAGTTAAATCTGCATCGACGTTTTTGAACTTAAAACCTACTGTTCCTCCGGATGTTACATTGTAGGTAAAAATGTCCACATCGCCGCTGTAATCAAGGCAAGCGCTGTTTTTTAAATTAGAAAAGTTATTATTTGCGGCGTCTTGCCTCGCTTCATCCAGGTAATTGGTCGCATCATCTGATTGATCGGTTCTAACGATGCGGAATAGAAAATCGGTTCCGGGACTTGGATGATCTGAATTCTTCTTAATTACAATATATTTGTTCAAGCCTCCCAAACAGGTGGTGTTATATTGTGCATGAAGATTGCTGTCAGCACGGGCCACAGAAGGAGAACCTGTGACTTCCCCTTGTTCATTAACGCTATAAACGCTGATGGTAGTTGAAACTTCGCCCAGCGTTTCAATCACGTAACTTCCCAATTCAGGTGACGTCCAGCTAACAACAATGGGATCATCATAAATTGTTTCTAAGTTTCCGTACTCATTTTGATATAGAACATATGGATATGCATTTGTAAAATCAATGTCTTCGGCGGCAAGCACATCTATGCCATTTATGACTGCTGCTTCAGGCGTTGTCGTTGCTGTTTCTGCAAAAACACTTGTGCTGAAAAGGAACAAGATGCTGGATATTAGTACAGATATGATTGCATTTAATTTTCTCATTCAATTATCCCCCTTAATTGTTGTGTTTTATTTATCGCTTGTAGAAATTGAATTTTTACTGCAATGGAATCCCCTCCAATTCATATATTGTCTATTTATCAATCATTATAGCGAATGGATATTCATTTGTCAAAACAATATTTCGACACAGTTCGAGGATAGAAATGCAACTACTTTTTTTGAATAAAATGATATCGATGACGGAACAGATAAATCATACAACCCGCTACATCGGCCAGCGCCCACCCAATGGGAACAGACCACCAAATTCCCGCTACGCCCACTGATGGAAGCGACGACAGAGCATATGCCAGCGCAACACGGCTGCCCAGGGAAACAACGGTCAAAAAAATGGAAATGGACGACTTACCAAGACCGCGAAACAAACCATACAGCAGAAACAAAATCCCAATTCCCACATAAAAAGCGCCCTCAATGTGCAGATATTCAATGCCAATGTTGATAATTTGTGTTTCGCCCGAATTGACAAACAGAAGCATGAGAGGTTTTGCAAAAACATAAACGCAGGCCGAGGCAAAAAGGCAAAACACACAGGAGAGTTTCAGTGCTGTTAAAATGCCTTTGTGAATTCGTTCTTTTTGCCCAGCTCCGTGATTTTGGGCAATAAACGTTGCAAATGCGTTGCCAAAGTCCTGCGCGGGCATGTAGGCAAACGCATCAATTTTTACCACAGCGGCAAACGCGGCGCTAACAGCAAATCCAAAACTGTTTACCAGGCCCTGGACCATTAAAATTCCAAAATTCATAATTGACTGCTGCACAGAGGTTAAAACGGAATTGCCAACAATTCGTTTCAGCAGTCCCTTGTCAAAGCAGATATGCTGTTTTGCAGGACAGAGCTGTTTTTCTTTTACAAAAAAGTAAACCGTAATGCATATGGCAGACAGCGCCTGTGCAGTCACTGTGGCATAAGCCGCCCCGGCAACACCCATATGGAAAACTAAAATGAAAAGAAGGTCTAATACAATATTTGTAACTGCCGCCGCCGCAAGAAAAATTAGGGGAATAACTGTGTTTCCCACACTTCTTAAAACAGAGGCAAAAAAGTTATAAACAGTCACAAAAATCATGCCGGAAAAAATAATTTTTAAATATTCCCGGGTGAGTGTTACGGCCTCTTTGGGAATGTTCAGCCAAAGAATGATGTTATCCAAACACAAAAAAGCCACGATGTTAATTGCGGCTGACAACATGAAAATAAAAATCCCGGAATTAAAAATGCTGATTTTCATTTCGTCAATTTTGTCCGCTCCAAAAAGGTGTGAAAACACAACGCTGCTTCCCATGCACAGGCCTAACACAATGGAGGTCAGCAAAACCATCAGCGCATAAGAAGAACCAACAGCAGACAGCGCGGCAGGGCCGATGGTCTTGCCGACAATTAAGGTGTCTGCCACGTTGTATAACTGCTGGAGCAGGTTTCCAAAAATCATGGGGAGGCTGAACGAAATCAGCGAACGCCCAATTTTTCCTGTTGTTAATCTATTTTGCATGGTTCTCTCCATATTTTTTATTTTTACAACTTCATTATATCAAAAATACCCCGTAAATACAACTGCGGCAGCCGGTATTGACTGCATAATTTTGGGTATGCTATTGCTATGAAGCCAAATTTAAGAAAGGGTGGATTCAAAATGCTTCGTTATGGAACCCTTATGCAGCAAAACAGCGATGGTTCGTTTGACCTTGTCATATACATCGACCAAGCAGAAGATTTTAAGCTTGAATTTGCAAAAGAGCTTTCTGTTTTTAAGAAAGGCTGGCTAAACAATAAAAAACTGCGGTTTATTAAAATAGTGTTAGCCGGCACGCTGATTTTCAGCATCCCATTTTCCCAAATCGCGGCAAAGGGTCCCCGTTATGCCATGTCGTATATCTACTTTGGCTCAAACGCCTCGCAGCTGGAATACATTTCATTGGCGCAGGACACCCTGGCGGTAATCTCCCCCAGCTACTTCGACTTAAATGCAGACGGAAGCTTGAAGCAAAATTATATTTCAGAAAGCTTCGTAAACGCCGTTCACGACAAGGGAATTCGCGTTGTTCCGTTTCTGTCTAACCATTGGGACCGCGCTTCCGGCGTAAATGCATTAAACCGGTTAGACCAGCTCACAGACGAAATCGCTTTGGCTGTTGAACGCTATCAATTAGACGGCGTAAATGTGGACATTGAAAATGTTACCCACACAGAGCGCGATAAATATACGGAGCTTTTGCGGCTGCTGCGCGAAAAAATTCCGAACGGAAAAGAAGTTTCTGTGGCCGTTGCGGCAAACCCCAACGGGTGGAACACCGGGTGGCACGGCTCCTACGACTACCGCCGCCTGGCGGAATATGCCGACCATTTGTTTATAATGTCTTACGACGAACATTACCAGGGCGGAGCCGCCGGGCCGGTTGCCTCCTTAAATTTTGTGGAACGGTCTGTACAGTATGCTCTGAACAATCAGGTTCCCGCGTCAAAAATCGTTTTGGGAATTCCGTTTTTCGGAAGGCTGTGGGCCGCCGACGGCAGCGTAAAAGGGCTTGGCGTTTCCATTAACAGAGTGGAGGACATCATTGCCAAATATGGCGGGAAGGTAACATACAGCGAAACGGCGAGAAGCCCCAAAGCAGAATTTACGCTGACAGCTTCAGACAGTTTAACCGTTACCGGCACGAAGCTGGGACCGGGTGACTATGAAATTTGGTATGAAAACAGCAATTCCATCAAAGAAAAGCTGGCGCTGGTAGACAAATATGACTTAAAAGGCGCAGGCAACTGGAGCAGCGGGCAGGAAACCCGGGACGTGTGGGACTATTATGATTTGTGGCTGAACAGCAAATATTTTGAAGACATTTTTCATCATTTTGCCAAGGACGATATTATTCAGGCGGTGAAAGAAGGGCACATGATTGGAACCTCCAACACACATTTTTCGCCGGATGACAGCCTAACGCGGGCACAGGCGGCGACAATTGCCTCTCGTGTTTTAAAGCTTTCGCCCTCTTCCAACACGGCCTTTTCAGACACAAAGGGCCACTGGGCGGAAAGGGAAATTGCGGCGGCGGCCGAGGCGGGATTTTTCA
>OGYL01002063.1_pt1 | contig 14615 bp, 9 predicted proteins | sample 1576541 | NCBI WGS metagenome assembly OGYL01 (sample SAMEA3541551, study PRJEB24748) | human gut metagenome | biome: human gut; feature: human-associated habitat; material: faeces | place: China | collected 2012 | reverse complement strand
AAGATATATAAGTGCGTTTTCGGAAGGGTTGCGACCATACGGCCGTTGCCGGTTTCGTTGTTGGATTCGCCGGCGCAGTCGTATTCGCCGCGCTGCGCGCCACCGCCGTCATCACGCAACGCACGTTCGTCAACTATCCGACCCTGTGGTGCTGCGTGATCCTCGACGTGGCCGTGTTCGTCATCGTCCTGTTCGCCCGCCGCATCACCGCCGACTGGCACAACCACCGCGCGCTGCTCGACATCGCGAATCTCGTTGCGGCGCTTGCGATCGCGGCCACCACCTTTCGTGCGCTGCCCGACGTGATTCTGCGACTGACGATCTTCGTCGAGCCGGGCGATCCCATCTTCACTTCCGACATGCTGTTGCGCGCGCTCGGCTTCGCTTTGGGCGCGGCCGTCGCAATCATCGCCGCGCTTATCTTCCGCACGATGCGTTCCACCGCCGTCCGCTGGTCGTTCACGACGGCGGTGCTGCTGTTGGTCGCGCTGTTGTTCGCACAGCATTTCACCGACCTTGCGCAGATCCTCCAATCCAAACGCATCGTCAGCTTCCCGACCGCCGCCTTCCTCGCGCTCGTGTGGGGCATCAACCATCAGCGCAGCCTGACCATCGCAATGGCGCTCGTCTTCGCCATTCCGGCAATCGCCAGCATCGTCATGGGCTTCAAAGTCAAGCCGACCGGCGCCAACGAGGCGATCGCACGCACGCATATCGCGTTCCGCCGCCGCGCGAAAGCGGCCGGCGCGTTCAGCCTGGTCGCCATGATCTGCGTCACCGTGGCCCTGACGTACGGCGTCGCGCAAACGCAGAAAGTCGTCACGCTGTCGCCGCCGGAAGACTACTCGCTCGCCGACGGCGTGGCCACCATCAAATTCAGCCAGATTTCCGACGGCCACCTGCACCGCTTCGAATACCGCGCGAAGGACGGCACCTCCATGCGATTCATCATCATCAAGAAGAACGGCGGCGCGTACGGCGTCGGCCTCGACGCGTGCGACAACTGCGGCGACGCCGGCTACTACGAGAAGGACGGCAAAATCATCTGCAAGAAGTGCGATGTGGCCATCAACCTCGCCACCATCGGCTTCAAAGGCGGCTGCAACCCGATACCGTTCGACTACCAGGTCAAGCCGGGCAAAATCGTCATCCAAACGTCCACGCTCGACGCGCTGTCGAGCCATTTCCAGTGAGCGCCGAGAAAGGTAAGGGGGTGCCATGTTCTTCCTGAAAATGATCTCTCGCTCGTTCAGCCGGCAGTTCAAACGCCGTCTGCTCATCGCCGTCACCGTGTGCCTGTCCGCCACCGTCAGCGTGGCCATGCTCGGCGTGGTGTTCGACGTGGGCGACAAGCTCAACGCGGAGCTGAGCACGTACGGTTCGAATATCGTCGTGCAGCCGAAGTCCGACGCTGTGGTGAGCGATTTGTACAATACCGGCGATTCTGCTGGCTCGGCTTCGGGTAGTTCGTCCGGTTCGGACGGGGGTTCCACTTCCGACGGCTCGGCTGCGGCGGACAGCGCCGACCCGACCGCGTTTCTGAAGGAGTCGGACGCGCAGAAGATCAAGACCATCTTCTGGGCGTTCAACATCACCAATTTCGCGCCGGAATTGAACATCCACGCGGATGCGGGGTGTGTCGGTTCGGGGGCTGGTTCGGCTGGCTCTGCTGGAACGGCTGGTGCGTCAGGTGCGGCTGCTTCCGCGGCGAAATGCAAGGCGACCAACGTGCCGATCGTGGGCACGTGGTTCGCGAAAACCCTGCACATGGACTCCGGCGAGTCCACCGTGGCCGGCATGAACGGCATGCGCTCATGGTGGAAAATCAACGGAACCTGGCCGAAAGACGACAGCGAGCAGGCGATGGTCGGCAGCGCGCTCGCCGCGAAACTGGGCGTGAACGTCGGTGACAGCGTTACGCTCGACAAGACGATCGCCGTCGGTGCGGACGACAATACGAACGGAGGTACCGGGAAAACCGGCAAATCCTCCACCGAACGCAATCGCGTGAAAGTGAAAATCGTCGGCATCTTCGATTCGGGCGATTCCGACAACAGCGCCATTTATATGCCGTCCATCGCCGCGCAAACGCTTGCGAATCTGCCGAATTCCATCGACAAGATTGAAGTCAAGGCGCTCACCACGCCCGACAACGACCTCGCGCGCAAGGCGTCGAAGAATCCGAACGCGCTCACGCAGGACGAGTGGGAGACGTGGTATTGCACCGCGTATCCGTCGTCGATCGCGTACCAGATCGAAGAGGTGCTGCCGGGCGCGGTGGCCAAGCAGGTGCGCCAGGTGGCCGCGCTGCAGGGCGATGTGCTGAACAAGACGCAGGCGGTGATGGTGCTGATGACCGTGCTGTCGCTGGTTGCCGCCGCGATCGCCGTGGCAAACCTGATGGCCGCGTCGATTGGCGAACGCGGTTCGGAATTGGCGCTGTTGAAGGCGATCGGCGCCACGGACGGTGCGGTTTCGCGCCTTATGCTCGCCGAAACGGCGGTGATTTCGCTGGTTGGTGCGATTGCCGGTGCGCTGCTTGGCTCGGGCGTTGCACAGATCGTGGGGCACGTGGTGTTCGGCTCGGGCATCACCATGCGTCCGATGGTGTTCGTGTTGGTTTTCGTGTTGCTGGCGGTCACTGTGCTCGTGGCCTCGCTTTCGTCGATTCGGGCGATTCTGGGCTTGCGTCCGGCGGAGGTGCTGCATGGTAGGTGAGTTGTGCTTGGCTTTCGTAGGGGGTGTGCGATGACGAATCGCAAGATGTTCTTCACTATGCTGTGGGGCGCGGTGTTCCGCCGTCGCTCCCGTGCGATGATGGCCGTGATCGCGTCGCTCGTCGGCGCGGCCACGCTGTTCTGCCTTGCATCCGTGTGCGTCGCGGTGCCGCAGCAGATGAACGAGGAAATGCGCGCGTACGGCGCGAACCTGATCGTCACGCCCGCGTCCGCAACGGGCAAATCGCAAGGCATCGATACTGCAACCGTACGCAACGTGACGGCGCTCATCGGCGCCGGACACAGCGTGAAATCAGCCGCATACCGGTATGAGAGCGTGCGCATCAATTCCGCGCCGTACACCATCGCCGGCGTGGACGTGAAAGCCGTCCGCGCGCTCAATCGCCATTGGAACGTGACGGGCGATTGGCCCGGCTCGGGCAACGTGATGGTCGGCCGCGACGTCGCCGACGCGCTCGGCGTGAAAGTCGGCAGCCGTGTCACCATCGGTTACCGCGCCGCCGACGCGTCTGCTTCAGCGTCTTCTTCCGCGTCCGCAAAATCCGATTCGGACGAATCAACTGAAACGGCAGAATCGTCCGCGCAGGGCACGCAGAGTACGCAAACTACGCAAGGCGAACAGACCACGCAAGCCACGGAAAACGGCCGCGTCTCGTCCGACATCATGGATAACAACGGCACCGAATTCCGTATCGCCGGCATCGTCGACACCGGCGGCAACGAGGATTCCATCATCTACGCCACCACCGCGGACGTGGCCAAACTCGCCGGTTCCAAGCGCGGCGCCGACGTGGTCGAATACTCCGTGAACGCCATGGGCGACGAGCTCAACGACATCGTCAACAACATCAATCGCAGTGCCGACAAAAACCCGAACAGCGCCGTCAAAGCGCAGACCGTCACCAGAATCACCTCGTCCGACACCCGCATCATCGCCATGCTGCAGACCCTGTTCTGGATTGTCTCGCTCGTCGTGCTCGTGCTGACGCTCGTCGGCGTGGGCACCACCATCAGCTCCATTGTGAGCCAGCGTCGCAACGAAATCGGCCTGCGCAAGGCCCTCGGCGCCGATTCACGCGCCATCGGCGTCGAATTCTACGTGGAATCCGGCATCTACGGCTTGATCGGCGGTCTGCTCGGCACTGCTATCGGCTATGTGCTGGCGCGTGTGCTGTGCGCCACCGTCTTCGGTCGCGCGATCGGCTTCGACTGGCTGCTCGGCGCCGGCTCGCTGCTGCTGAGCGTGGCGATCGCCGTCATCGCCTCCGTTCGTTTCCCCGGATTAATTTCGTATGTCACACCTCCGGGTGTCATCGCCTCCATTCCGCCGGTCCGCCGCGCCACCCGTATCGACCCCGCCATCGTTTTGAGGGAGGAATAATCATGGACAACGAACATATGCTGCTGGAACTCGACCACATTTCCAAGATTTACGGCGATCTGCACGCCGTCGACGACCTGAGTCTGACCGTTCCGCAAGGGCAATGGCTGGCGATTGTCGGCTCGTCCGGTTCCGGCAAAACCACGCTGATGAACATGATCGGCTGCATGGATACGCCGTCGAAGGGTTCCGTCATGCTTGAAGGCCGGCGATTGGAGGATTTGAACGCCCGCCAGCTTGCCGACGTGCGCAAGAACATGATAGGACTAGTGTTCCAAAAGTTTTACCTCGTGCCGCATCTGACGGCGGTGGAGAACGTGATGGTGGCGCAATACTACCATTCTGTAGTCGATGAGAAGCAGGCGATGGAAGCGCTGGAACGAGTGGGATTGAAGGAGCGTGCGCATCACCTGCCCGGCCAGCTGTCCGGCGGCGAGCAGCAGCGCGTGTGCATCGCCCGCGCGCTCATCAACTGCCCGAAGCTGATTCTCGCCGACGAGCCGACCGGCAATCTCGATGAGAGGAATGAGAAGATCGTGCTCGACCTGTTCCGTCAGCTGCACGAGCAGGGCACTACGATCATCGTCGTGACGCACGATGCGCTCGTCGCCTCCTGCGCACAACGCGAAATCATGCTCAACCACGGCGTGCTCGTCGGCGAGCAGTGGAACGACGAGGAGGCGAAACGCGCGTACGAAGCGGCCGGCGGCAAGCCCGCATTCACCGGTTCCGCCGCGGAAGGCGCGCAGAACGGGGGTATTGCGATTTCGTTCGCCGACCCCACGAAAGCCGCGAAAACCGGCGATACGGACGCGGCCAACGTTGCCGTTGCGGCTGGCGTTGCCGACGATACGGACGCGGACGCCGACGGCACGGAAGGGGAGCGCGCATGAGCGCCGCACAATCGAACGCAATCAAAGTCATCGCACTGTCCGCGGCGAGTATCGCGCTGTTGTCGGCATGCGGCGAACCGAAGGCAACGCCGATGGACGACGAATACGCCGGCAATTCCGGTGAAAGCGTGCAATCGCAGGAAGAGAAGTCGAAAACTGACGGCAAGGCGTCCGGCGACACGGCAGACGACGGCGACGCCACCAAAAACCGTGCCGACGCGAATTCCGCAACATCCGACAAGCAGGACACCGGCAACTACGCGGATGGCGACTATTCGATCAACGGCCAGTACGGGCCGGTCGGCGAGGACACCATCGACGTGCATCTGACCGTTAAGGACCAGAACGTGACGGCCGTGAAGATCGTCGGCCATCCGTTCACGTCCATCTCCAAAAAGCATCAGAACGACTTTGCCAAAGCCGTGCCGGACGCGGTGGTCGGCAAGCCGTTGAAGGACCTTAAAGTCGACAAGCTCGCCGGCGCCAGCTGGACCTCCGAAGCCTTCAACAAGGCGTTGGAAGTGGCGCGTCAGGAAGCGTCAATCCAATAGCCCATTCCTTCTGAAACCGACACGGCATGCCCGTCTTGCGTCGGTGCGGACGGTTTTCCTGTGGTTACCGTGCGGATTCGGCGCATACGTTCGGCCAGAGCAACGTGGCCATGTTCTCGGCCCAGGAATCAGACTTGCGTTCCTTGCCGGATTGCCGTTCCCCTCCGGCTTCCTGCCCCGCCAACGCTTTGCAAGCCAGCATGGAACCCAGCACCGTGCTGAACAGGAACGTGTAGTCCAAACGGTTTTGAAACACTCCGTCGGCGATGCCACGTTCCATGAACCCCACGAACCGTTCTTCGGCCGGCGCTAGAACTTGTGCTGCGATCGCCTTCAGCGTGGCGTTGTCGGAAGACAGCACCACGCCCACGGCTTTCAATCCGAGTTCGCTGTCGAAGCAGTCCTGGATGCGTCGCAGCATGGTGGCCAGTCCGCTCCGCGACGGCTTCAAATCGTTGAAATTCGGTAGTCCGGCAACTTCCGGTTGGATGCGTTGCAATAAATCGTCGGCGTTTCGGTAGCGTCGGTAGATTGTGGTCTTTGCTACCCCTGAACGTCGTGCGACCTCTTCGATGGTCACCGCTCCGATACCATCGGAAATCACTATCCCCAATGTGGCTTTCATGATTTTGCGGTCGGTTTGCTCCCGTAATCGCTCACGTCGGCCACGTACTGTGCCGACGTCTTCCTGCGTGGTTTTTTGCACCGTCTTCCGCGTGCCCTCTTGCGTGGTTCCGCCCATCATGCCGCGATCACTTTCGTGCTTTCCAGCTTGCTTACGTACCAATGGTTGAACTTGACCAGTGGAATGCGCAGTAGCAGGCCTATCAGCAGCAGCGGCGGAATGAACAGCAGTAGCGCGCCAATCGCAAACCAGTAATCGTTACTGTAGATTCCGCCGATCGCCGCGCGCATTGCTGTGATTGAATGCGTCGCAGGCAGGAACGGGCTGATGCCGCTGATGATTTTCGGCAGCACGGCCAGCGGATATGCGCCGTTCGCTCCGGAGATCTGCATGACGAGAAACAGCACGCCGATGGCTTTGCCGACGTTGCCGAAGCTGGCCACGAGCGTGTAGGTGAAGAACGAGAACACTAGGCTGCTCACCCAGCCGGACAGCATGAACAGCAGCGGATGCACCGCCTGGACATGGAGGAACAGCAGACTGCCTCCCAAGGAGAACGTGCTCTGCAATAGTCCGATCACGCCGAACACACCGTAATGTCCGAGAAACAGCTGATGCGGTTTCGGGTCGCCGAGTTCCTTGCGCACCTTACGCGAGACGGTGGTCTTGAGCGTCACTGCCATGAGCAGCGAACCGACCCACAGTGGCAGGATCGTGTAGAACGGTGCCATCTGCGAACCGAAATTCTTGACTGGGAACACCGCGTTGCGTTTCACTTTTACAGGGGCTGCAAGCGCGGCGGCCAACGAGTCGGTATTATCGCTGAGCACATCTTTGACGGCGCTCATATCGCCGCTGTTCAGCGCATCGGTCAATGTTCCTGTGAATGCGCCCAGTTTTTTGCCCGCGCCGGCCAGACTATCGGCGGTGGAATCCAACACGCTGCTGATGGCGGTCAGATTCTTATCCGCGGTCTTGGTGGTGCCGTTCAGATTGCCCAGCGCGCCTTTCAGATCGGCCGCTGTGGCATTGAGCGCGGTGGTGGTGCTGGTAATGGACGTGGCGATATCGTCAAGTTGCGGTTTCAGTTGGCTCTCATAGTCGGTTTTGATGCCACTGACGGACGTTGCCGCCTGCTGCGCCAGTTTCTTGATCTCCGCACGTTCGGCCGTGGTATCGCTTACTTTGGCGTCGATGTTGTCGGCGCTGCCATTCAGCGCCGATGCTAGGTCGTTGAGCTGTGTGATGGTGGTGCCGACGTTGGTTTTGAGATGGTCGATGGCGTTCCTCACCGCTTCCGGCAGCTTTTCGTTTGCGCTGAGCGCGTCGAGCGAATCATAGATCTGCTGGTAGCTTTGCGCCTGCTTGCTGATGTTCGTGGCCTGGTTGCGTAATGCGTTGGCGGTGTTGCCGGCCTGCGTGCCCGCATTGCCGAATAGGCTGTCCACATCTGCTTCCATGGCTGTGAAGCTGTTGGCGGAATCAGTCAGAGCCGTGCCCAGCGCGGTGGTGCCGGTCTTCAACGCGCCCGTCAGATCCTCCACGCCGCTGCCGGCTTGCTTGAGTGTTGTTCCTACGCTTTTCGCATTGCCGCTGACATTGGCGATCAGACCGTCGGAGGACTCAAGCAGATGCCGTGCGCTTTGGGTCAGCGTGCTGAACGTGCGGAGCGTTCCGGAAGCGTCGGTGAGCGTTTCCGCGAAGTCGCTGATATTGCCGTTGAACTGCGTGAGTTGTTCCTGCGCGGCTGGCTTGTCGAGTTGGTTGGCGAGCTGCGATGCCACACTCAGCGCGGTGCTGGTCAGTGTTTCGGAGAACGTCTCGTTGACCTGCGCGCTGACCGTATCGGCGCCTTGGCCTGTGATCTTCGGAGCCAAGGCGTTCTTCTTTTCATTGTTGTAGTAGGCGATTTCGGCGTGGTCGCCATCGGATGCGAAGAACGTCATCATACGGGTGCTGAAGTTCTTTGGAATCACCACAGCTGCGTAATATTTGCCGGATTTGGTGCCGTTGATGGCTTCTTTTTTGGTGGTGAAGGTCCAGTCGAGCTGATCGTTGGAACGCAGCGTGTTAACCACTTGGTCGCCGATGTTGATCTTCACTGGAATGAGGTCGGACCGGTATCCGTCGTCCTCATTGGCTACGGCGAATTTCAGATTGCCGGTATTGGCGAACGGGTCCCAGCTGGCGGCCACGTTGAACCATGTGAAGATGCCGGGGATCACAACGAGTCCGATGACGATGATGATGGAGACGACGTTGCTGGTGATTCGCCGGATGTCGCCGACGAACAGTTTCCAGATGGTTTTCATGCGTTGCTCCTTTCCTCGTTGTTTTCGTTGTTTTCGGTTGTCTCGGCGGTCTCGGCGGTCTCGGCGGTGTCCGTGGCGGCATCGTTCGCGGCGGCGCTTGGACCGGTCGTCTGCATTTTCTGCATTTTCTGCACCAGTATGGCGATTCCGTCATCTTCATTGTGGTTGACGCCCGTCACGTTTTCCGTCGTTTCTTTGATGACGCTGGTATTGCGATTATCGGATGTCGTGCGTTTGCCGCTGGTGCGTCTCCGCGTTTTGCGCAGCAGTCTGTTCCGCCGTTCCTGTTGCGCCCGCTTTTTGCGACGGATGCGTGCCGCTTGGCGCTCCACCAGCATGGATTGGATCGATTCATCGCTCAAATGGCCGAGCTCCACTTGACGGTTCAGATTATCGCGCATGTATTCGATGACCATGAGGAAGCCCATGATGAGCAGAATCCAGACGACCCACGTGGCCAGTACCACCACTTTCTCTCCGTTGGTGAACGAGAACACCGCCGCCAGAGTTACCGGAACTACGAATCCGATCACCAGAGCTCCGCGCTTGAGTTTCGGGTACAGTTCCGCGAACCGACTTGCGCGTTCCTCGATCACCTCGCGGTAGCCGCCTTTGTCGGCCAGCACCTGAATGGCTTGGGACATGTTGTATCCGCGTTCCGGAAGCTCCACTTCCTCGCCGATAATCATGTCGCTTTCCTTGATTTCGCGGGCGAAGAGTCGGTTGAGGTTGACCAACAGAGGACGGACCACCAGGCCGATGACGAACGCCATGCCGGCAAACAGCAGCAGCGTGCCGATCGCCTTGGTCCAATGGCCGTCGTAGAAGCCGGCGATGGTCTCGCGGAATGCGTCTATCGAATAGCTGAATGGCACGAACGGATAGACCATGCGGAAGAACTTCGGCATCATCTCGATCGGATACAGGCCGGAAGCGCCTGGAATCTGCACGATCACCAACGCCACGCACAGGCCCTTGCCGATGTGCATGAACGTGGTGGACAGCGCGTACGTGATGCTCAGATATACCAGCGATGTGATCATGCCGGTCAGTATGAACAGTGGCGCGCAAGCCGTCTGCACGCCGAGTATCAGATCGCCAACGGTGCAGATCGCGCCTTGAATGACGCCCATCGTGCCGAGCAACAGGTATCGGGCCAGATACTTTTCGGTTGCGGTCGGATCGAGACCCTCAAGCCCCTCGTCGTCCACCTCCACTTTGTAGATCACCACAAAGGCGAACGCGCCCACCCACAGTGCCAGATTGGTCATCAGCGGAGCCATGCCGGAGCCGTAGGAGTTGACGGGATACACGTTCTTCGTGTCGATTACGGTCGGGGACTCCATGAACGAGGCGATCTTATCCGCGTCAAGCGAACCGCTGCCGGTCAACGATGCGAGCAGATCCGCAGTGCCCAGCGCCTTCAGGTCGGTGCTGACGGTGGTGAGCTTCGTCTCCATCTTCGCCAGCTGCTGGTCGGTTTGCTCAAGGCCGATGCGGGCGTCTGACGCCACTTGGTCGAGTTGGTCGAGCACGATGTTGGTTTGCCTGACCACGCTGTCCTGGCTGGTCACGGTGCCGGCAAGTGTTCCGGCCGTCCCAGCCAGCGAGCCCAGCGCGGAATTCAGTCGCGGCAGTGCGCCTGAATTGATGGCGTTGCGCGCCGTGCCTGCGCTTTTGAGCGAGTTCTGCGTGCCTATGTTGAAATCGGTGGACAGTTTGGATACGCTGCCGGCTGTGGCCTGTGTGTTCTCGCTCAGGGTTTTGAGGTCGGCGAGTGTTCCGGCTGCCGTGTTGTTGGTATTCTCCAGTTTGCTGATGATTTGCTGGTATTGCGCGTTGTCGCTGGCGGATTTGAGCTTCTCGAGCAGTTTCGCATTGCTGTCGGTGATGTTTTGCATGCCGGTCACCGCCTGCTGCGCCGATCCACTTGCCGCGGATACCGCCGACGAGATCTGGTTGATGCTGGCTGTGGATTGCGCCGTCGCTTGGGAAACGAGTCCGGATCCGGTTTCCAGCGCGCTGTTGGCGTTGGACGAAAGCGTGTTGAGCTGGGTTTGCGCTGTGCCGATGGCGGTGGATGCGCCTGCTAGTCCTCTGCCCGCGCTCGCCGCGGCCAGCTGCACGTCGTTCAGGGCATTGCGTGCTGCTTTTGTCTGCTGTGGCACATTGGCTAACTGGGTGTCGAGATCCGCGATTGCGGAGCGGATCGTGCCTACGTTCCGCTTGGTGTTGTCGAGTTCGCCGATGGTTTCGTTGGCGATGGCGTTGGTGTTGCCGCTGATGGTGCCGTTGGCCGAGTTGACGGCTTTGACGAGCACGTCGCTGACGGTGGAGACGAAGGTGTTGTTGACGGTGCGGTCGACCACGGTCGCGCCTTGGTCGGTGATTTTCGGTGAAATCGGACTCGCCTTCTCGTTCACGTAATATTCGAGCGTGGGGCGATGCTTGCTGTTGGTGACGACGTTGGCCAGATCTTCGCTGAAGTCGGAAGGGATGACGATTGCGGCGTAGCAGTCGCCCGACTCCACCGCTTCCATCGCGTTGGCTTTGCCCATGAACTCCCAGCCGAGCTGGTCGTTGCTCTTCAGCGTGCCTTCGATTTGATCGCCGAGATTGACTTTGCCAAGCAGCGCGTTGTCTGTGCCTTCGTCCATGTTGGCCACGGCCACTTTGATGCTGTCCGTGTTGCCATAGGGATTCCAGAACCCGTAGATGTTGAACCATGCGTATAGCGGGGGAATGAGAATCAGGCCGATCATAATCACCCACGCGGCGGGTACGGTGACCAATCGTTTGAAGTCACGGCGCAGGATCTGCAGTACGTTGTGCATTGTCTCTCCGGGTTGGTGAATCATTCCTCTCATAGCGATACGTATTTCGTAGCGCTACGCGGTACGTATCGTATAACGCGCTCCGGGACAATCGCCATCGCGTTTCATGGATGACGGAAATCGGGTCGAGTACTGCGGCAAAGCCTCGGCAAAACCATCGCCGGCTGACGTAGCCCCTTCCGCTCACGTCCGTGACAAATCGCCATTTCTGTATGTCCGTGAGCGAAAGGTGGTAATAAATCGCTATTTTCCGTCCGTATTTATACCCCCATTCGCTCACGATGCGCTATACATCGCCATTTCTTGCGGACGTGAGCGAAAGGTGGTGTGCGAATGGCGATTGCAGCCAGCTGACGTCCCCCTCTTTTGCTCGCGTCCGCCAATAATCGCACCTGAACCGCTTTTCTTGCGGCGGATATTGCCTACGTTTGGTAGCGTGGGCTGAAGGAAGGAGCGGCATATGAGCGAAACCGCACAATCTGAATCACGATCCGAGGATTCCGCCGCGGGCAAGACGGATGGAGAAATCAAGGCGATTGCCGCCGAAACCGAAATCGCGGCTATCGAAGAAGGCGGAAAGCAGGGCACTGGCGAAGTCGGCAATCCCGCTGACCGTCGTCTGCCGTTAATCGTTCGCATTTACGGCATCGTCATGCTTATTGAAGGCGTGGTGACGCTGCCGTTCATTGTGTTGGCGTGCCTGTACTCGATTCGCGCGGTGTTTTCCGGCAAAGTGGCGTTCGATGCGCTCAGCCTCACTGCGATTCTGTCGGTGGTTCACGCGGCCGTGCTGCTGGTCGCCACCGCGTGTCTGGCGGTGTTCGGCGTGATGCTCATTATGAACAAGCGTCGGCATATCGCGCAATGGACGTATCTGATGATTCCGCTCACCCTTGCCGAAGGCTTGCTGTCGCTGGCATTGCAGGGACTTGGTGTGAATTTGATCGGCCCGGCTATCCAGCTTGTCGTGCTCATAGCCCTGCATGTCACTGCCGATCCGTCGCTGCGTGAGGAGCGTCGTCTGCAGTTCGCGCTTCGACGTATGGATGCCCGTAGCGCGTACGAAAGTGCGGCTTCCCGAGGAATGGCCGGCCGTGATTTGACTGGCAGGGGCTATATTTCGCTGGATTTCTTCAATCTGTTCTGGCTGTTCACCATTGGTTGTGTGTTCGGTTTGGTGATCGAAACCATCTACCATTTCATCCTGTTTGGCGAATACCAGGACCGTGCGGGCTTCCTATGGGGGCCGTTCTCGCCCATCTATGGTTTCGGCGTGGTGATCGTCACCGTGTTGCTCAACCATTTGTGGCAGTCGAATTGGTTGCTGATTTTCTGCTCAAGCGCGGTGATCGGTGGCGCGTTCGAATATTTCACCAGCTGGTTCATGCAGGCCGCGTTCGGTATTCGCGCATGGGATTACACGGGGCAATGGCTTTCGATTGACGGGCGTACATCCGGCAAATACATGTTCTTCTGGGGCGTCCTCGGCTTGGTTTGGGTCAAGTTGATTCTGCCGCGATTGTTGCGATTGATCCAGCGTATTCCGTGGAAGATTCGCTATTCGTTGACGCTGGTCTGTTTCATACTCATTTTCGTCGATGGCGTGATGACGCTGATGGCGCTTGACGCTTGGTATTCCCGCATGGCTGGGGTTGCGCAGAATTCGCCCGTTTCGCAGTTCTTCGCCACGTATTTCAATGACGATTTCATGGCCCACCGATTCCAGACCATGAAGATCGACCCGTCCACTGCCGGTCGTATGTAGGCTGGTTTTTGCGTTTTGCGGGTTTTGCTAAGCGGCTGGTCGGGCGATGTTCCGGCTGGCCGCTTTGCTTTGGGTGGCTGATTTTGAACGATTTCGGACGATTGCAGTGGGGTTTTGTTGCGGGTTTTGCCGCGGGGGATTTGATTCTTCCGGATTATTGCCGTTTGGGATTCGTGCCTTCCGGCTGTCTGGATGCTTGACTGCTGTTGCCGCGCCTACGCCGCGATGCTTTGCGCCAGCTGGCGGATGAGGTCGGGGCGATGTCCGCTCCATGAGGAATTCGGTGAGATGACGACCGGAATTTGCTTGAAGCCGGCGTCCTTGATCTGTTCGAATGTGGACGGATTCTGCGTCAAATCGACCGCCACGTACCGCACTCCCAGTTTGGAAAGCTCTTGTTCGGTGGCCTCGCATTGAGGATTGTTCGGATTGGTGAAGACGGTCACGGTCATTACTTTTCCTCCCTATGCAATCGGCTTCCTTTGGTGCGGAAGATCTTGTCGGCCACGTTTTTTGATTTTGCCTGGCTGAGCAGGCCGTTCATCAGTATACACTACCCGTAGTGGCGTTTCGTGCGTTCGCCCACTGTATATAGTGGGGAATTTCCCGTAATACCGAATCTATGCGAACAAATGTTCGATATATTCGAGTCTATCATTATCGTCGATTGCGCCACGCCGGTTGCATGCGTATGGTCCGTCCGCGAATCGCCCGCGGGCTGTTCGCTATTCATTTCGGAACACATATTGCGATTTCGCTCGTTTTCTTACGATTGTGAGCGAAAGGTGGTGCCGCATAGTGCGGTAGGGGGTATAAATCGCCTTATTTTCCATACTTTTCGGCGCACGTCGCGAAATAATCGACCGAAATTGCGATTCGTGAGCGAAAGAGGGTGCGCGATATGGTGCGTTCCGTATTGAAGTGCTGAGACCTCATCCCGAAACAAATGAAAAAGTCCTGAGAACCATCGGCTTCCAGGACTTCGAACCTGTGCCCCCCGTGGGATTCGAACCCACAACCCACGACTTAAAAGGACGCTGCTCTAACCGTTGAGCTAGAGGGGCAACAGCAACATAGTATACAGCATATTCGGACCAATCGCCACCGCGGACGTCTGACGGGCGTCGAAATGGTCTTCGGAGTGTTGGTGTGCCTACAATCGAAACCATGTCATGTACCACAATTCTTGTAGGCAAAAAAGCAAGTTACGACGGTTCGACCATCATCGCCCGCGACGACGATTCCGGTTCCGGCCGTTACGATCCGAAGAAATTCGTAGTCGTCGCACCGCAGGAGCAGCCGCGGCACTACCGCAGTGTGCTGAGCCACGTTGAAATCGACCTTCCCGACAATCCATGCCGGTACAGCATCGTACCGAACGTGCTTCCAAATCGTGGAATCCTTGCGGAAGCTGGCGTCAACGAACGCAACGTGGCCATGAGCGCCACCGAAACCATCGCCGTCAACGAGCGCGTGCTCGCCGCCGACCCGCTGGTCGTATTGCAGCCAGCCGACG
>OGYL01002061.1_pt1 | contig 14628 bp, 7 predicted proteins | sample 1576541 | NCBI WGS metagenome assembly OGYL01 (sample SAMEA3541551, study PRJEB24748) | human gut metagenome | biome: human gut; feature: human-associated habitat; material: faeces | place: China | collected 2012 | reverse complement strand
CCGCAGCATAGCGGTGGATGACCTGGCCGGAGGTCTGGCCGAAGATGTAGATGTTCTCGTTGCCAACCTGCTGGCTGATCTCCACGTTTGCGCCGTCCATGGTGCCAAGGGTCAAAGCGCCGTTCAGCATAAACTTCATGTTGCCGGTGCCGGAGGCCTCCTTGGAGGCAAGGCTGATCTGCTCGGACAGGTCGCAGGCCGGGATCAGCTTTTCGGCGGCGGTGACGTTGTAGTTTTCCACAAACACCACCTGCAGCCACTTGGACACCTCCGGGTCTGCGGCAATGACCTTGGAGAGGGTCAGCAGCGCATGGATGATGTCTTTTGCAATGGTGTAGGCGGGAGCGGCTTTGGCGCCGAAGATGCTGCCCAGCGGCACAGCGGGCAGGTGCCCTGCCTTGATCTCGTAGTACTGGTGGATGAGGTACAGCAGGTTGAGCTGCTGGCGCTTATACTCATGCAGACGCTTGGACTGGATATCGAACACTGCATCGGTGTTCACGCGCACCTTCTGGGTGTGCAGCAGCCAGTCTGCCAGCGCTTCCTTGTTGGCCTTTTTCACGGCGGTCACTTTTTATTTGTTTTGGTATCATGGACTTTATTTTAATTCTCAGTCAACAATTGCATTGGCAATGAATCCCGTCAATGTGGTTTTTACATTGTTTGTAAATATAGGGGCACTGCTTGTATACAGTGTAATTGTAAATGCCATAATAGAGTTTCGTAACAATCTGGAATTGCGTGATGAAAACAGACAGTTGGAAGTTCAAAATTTGTGTTATGAAAATCTTAAAACACAAATGGAGTCTACCAGACGGGCAAGGCACGATATGCGTCATCACATGAATGTGATTCGCACCATGGCTGAAAATAATCAGTGTCAGGAGATAACGCAATATCTTGAAAAATATTTGGAAGCAACATCCTGGAACGAAAAATTTGTATATTGTGGCCATTTTTCTTTAAATGCACTGTTAGTATATTATGTGCAAAAAGCGAAGAATTATGGAATTGATGTTAATATAGATGTGATAATTCCAAATGAATTGAGTATAAGTGACACAGATCTTACAGTGTTATTTGGCAATCTGTTGGAAAATGCAATTGACGGTTGCAAAACCATAACAATAGAGAACAAGTTCATTAATTTGAAAATCAAAAAACCAAATGAAGGAGCGTTGGTTTTCTCAATAAAAAATACTTTTAACGGCAATGTAAAATTAGAAAACGGCAAATTCCTTAGCACAAAAGAACAGGGTAGTGGTATAGGAATAGAGTCTGTTAAGTACGTTGTAAACAAATACAAGGGAGCTATAGAATTTAAGTCAGATGAAGAGACCTTTAGCGTATCAGGAGTACTGTTTATTTAAAATATTATAACCACTTGATGCCAGGAGCAGACCGTTTGAAGCCAAAATATAGAACGAAAAGAATATTTATATGATAATGATTACATAAATGTTGTAATGCAACTTATGTAATCATTTCTTTTTGTAACACAGTGTCCAAAGGTCTTCACCCACCTGTGCTTGCACAAGGGTGGGTGATAGACCTTTGGGCGGATTGTGGGAGTGCAAAGCACGAAGCAATCCGTGTTACAAGAAGTGTAGACTTTAGGAATGCCCCATTTGTGCTTACACAAGAATGGGAGAATTATCAAAAAGGAGGACAATATGAGAAAAATATGGAAACAGCTAATAAGTATTTCAATGTCTTTAATAATGGCATTAGGAAGCAATGTGGTAATGACTCAGACGGCTTATGCTGATGAGGAAACAGGAACTGAAACAAAACAGGAAATTGTTTATGGGGATGAGGTGGCGTATGATCCAAACACAGGTCATAGTTATGAATTTGTTAATAGTAGTGTGAATTATAGCACTGCAAAGAAAGAGGCAAAAAATAAGGGTGGTTATTTAATTTGTATATCATCCAAAGAGGAAAATAATATCGTTGTACACTATCTGGAAAAATTAAATCAAGGGGATACCAGAATGTGGATTGGTTTAGAGAGAAATCAAAACGATATATCAAAATTTAAATGGATTGATGGTAGTGAACTTACTTATACTAATTGGGAAAAAGGCGAACCAAGCACATTAAGCGAAACAAGGGTAGAAGTATATTTTGAAGGAACATGGAATGACTGCTATGGGAGTTTAGATCGTCCATATATAATTGAATATGATAAGTGTTCTCATCCGGAAGAAAAAGAAATTGTGGAAAATAGAACAATAACAGATTGTTCAATAGGTGGTTTTACAGGAAAAGTTACATGTGGTGTTTGTGGTGAAATTTTAGATGAAGGAATCATGGTAGAACCGGGAAATCACGCAGAGGCTGTTATAGATAAGAAAACATTTATTGAGGCAACCTGCAAGAGCAAAGGCTTTAGTGGTAATAAAATCTGTCCTTTATGTAAAAAAGTTTTAGAAGAAGGAAAAGAAACAGATATAGTAGATCACAAAAAAGAGGACGAACCTGAAAATTATACTGAAAATACATGTTATGTAGATGGATATACAGGAGACTACAACTGCAAATGGTGTGGTGAAAAGGTACAGGAAGGCAGTATTATAGCAAAAAAATCTCATGAATATAAGGATGATGTATGTGTAAATTGTGGACGTGTTAATAATGCAGTTTATGGAAAAGAATATAGCATGAAAACAACAGCACAAAATCCGTTCCAGGTATTTCAATTTAAAGTTGATGAAGATGGATACTATGCAATAACCTGTAGTAATAAAACAGATTGGGACAGTTATGGATATCTTTTTGAAGAAGAAAGTTTTAATGATGAAATTATTCGTAATGGAATAAAAGAACTTGAAAATAACAATCGTGTAAGATTGGAGGGGTGCAAAAAGAAAAATGATGATGGTGGTCAGGAAAGTGCACCTAAGATTATAGGAAATCTTAAAAAAAATCATACATATTATTTTGTGGTAGGACCGTTTAGTGATGAATATGGAGAATATACAATATCTTGGGGATGTGCACATTCAAGAAAGAAATATGTGAACAGAACTATTAAATCATGTGAAGAAGGTGGATATACAGGAGATTTACAGTGTAAAGATTGTGGAAAAACTATTAGTGAAGGACAACAGATTGAACCCCAATCAGACCATAGTTATTCAAGTTATCATAAAATTGGTAAAACTTGTACAAATTATGAAAAAATAGTGTCTGTATGTGAATATTGTGGTTATGTACATAAGGAAATTAATGAAAAAGAAGGTTTAGGCGAACATGTATTTGTGAAGGTAAATCATAAGGAGCCAACATGTACTGAAGAAGGTTATTCTTATGACTTGAAGTGTAGTGAATGTGGCGAAATTAATAATGATGGGAATAAGGAAGCCGGACAAACAATTCCCAGCATTCATAGTAATCTGTCAGGAAGCAATATTATAAAGTATTATAACGAATCAAACGCAACATGTTTTAAAGCAGGTTACACAGGCGATACAATATGCCTGATATGTAATGAGGTTCTTGAGAAAGGTAGTGAATCACCACAGCTAGAACACAATTATGTGGATGATAAATGTACAAACTGTGGTTTAACAAAGAATCAAATTCAGGAGCTTAAGGATAATTGCTTTGAGATTAATTCTTTTGAAGATTTATTAATGTATTTACAGATGGGAAGTTTAGGAATAAATGGAAAATTAAATGCTGATATTAAGTTCCCAGATAATTACAAAGATGATGATAATATTTTACATGGTGCATCTTTATTAAATTCAAAGCTAGATGGAAATAACCACACAATATCAAACGTAAACATAGAAGGAATACCATGCCGTTTATATGATAGTATTGGTAATAGTACATTAAAAAATTTAAAAATTGAAGTCCAGGGTGAATGTAAACAGAGTATTTATTACCTTACAGAATATGCGTATTATTCTACAATAGAGAATTGTACATTTGAGGGAAATGTGAAAGCTTCCAGAAGTGATGTGGCAGCGATACAAACAATCGATACATGTACCATTTCAAAATGTATTAATAATGTTGATTGTGTAAATTTCGGTGATGCATATGTGGCAGGTTTAGCTATTAAGGCAAACAATAGTAATATTACAGACTGTGAAAATAATGGTGATTTTTCAGTGAATGATTCTTATATTGCAGGTTTAGTACACACAGCGTCAAATTGCCATATAGAGAATTGTATTAATACAGGTAATATAACAGATGCATATGAGGCTGCAGGAATTGTAGCATCAATAAATAATAGTGAAATTAAAAACTGCACAAATAAGGGGGATATTACTAATGCAGAGGGGGCAGTAGGTATTTGTGTATCTGCAAATAACACTAAAGTAGAAAAGTGTAGTAACTATGGTAATATTATTGATAATGAGTATGTAGCATCAGGAATAGTAGGTATTATTCTTCAGGCACAGATTATAAATTGCACAAACTATGGAAAAATAAAAGCAAATAACTGTGCAGTTGGAATTTGTTATAGTAATAGCAGAGATGACGAGGGATATTATGATCAGAAAGAAATCATTCAAGGATGTACTAACAATGGCGAAATTACTTCTACAGATTTAGCAGCTGGAATTGTAAGTATTATATATAATTGTAATATTGATAATTGCACTAATAGCGGAGATGTACAAGCTGGAAGTCTTGGGGGAGGAATTCTAGCAGTTACAGCCAACTCATCAATAAGTAATTGTATTAACAATGGAAGTGTTGATGGATATGAATATGTGGGTGGAATTTGTGGTTCCAGTGACGATGATGTAACATTTGAAAAAGTATACAATTCAGGAAAAGTTACTGAAGAAGCTTTTAAGTCAAAAGGAATAACAAATGGAACAGGTAATGAAGTTATTAAGGATTCAGAAGAAAATCATGAACACAAATATTCAGAAGTAGTAGAAATGACACCTTCAACATTAACAGAAAACGGTGTAATCAAAGAGAAATGTTCTTGTGGTTATATTAACAAGAGAACAATTAGCCATCCAAATGAACTTATTATTTCAAATGACAAATTTGAAGCAACAGGCGAAAAGATTGCACCTACAGTTACAGTAGTTGATGTTGAAAATAATCCTATTGACCAGAAATACTACACAGTAACATATCGCGACAAAGCCACAGGTAAAACAGTGGATGAAGTAAAAGCGGTTGGTACATACGAAGTTGTAATTACTTTCAGCGATTTATATGAAGGTGAAATGACAAAAGAATTTACAGTAGTTGAAAAGACAACTGAACCTGCAACTTCAGATGTGACAACAGGAAACAATGAAACATCAACACCTGACTCAACAACAGGTGACCAGGAAGTATCAACACCTGACTCAACAACAGGTGACCAGGAAACATCAACAAGCGAAACAACAGCAGGAGATGTTGAAACAACAACACCAAAGACAACTACAGGTGACAAAGTAACTACAACCGGCAACGAACCGACAACAAAAGTTAAAAAACCGGGCAAGGTTAAAAAAGTATCTGTAAAGAAACTTAGCCGTAAAAAGATTAGCGTTAAGTGGAAGAAAATAAAAGGTGTTAAAGGCTATCAGGTTAGATATGCTACAAACAAAAAAATGAAGAAAGCAAAAATTAAAACAATTGCCAAAAACAAAACTTCATTTACACTAAAAAAATTAAAAGGAAAAAAATACTTCATTCAGGTAAGAGCTTACAAGATTGGGAAATCAAATAAGAAAGTTAAAGGAAAGTGGAGCAGTGTTAAAAAAGTTAAAATGAAGAAGTAATATCATTTTAGAACATGGTTAGATAGTAACTTCAAACAATTAACCATAAATTGTAAAAAGACAGCTACGGCACATGGTATGCAGAAATTATAAAATTTCTTATGCATATCACGCCGTAGCTGTTTTTTTATAGAAATGGTCAACTTGGGCAAAAAAAGTTTGGCAAAAAGTTTTTATATAAAAGTTAAAATAATCCAAATTCACCTTAAGATATTAAATTAACAAAATAAAAGTCAAATGATACAATTTCCTTAACAAATAAAATCGGGTTAATTTGAGATTGTGGTATTTTGATACCAAACTAAATTTATGTAAAAGTAGTAAGGAGATAAGTATGTATATTGCAGATGAGAAAAGATATGAAAGAATGAAATAATCTTAGGACACTATGTAATAAACGAACACATATAATTTAGGAAAGTGCAGGGAAAAGATATGATTAAAAAATTAGAAAACGGATTTATTTTAAATACTAAAAACACTACATATGCCTTTAGAGTTTTGAAAACAGGGCATCTTGAACATTTATACTATGGAAAGAAAATCGCAATTGAAAACATGGAACCTTTAATTGAACAGCATAACTTTATGCCCGGTAATACGGTTGCATATAATCAGAAAACAATGGAGTATTCTTTGGAAAACATGAGACTTGAAATGTCTTCTTATGGAAAAGGTGATGTAAGGGAACCTTTTGTGGAAGTTGTTAAGTCAGACGGTAGCTTCACCAATGATTTCACTTATGCCGATTCAGAAATATCATGGGGAAAGCAGCCATTTGAAACATTGCCCGGTTCTTATGACGAAGATGGTAATGTGGACCATTTGACAGTTACTTTAAAGGATAATGACTTGGTAATGGAATTACATTATTATGTTTATGAAAACTGCGATGTTATTACAAGAACCACAGTTTTAATAAATAAAGGTAAGGAAAAAGTAAATATAAAAAGATTAATGAGTATGCAGCTTGATATGTTTGGCATGAATTATGTAATGACAACATTTAACGGCTCATGGGCAAATGAAATGAACAGACATGATACAAAAGTAGCTGCTGGCAGATTTGCTAATTATTCATATGCCGGAACTTCATCTAACAGAGCAAATCCATTTGTTATGATTTCAAGGGAAGAGACTACAGAAGATTTTGGCGAGTGTATTGGAACTAATTTAATTTATAGTGGAAACCATTATGAAGCAATGGATGTATGTTCTTTTAATAAAACAAGATTCGTTTCAGGAATTAATCCACAATCAATGAGTTATGGACTTTTACAGGGAGAGAAATTCGAAGCACCTGAAAGTGTTTTAACATATTCTAAAAAAGGTTATAACGGTATGAGTCAGAATATGCATAAATTTGTAAGAGAGCATATTGTAAGAGGTAAGTGGAAATACAAAGAACGCCCTGTTTTATTAAATAGTTGGGAGGCAAACTATTTTGACATTACAGAGGACAAACTTATTAATCTTGCAAAAGCAGGAAAAGATATTGGCATAGAATTGTTTGTAATGGATGACGGTTGGTTCGGAAAACGTAATGATGATACAAGTTCTCTTGGAGACTGGTATGTAAATAAGGACAAGCTTCCTAATGGACTGGCTCATTTAGTTGATGAAATTAATAAAATAGGTTTAGACTTTGGTATTTGGATTGAACCTGAAATGATTAATAAAAACAGTGAACTTTACAAAAAACATCCTAACTGGGTATTGGAAAATCCTAATGCACAACATTCAGAAGGCAGAAATCAATGTATGCTTGATTTAACAAATAATGAAGTTGTGGACTATATGGTTAAGGAAATTAGCAATATTTTAAGTAGTGCAAATATTTCTTATGTTAAGTGGGACATGAACAGAATATTCTCTGATTATTATTCAGCAGGTTTGCCTTATGAAAGTCAGGGTGAAGTGCCACACAGATACGTTTTAGGTTTTTACAAAATGGCAAAAGCGCTTACAGAGAAGTTCCCTGAAATTTTATTTGAAGGCTGTTGCGGTGGCGGAAACAGATTCGACCTTGGAATGTTATGCTATTTTCCACAGATTTGGGCAAGCGATGACACTGACGCAGTGTGCCGTGTAAATATTCAAAACGGATACAGCTACGGTTATCCAATGAGTACAGTAGGAGCACATGTTTCAGCATGTCCAAATCACCAGACTTTAAGAACAACTCCAATTGATACAAGATATAATGTTGCCTGTTTTGGAGTATTAGGTTATGAATGTGACTTGACAAAAATGTCAAAGGAAGACCTATTCTTAATTAAGAAGCAAATAGAAGAATATAAGAAGTGGAGAAAAGTCTTACAGTTTGGAGAATTCTACAGAGGAAAGAGTCCTTACGAAAACTCACAGGACAGTGACTCTAACAATGTATATCAGTGGACTTGTGTAAGTGCAGATAAGAAAAAGGCTGTTGGCATGTTGTTTAGAAAAATTATTAAACCAAATGATCAGTTCTTAAATTTCAGACCAAAAGCTTTGGCTGAAAACAAGGAATATCATTTCTATAACCGCCCGGTGTACCATAACAAAAAAGATATGGGACATTTTGTCTACGAAAATAATGAAATTAAAAGTAATGAGAATTTATCAAAAGATGAAATTTCATTTGTAGCAGAAAATTTTGTAAAAGGTGAAACTGAAGATTACATTGCATACGGAAGTCTTTTAAATGAAGCAGGTGTTAATCTGAAAGAAGGATTTGCAGGTATAGGAGTAAACGGAGATACAAGGATTATGAAAGATTTTGACTCCAGACTTTATTATATGGAAGAAGTGGAATAGGGTTTTTGAACCGTTCCAAATAAAAATAGTACAAATTAACTGAAAATAGTCCAAAAAAATAAAAAAATGTACAAAGAAAATGTTAAAAGATTTTAAAAATTGTATAAATTACACTGAACTATGTCCTAACTGTGAAAATGTTACTATGGTACTATTGAATTACAAAGAAACCCGAATAAAAAAATTGTAAGGAGGAAATTTTTTATGAAACTAAAAAAAGTTGTAGCATTTGCAATGGCAGCAGTTATGACATTGGGAATGGTAGGATGTGGTAGCAGCTCAGGAAGTAAGAGCAGCTCATCAAAGGATAGCAAAACTATTACAGTTTGGGCTTGGGATGAGAATTTTAACATTAAGGCAGCAAAGGAAGCAGCAGAAATTTACAAAGGAATTGATAAGGATGTAAAAATTAAAGTTGTTACAATGGCACAGGATGACATTGTTGCAAAGTTAAATACAAGTCTTTCATCAAAATCTTATGACGGTCTTCCAGATGTAGTTCTTATTGAAGATTACAGAATTCAGGGATACTTACAGTCATATCAGGATGAGTTTTATGATTTATCATCAGTTGTTAATAATGACGATTTTGCAAATTATAAAACAGGTGTAAACACACTTGATGGAAAAGTATATGGCGTTCCATTTGACAGTGGTGTTGCAGGATTATTCTATAGAACAGATATTTTAAAACAGGCAGGATATTCAGAAAAAGATTTACAGAACATCACTTGGGAAAAATACATTGAAATTGGTAAGAAAGTAAAAGAAAAGACAGGCAAGTACATGTGTACACTTGATCCTAGTGACATAGGTCAGATTCGTATGATGTTACAGAGTGCAGGTGCCTGGTATACAGACAAGGACGGAAAAGTAACAATTTCAAACAATCAGGCATTAAAAGATGCAATTAAGATTTACAAAGATTTAGTAGACGCAGGCATTACAAAGCAGACTTCAGACTGGAATCAGTTTGTAGGTGCATTTAACAATGGTGACGTAGCTTCAGTTATTACAGGTTGCTGGATTGCTCCTTCAATCAAGGCAGCAGAAGACCAGAGTGGAAAATGGGCTGTAGCAGCATTTCCTAAGATGGGTTCAAACTCATCATCAGTTAATGCTTCATCAATTGGTGGTGCAGGTTGGTATGTATTAAAGAATACAGGTAACAGCAAGTTAGCAGCTGATTTCTTAGCAAAAACATTTGGTAGCAACACAGATCTTATGAACTCACTTGCAAAAGATATTAGCTTAGTAAGTACATTAAATGCATCATCAGATTGTGCAGCATACAAAGAAGAAGATAAATACTTCGGTGGACAGAAGATTTTCGGTGACCTTGGATCATGGACAGAAAAGGTTCCAACAGTAAATTATGGAGTTCATACATATGCAATTGAAGATATGATGACAGAAGCTGTTTCAGCAATCGTTGGAGGAGCTGACATGGATTCAACATTAAAATCATATCAGAGCAAAGTAGAATCAGCAGTACAGTAAATTTTACGGTACTTAAGATAAACTAATTTAAAAATCTAAAAAACAAGACTCAGAAGTGGCCCGATATTCACAAGAATGTTTCCCATTATGTGGACATCGGGTTTGCTTTTGAAACCAATACTTATTAAACAAACATGTGTGAAGAAGTAAACAGAAGGTAGTAGATAAAGGAGGCTGCGTTAAAATGGATAAACTAAAAAAACGAAATAAAGCAGTTACCCGTAACAGTGGGATGAGTCCCAAATTAAATAGAAAAGGATGGGCATTTGTTCTTCCGGCATTTATTTTAATACTTATATTTGTATTTTACCCAATGGTACAGTCATTCCTGTTATCATTAAAAACAGGAATGGGAAGTAACTTAACTTTTACGGGACTGGATAATTATAAAAGATTATTAACAGACGAAACATTTAAAAAAGCATTATTTAACACGGTTTTATACTTGATAATTCAGGTGCCAATAATGATTATTTTAGCACTTGCAATTTCATCAATGTTAAATAATAAGAAGTTAAAATTCAGAGGATTTTTCAGAACAGCAATTTTCTTACCATGTGTAACATCACTGGTAGCATATTCCATTATCTTCAAAAGTTTATTTGCAACAGATGGAATTATTAACTCAATACTTATGAACATTCATCTTGTAAGTGAACCAATTCAGTGGCTTACAAATCCTATAGCGGCAAAGGTTTTAATTATCATTGCCATTACATGGAGATGGACAGGATACAATATGGTATTCTATTTATCAGGTATGCAGGGAATTGACGATTCAATTTACGAATCAGCTCAGATTGATGGAGCTTCAGCATTTGCAAGATTCAGATATATTACATTACCAATGCTTAAGCCAATTATTTTATTTACAACAATTAACTCAACAATAGGTACATTACAGTTATTCGATGAAGTTGTAAACATCACAGACGGTGGCCCGGCTAATGCAACAATTACAATATCACAGTACATTTACAATACAATGTTTAAATATAACTCAAACTTCGGATATGCATCAGCTATATCTTATGTAATAGTTATCTTGGTAGTTGTATTGTCATTTATCCAAATGAAAGTAGGTGACAAGAATGACTAAGAAAAAAATAATGAGTATTTTACAGTACGTTATATTAATTATATTAAGTATCATTTCAATCTTCCCATTTTATTGGATGATTGTGGCAGCTACAAACAAGTCTGTAGATGTATCAAAAGGCACATTAATGATTGGAAGTCATATTGTAGAGAACTTTAAGTCATTAATGGCATCAGACTTAAATTATTTTGGAGCATTTAAGAACTCAATTATAATCGCAGTAGTTACAACAACACTTGCAATGATTATTTCATCTGCAGCAGGATATGCTTTTGAAGTATACAAGTCAAAAGCAAGAGACAGAGTATTTAGTGTTATTCTTGTTTCAATGATGATTCCTTTTGCAGCATTAATGATTCCATTATTCCAGTTATTTGGTAATTTTAATACAATTCCAATATTAAGCTGGATTGGAATTAATACACCGGGATCAGTAATTATTATTGCCATAGCAACGGCATTCTTAATTTTCTTCTTCCGTCAGAACACTCAGACATTTCCAAAAGATTTGGTTGAGGCTGCAAGATTAGACGGACTTGGAGAATTTGGAATTTTCACAAAGATTTTCATTCCAACAATGAAATCAACATACGCAGCAGCTATTATTGTTACATTTATGACAAGCTGGAACAACTACATGTGGCCATTAATTTCTTTACAGTCACCTGAAAAGAAAACATTACCACTTATTCTTTCAGCATTAGGTTCATCATACACACCTGATTATGGAATGATGATGGTAGCAGTTGTAATCGCAACAATTCCAACAGCATTAATCTTCTTCTTAATGCAGAAGAACTTTGTACAGGGAATGACAGGCTCAGTAAAAGGTTAAAAAAGAACATAAAAAACACAATAATATGGATTATGGTTAAAAGAAATTTTAGCTGTAATCCATATTAGTATAAATATAAAAATATGGAGCGGAGGTAAAAATGAAAAAATCAGTATTAAAACCGGAATTAAACTGGCTAAGTAATCCGGAAGTTTTTCGTGTAAACAGAATGGATGCACATTCTGACCACTTTGTATATGAAAGTGAAGAAGCCTACAAGAATAATAAAAGCAGTTTATTTCAGTTATTGAACGGTCAGTGGGACTTTGCTTACGCAAATAAGCCGGCAGAGCGAATGGCAGACTTTTATAAAATGGATTTTTCCACAGAAAAATTTGACAAAATAAATGTACCGGGACACATTCAGCTTCAGGGGTACGACAGATGTCAGTATATTAATACAATGTATCCTTGGGATGGCAGAGAGGAAATGCGTCCACCTCAGGTATCAGAAGAATATAATCCTGTTGGAAGTTATGTAAAATATTTTGACCTGGATAACAGCCTTTTGGATAAAAATATTATTCTTTCATTCCAGGGTGTTGAAGTGGCTTTTTATGTTTGGGTAAACGGAGAGTTTGTGGGATATTCTGAGGATACTTTTACACCATCAGAATTTGACATAACAGATTTTGTACAGGAAAAAAACAATAAACTTGCAGTGGAAGTATACAAAAGAAGTAGCGCAAGCTGGATTGAGGATCAGGATTTTTGGAGATTCTCAGGCATATTTAGAGATGTTTATTTACAGGGACTTCCAAAAAGTCACGTATACGACATTGATTTGAAATCTGATTATGATTACAAAAATCACACAGGAGATTTAAACACAAAAATTACTATAACAGGTGCTATAGGTAATAAATATAAAATAGATTTAAAAAATCCAAATGGAGAAGTAGAAACTTTATTTGAGGGTAACACAGCTGACAAATTTGAATTATCCTCAAAAGTTGAAAACATTGCTCCTTGGAGCGGAGAAAAACCAAATTTATATGAAGTAATTGTTTATTTATACAATGAAAATAATGAAGTAGTAGAAGTTGCATCTACAAAATTCGGCTTTAGAAAGTTTGAGATAATCAACAAAGTTATGTGTCTAAACGGCAAGCGTATTATTTTCAAAGGTGTAAACAGACATGAGTTTAGCGCTACTGAAGGCAGAGCTATTACAAAGGAAGAAATGATTTACGACATTAATTTTATGAAACGAAATAACATTAATGCTGTAAGAACTTCACACTATCCAAACCAGAGTTTATGGTACAGACTTTGCGACGAATACGGAATTTATTTAATTGATGAAACTAATTTAGAAAGCCATGGCTCATGGCAGAAAATGGGTGTAATTGAACCGTCATGGAATGTTCCGGGAAGTCACGATGAATGGAAAGAGTGCATTCTCGACAGAACACAGTCAATGTACGAAAGAGATAAAAATCATCCTGCAATACTTATGTGGTCTTTAGGAAATGAGTCTTATGCAGGAACTGTTTTAGAGGCAACATCTAAATATTTACATGCCAAAGATAATACAAGATTAGTACATTATGAAGGTGTAGTTTGGAATAGAGAGTTTGACCATATTACTGATATGGAAAGCAGAATGTACGCAAAGCCGAAAGAAGTGGAAGAATATTTAAACAATAATCCAAAGAAACCATATCTTTTGTGTGAGTTTATGCATGATATGGGAAATTCTATGGGTGGACTTGGTTCTTATATGAAACTGATCGATCAGTACGAAATGTATCACGGAGGATTTATATGGGACTTTATTGATCAGGCAATTTTGATAAGAGATCCAGTAACCGGAAAAGAAGTTTTACGTTATGGTGGCGATTTTGATGATAGACCGGCAGATTATGAATTTTCCGCAAATGGAATCGTATTTGCAGACCGTAAAGAAAAACCGGCAATGCAGGAAGTGAGGTATTACTATGGCTTATACAGATAAGAATAAACTAAGAGTTGTATATGGTGATTATGTGCTTGGCGTGCACGGAGAAGGGTTCGATTATATATTTTCCTATGCGCAGGGTGGTCTGGAATCTGTAGTAAAAAATGGATATGAATGGTTGTATCGCTGTCCGAAACCTACCTTTTGGAGAGCTTTGACAGATAATGACAGAGGAAGTAAGTTTCATATTAAAAGTGGAAGCTGGCTTGCAGCAGATATGTTTATTGACTGTCAGAAAATTGAAGTCATTATGGATGGTGAAGTGCAGAAGCCATATGCACCTGATAATAACAGCTATGGTGGTGATGTGGCTGCTGATGAAATAATCGTAAAGTATACTTATGAGACAATCAATCATCCGTCTGCAACTATCGTTGTGACCTATACGGTTGGTGTATCTGGAAAAATCCGCGTGGATGTTCATTATAATGGTGTAAAAGGACTTCCGGAATTTCCGGTATTTGGAATGCGGTTTATCATGCCGACACTGGCAGATAAGTATTTATATAAAGGTTTGTCTGGAGAAACCTATCCCGATAGAAAAGCAGGAGCAAAAGAAGGAATTTATGAGGTTTCTGATTTAAGTCTGACACCATATCTTGTTCCGCAGGAATGCGGCATGAGAATGGATACCGAGTGGCTTGAAGTTACAAGACACACGGGTCTTGATAACAGCAGA
>OGYL01002058.1_pt1 | contig 14660 bp, 10 predicted proteins | sample 1576541 | NCBI WGS metagenome assembly OGYL01 (sample SAMEA3541551, study PRJEB24748) | human gut metagenome | biome: human gut; feature: human-associated habitat; material: faeces | place: China | collected 2012 | reverse complement strand
ATATAATCGTGTTGAATATAAGGGAAAAACCATTCGGATAGAAGAATTAGAACATGGTCAGGAAAACGCAGCGCGTAGGCCACCTCCTTGATGCTCATCCTCGGGGAGTTCCGCAGCAAGTGCCCCGCCTGCCATATCGTAAAGGTTTCCAGCCACTGCATGGCCGTACGCCCCGACTGCGCCTTGACCACTTGCGACAGGTAACCCGAAAAAAGCGCCCTGCACATAAAATGCCTGCCGGCGGGTAGCGCGGCGGTTCACTTGGGGTCTTGCCCTCCGCCGCCGGCAGCAGGCTCCTCGGGAGATTGTTTGTATGAGGCTGCTGCTGCCGAATGGGGGGGCGGTGGATTGCCCGCCTGCGCCGCGCCGTCACGTTATGCGCGGAGAAGCCCAAAAAACAAGGTCGGACTTTGTTTGATTAAAGTCCGACCTTGTTTTTTGGGGAAGCCACCTTGTTTTTCCAAAGTCCCGCTTTTTGTTCCCCCGCCGCCCGTGCCCGGGGTTTTGTTCCGCGCGTGTGTGTTTGCTCCGTGCTCTCTCTCCCGCCGGCTGCGGCTGCGCCGTGGCGCGGCGGTGTGTGTCAGAAGGGGTAGCCGATGGCCAGATGATAGGCCAGCGAGTCCTTGAAGCGCGGCATGTTGTACCATCCGCTCTTACCCGTGTCGTAAGGCGCGTGAAGGGCAACGCCCACGTCGAAACGGATGACCAGAAAGTCGAGGTCGTAGCGCAGGCCTACGCCGGTGCCTACGGCAATGTCTTTCAGGTTTTTCAGTGAAATTTCGGCATTCGGTCGCTGGGCGTCACGACGCGTGAGCCATACGTTGCCCGCATCCAGGAAGGTGGCTCCGTGAAGGTCGCCGAACAGGTGGAAACGCAGCTCGGCGTTGGCTTCGAGTTTAAAGTCACCCGTCTGGTCGGTATAGGCGTAGGCCGAACTGAGCGGACTTTGGTAGCGTCCGGGACCTACGGAGCGTACGGCAAAACCGCGTATGCTGTTGGCTCCGCCTACGTAGAACTGTTCAGTATAGGGGGCGCGCAGCGAGTTTCCGTAGCTCAGAATCACACCGCTATAAAAACGTGTGGCAATTTTTACGCCCGGTGTGAGGCTGAAGGTCTTGTGTACTTCAAACGTAGCCTTTACAAACTGGGCAAACGGGTTGCCGAAAAGTTGCTTGTCCTGCTGGTTAAAGGGCTTTCCTGCCGCGGCGTAGAAACCGGAGAGCAGGTTTCCGGCTTCCTTCAGCGTAACCTGCAGCCAAATCGGGTGTTTGCGCTGGGCAGGTGAGGCGTAGGTATAGGCGTAATAGATGGAGGGCACAAACTGGTCGCGCATACTGGTATAGAGCGCCGGGTTGGCCGTCATGATGGAGTCAAATTCATGAGTGGTGTGCTGCAGACGGTCGAAATCAAGGCCAAACGGAATGAGCTCGTGCTTGGTGGTTGATTTGGGGTGCCATTGATAGGAGGCCGTAAAGCCAAACGATAGCATGCCGTAGAAGTTGGCCCTGTTTTTCCAGTTGCTTTCAAGGGCAAAATTGCTGGTGGCCGGGAAACGCCAGCGGCGGCGTCCGGCGCGCGGAATGAGAAAACGCGGAAATTCGAGCGCCAGTTTGGTACCCAGTTCGTAGGAATTGAGCAGAGAGCTGTTGCCGCTCTTCTTGGCTCCGGCGCCCGTTTGCCATTCGTAGGAGCCGTAAATGTCAAAAGATACTTTTTCACCAGCCCCGAAGGCATTGCGCTTGGCCAGTCCGTAGGACACTACCGGTCCAACCTGCTGGTTGCTCTTGAACTCGGCACTCACCTCGAAGTTGCTGTCGTACAGCTTGTCCATGGTGGCGTTGATGTAAAGGTCGAGCGTGTCGCACGTGGCCGTAGTGTCGCGTGGAATATAGTTGATGTCCATTTGGCTGAGCACGCCGATGGCTCCGATTTTTTCCTGAGTCATGTTCTGGTCGCTCAGAGAGTAGAGGTCGCCGCGGCGCTGCGTGATGGCGTGAAACCACATGCGTGGCTTGAGCGGCATTTTTTCGCCCGACCAGAAAAAGGTGTAGCTGCTGTCGCGGCTCGAGAAACGGCGGTTGGGAATGTCGGTATCCGTGCGTTTCAGGCTGATGTATGTGCGCCCCATGTACCAACGGCTTTTCTGCCGCTGCGTTATATTGTCGGTAGGCATCAGCTTGAGGCTGACGCGATAGGGATGTTGGGTGGTGTCGGCCTTGAACGTGGCGTAGGGGGCCGAATAGTAATAGTATCCGTTTTCGCGCAGCAGGGTTTCGATGCGTTTCTGTTCGTCTGACAGGTTGACCACGTTGAAGGCGTCGCCCTTGTGCAGTTTGGTTTCGGCTTGATTGGCTTTGATCAGGCTGTCGGCGTCGGGCCAGAATCCTTCGTAGGCGATGCTGTCAAGACGGAATACGCGGCCCGTCTGTACGGTATAGGCCACGCGGGTTTTGCGTGGATTTTTTTGCGGAATGGTGTCGTAGTTTACTTTTCCTCTAAAATAGCCGTAGTTGCGCAGTGTGTTCGAGGCCACCTTTATACGTACGTCCGGATTGACTGTCGACAGGAGTACGGGGGTAGAGGCAAAGCGCCTGAATATCCATTTGGCCAGTTTCCTTTTTTTGTTGACCATGCTGTTGTAAATCCATAGCCCCGGCTGTATGGGCCAGCGCATTTGTGACGAGCCGAAGATGGAACCGTTGGGCGGATAGGCCAGTACGGCGTCGACCTCGTTTTTTACTCGTTCAAAATCTTGCTGGTCTTTTTTACGGCGCTGTGCCCGCTCTGCTTTGGTTTGTGCGGAATCTTCCTGTATGCGCTGGTTTTGTGCGTCGTTTCCTTTCAGGAAGCCCATGGTGGCATCAACACTTTGGGCTATGGCCGTAATGACGCCCGTTGAATCCTGCTTTTTGTTTTTTTTGTTGCCCGGAGCATCGGTATATTCCGTTTTGCGCAGACCGATGTAGAGTTGTTCCCCTTCAGGCAGATTTTTGGTCGTGGAGCATCCGCAGGCCATACACGTCAGTATCAGTAGTGAGAGGACGGGCAGAATATATTTTTGGTACATTGTGGTCATGGTAGAATGTATTTACTTGTATTGACTTACTTTTTTTCGGGAACCGACGGCTTGGGCGTGCGGAACAGGAACAGTTCGCCCAGACGGTTCGTCTTTCGGCGAAGTACGAGACCTGCGCCCGTCTTGGTGAGCTGTCCTTCAAGCGGGTCGTTGGCCGAGCGGTCGTAATAAACCTTGACGTATCGGGTTGACCCCTTGTCGAGCCGGTATTCCAGTGATACGTTGTCAATGAAACTTTCCGCAGAGTTGTGAGCATCGGCACCCGTACTGACTTTGCCACCGATGATGATGCTTACCCGGTTGCCCCAGAAACGTTTGGCAAATTGGAATGAGTAGTCGGTTGTGGCTGTGCCGGTGGCGGATGTGCTGCTTTCAACACCGACGTTGATGTCGAATGTACTCAGCGCTCCGTCTGTAATGTTCTGAATTTCGTTTTGCAGGAATGCGTTGAGGGCATTGTTGGCCTTGAATCCGGAGGTGTTCAGGCCTTCGTCAGTCATGTACATACCTGTGGCCAGCAGAGTTACTGCAGTTTTGCTGCGCTGTTCCTGCGTCATGGCTGCCAGCTGGTTTTGTACGCTCAGGTCTTCAGGTGCTTCCACGATGAAAGTCAGTCCCATTTGTTCCAAAGGCTTGGTAATGGCTACCCCAACGTCGAACGCTACAGAACGAGGCACGTCGTTTTCCGTAACAATGGCTTTCACGCGCTCTTTGGCCGTAATGTTAAGTGTTGGGTTGGCTACGTCGCCGGTAAAGGTAACCGAACTTCCCGGTGAAATGGTAAAGGTCTTGAGCGGAATGATGGGCAGGGCGTATTTCATTTCTCCGCTCTGTACGGTCATTTGTCCGGTAAGTCGCAGGTCGCCTTGCGGACGCATGCGCAAATTCAGGTTTCCGCCACCTTCCAGATCGACATAGCTCTGCTTGTCGTCGCTCAGGTCACAATGGAAGTGAGCCGTTTCGTTGATATTGACAGTCAGTGAAATGTCGACACTCGTGGGTGGGGCCTGCTGGTCGGAGGATGTGGTTGTGGAATCGTTGAAGTCGACAAATTCAACCAGTCCCTTCAGCCGGTCGTCTACACTGAGCGGCGAGTCCTTGAGAATATAGGTCATGTCGGTTCCACCCAACACATTGAGCTTGCCGTTGAGTCGCAGGTTATTCATGTTTCCGCGCATGCTTCCGTCAAAGTCAGCCAGGACTTGTCCGTAGAGCATGGATGACTTTTTCCGTTTCGTATTGATTACCTCAAATTGCTTTCCGGTCATGTTCAGATTCATGGCAATGTTGGAGAAATCGCCCAAGTCTATGTTACCGTCAAGAATGAGCGGATTCTTTCCGGTGGAGTACATCCGGAATTGTTCAAAGTCAAGCCGATTGTCCCGGAAGCGCAGGGAGTCATTGTCCAGTCTGAAGTCAAATCCGTACACATCGGAATAAACATGAGCATCGTTAAGCATAAGACTGCCGTTCAGCCGTGGCTGGTTGAGCGATCCGTTTACGTTTATCAATCCGTTGCCCATACCGCGCAACATCACGTCTGTTCCGGCCATGAATCCGTTGATGAGTTCCAGAGGGAAATTGGTCAGCTGTGCCGTTCCGTCAAAAATACCTCCGTTTTCTTCACTGTAAATGCCTTCTGCCAACAATGCGTTTTCGCCGTTGCGTGTGACGAGCATGCTTGCCTGATGTTTGTCACCTTCGGGCAGATAAACGATGTCGGTCCCGATGTCACCCAAAGCTACACCTTCGTACGCCAGTTTGGTTGTCTGTACACATCCTGTGGCAGTCAGTTCTTTTCCGATGCTGCGTACATGAAGGTCGGCTTCCAGCATACCACTGATTTGTGGCATGTAGGGAATGGATTTGGAAAGCTCATCCAAATTGATATGAACGAGTGACAACGTCAGGTCGTTGATGCTGTCGTTTGGCTCTCCGTAAAGTTTCAGTCCGGTTCCGTCGTCGGCTTCCAGATTGATGTCGGCATATATTTTTTTATTGTTTCCGAGGAAGAGGTAATTGTTCTCATTGATATTGAAGGTGCGATAAGCTATGATTGATTTGCCGGGAGTAAAGGACAATTGTATTCCTTTATCCGGAATGACCTGAGCTCTTATGCCTAAGTCAACCCCCTTATCGCCGTCTTTGTCAATAAAGTCAAAGTGTGCCCCTACATCGCGAGGATAGACGTAAGCATTCATTCCTAAGCGGAACTTATCGGGGTTTTCTTTGGCTGAGTTTACTACACTGCCCAGCATCTTGAATCCCCGGTTGTCCTGGAACATGCGCAGCGATATCGTGTCAAGCTGCCATCCGGCTGCTTTCACCGTATGGATTTCAGCGTGTCCGACAACGCCTTGAGCCGTATCGCTCTGTAAGTCAATTGACAAACGATTAAAATCATATCCCTTGATACGGGCCATGTTGGAGAGTGGGTTGTCGCGCCCGGCGTTCAGCTTGAAGTTTGCTGTGGGCAGGATAACTTTCAATTGGCTGTAGTCCAGCCGCCGCTCTTTCAACTGCAATTGCAGCGTTTCAACAAAGTGTTGCAGATGATTGCCTATTTTTTCAAAGTTGCCTTGTGCCTGCAGGTTCATGTTGAAATCGCCGGAAGATATCCATGCCCGTGAGGTGTCGGGAGAAGTGGACAACGCAAATTGCACATCTTTCATGGATGTACCCATTTTAGGAGTACTGATATGTATATTGTTGATGTTGCCGGTCACACCGTAGTCTGTAAACTGGCGGTTTGTGTACCCTTCCAGTCTAATGTAGGCTCCCACGTCGAGTGTATCCTTTGTGATTCCCAATTCCTTAAGCCGTATTTCGGGCCAGTCGCTTTGCAGGGTCAGGTGTATCATTTTTCCAACCTGTTGTGTGGTAAGCAAACCCCTTGAGTTCAGCCATTTACTGTTGACATAGTAGATGGTAGAACCTTTCCCGCCAGCCATTTGTGCTTGCACTTTAATGGAATCGATGGTCAGGGTATCGTAGGTCAGGCTCCCCACGCGTGCTGAGGCTTTGAGCCGGCAGCGGGGCGACATGATGTCGAATCCCCTTCCGCTGGCTGTCAGTTGTGCGGTTAGCGGCGAAAGCGGAAGGTCGGGGAGGAAGGCCCGAATCGGGAAATGCCGGCTCAGCATACGGATTTGGTATTGTTCGGTGGTGGAGTTGAAGCTTCCTTTCAGGGTTACGGAACCTTTTCCGGGCAAGGTTAGTGCGGCATCGGCACCATAAAGCTGGTGATTGGCCGATACCTGTGCGCTCAGGTTCAAACCGGCTGGAATCCTTACGCTTCCGGCTCCTAGTTGCTTGAGCATACGATTGGCCCAGTCGGTGCGTTGCAGCTTGAGGTCGAGCTTGGCTTTGGCACGCATACGGTTGGGTGATAGTATTTCCGCCATGTTTCCGGATGCATTCAGTGTCAGCATTTCCGGCATTTGTATGCGGCAGGAGAGCAGTTGCATGTGGTCGATATTTCCCTGCATCCGGATGTCTGCCCGCAGTGAAGCGGGCGGTACCAACTTCTGTATGTCGCCGGGCAACATCGGGATTACCAGTTGCTTGATGTCTTGGCGTCCCAACAGAATTTGCAGGTGGGTTTTCAGTTTCCCGCCTTTTCCGGGAGACAAGGCTTTGAAATCCATTGTCACGTTTCCTTTTATGGAGGACCATGGCGTAGCCAGATTGAATTCCGGAAGGCGTAACCCGACAGAATCCATCAGTACCTGTATTCGGGAGCGGGTCAGTTGTAAACCGCTCTTCTCCTTCAGTTTCAACTGTGGGATGAATGCGCGCAGCCGTCCTACAGAATCGTAGCTGAAAGTATCTACCTGTAATCTCAGTTTGCTGAAGGACAGATGGTTGAAGTCGAGACCAGACTTTGTTCTTGCGGCTTGCGGAATATCGTAGGTAGCAGCGCCCTGCCAAATTTTCAGACTTTGGGCCGAATAGTATCCGACTCCAGTATCAAACCATCCGTGTCGAAGGGCCATTTGCCCGATGTCGGCTCCTATGCGCATAGAGTCGCCCGGCATGCTCAGCTGTATGGACGTGTTCAGAATGTCCACTTTGCCGACTCCTATTTTCCATGCAGATGTGGAAGGTGTGGTGTCTTTTTTAGCGGTGTCCGAGAGGTATACCTTCAAGTTGGCATCGCGCAGGCATGCATGATTCAGTTGTACAAGTTCGTTACCCCAGTCCACGCAGGCAGCCTGTCCTGACAGCTCGCCCACGTTTCCTTCGATGCGGGTGTCCGAAATCATGTCGTGTGTGCTGAGGCGGGCGTCATACAGCCCCAGGCCCGTTACTTCGGCCCGTCCCTGCAGCAAAGGCCACAGCTTAACGTCAATTCGCAGGGCACGTGCACTGACGAGGGTATCGCCGGGGGCGGTTCCCCGGGCTGCCAGCATTTGCCCCATACTCAAACTGAGTGGAAACGCCAGCCGGACCTGACCGATACGAATCGTCATACCTGTAGCTTCCGACAACTTTTGGGTAGTCAGCCCAACGGCCCAGCGCTGAACGGGTGGTATATATAGCAGCACGGCCAGGCATAAAAACAAGGCTATGGGCGTGGCCACCGCCATACCTGCTATTTTGGCAATACGCTTGAACATATCTTGATTATTCCTCCTTAAATATAAATCTGTTGTTTTTCCTTTTTTTCTGGGCGGAACGGGTTTGCCGTAAGGCGGAAAAATGTTTTGCCGGTTTTTGCGTCTGTTCCACCGAAATGAATGAACTTTATTAATTGCAAAGTAACGAAAAAAAAGTGATTTTGTCCTTTGTCTGCCTCTTTTTTTGTACATTTACCTGCACAAGTCATGAAAAGCATACCCATATTCTTTTTTTTGAGCGGCCTGCGTATATATGACTGCCGAAATTACAGACATGAGGCCTTCTTTTCGTGGAGGGTAATTGAAAAACATGGACGTTGAAACATTATTGTCATAAAACTTGCGTTTCTTTGCATGTAAAAAACTCAGTGCAGAATGATTAAAATAGAAAAGAATCAGATTATAGCCCGTGATGTAAGCTGGATGTATTTCAACCATCGCATTTTGCGTGAGGCACAGCGTCCTGATGTTCCGCTTTTGGAGCGTATTTCGTTTCTGGGAATTTATTCCAACAATCTTGACGAGTTTTTCAGGGTTCGTGTGGCTTCACTCAGTCGTATTGCGCAAGCTGACCAGCAGAAGTTGTCTCCCGCCATACGGGAGGCCAAAAAGGCCATTAAGCAGATTAATACCCTTAATGCCGAGTATTCGCGTGAATTTGAGCAGACCACGCAAATGCTCACCCAGCAGCTTCGCGAGCAGGGAATATGGCTGATTGACGATGCGCAGGCCTCGCCTGAGCAACGTGAATATATCCGCCGGTTTTTCCGTGACAAACTTAACGGCACTACGCAGCCTGTGTGGCTGAACGGTCCCGGCCAACTTACTGACGAGGATGACGACGTGATTTTTCTGGCCGTTAAATTAAAATATGCACCGAGTTCATCACGCTACCCGCAGAAGAATTTTGCCATTGTCAAACTTCCTGTCAAGAAAGTCGGGCGTTTTCTCCGTTTGCCTGACCACGACGGGCATGCCTGCCTGATGTATCTGGACGATGCCGTACGCTTGTGTCTGCCATGGCTGTTTGCCGGCTTGTCCTATAATTATTTTGAAGCCTATGCATTCAAGTTTACCAAGGATGCCGAGATGGATATCGAAAACGACCTCGACGTGAGTCTGCTGCAAAAGGTGCAGCGGGGAGTGCGAAGCCGGAGGCGCGGTGAGCCGCTACGGGTGATTTACGATGCCGCCATGCCTCGCGATCTGCTGAAAAAGGTGATGGGCAAACTGCGCCTTGACCGGCTGGATACTACCGTGGCCGGCGGACGCTATCATAACCATAAGGACTTTATGCAGTTTCCCGACTGCGGCCGTACGGATCTGAAGTTTCCGCGTTGGGAGTCTGTCTTGCCTGCGGCCTTTGAAAGCCAGGATAGCTTGATTGACAAAATCATGAAGCGCGACCTCATGATTCACGTTCCTTACCAGTCGTTCGATGCCTATTTGCGTCTGCTGCGTGAGGCGGCTATCAGTCCGCGGGTGGAGTCAATCAAAACTACCCTTTACCGTCTGGCCAAGGATTCAAAGGTGGTGGAAACCCTGGTAACCGCTGCCAAAAACGGGAAAAAAGTTACCGTGGTTATTGAACTGCTTGCACGTTTTGACGAAGCCAGCAACATTTCCTGGAGCAAAAAGATGCGTGAAGCCGGCATCAATGTCGTGTTTGGCGTGGAGGGATTGAAGGTGCATTCAAAGATTACGTGGATCAAGACTACCGAGGGCAATCTGGCCTGCATCGGTACCGGAAATTTCCATGAAGGAAATGCCCGCGTATATACCGACTGCCTGCTCATGACGGCTCACAAAAAAATTGTAGACGATGTTAACCGGGTGTTCGATTTTATCCATTCGCCGTTCCGTCCCGTAAGATTCAAGGAACTGCTCGTGTCGCCCAACAACATGAAGCGTCAGATTCTGCAGCTTATTGATGAGGAAATCAAAAACAAACGGGCCGGAAAAGAAGCCTATATCCATGTAAAAATCAATCACATCACCGATCCTGATGTGGTGCGCCACCTTTATAAGGCTTCGGCCGAGGGCGTTGAGGTGGGAGCCGTGTTGCGAGGCAACTGCTCTATGGTTACGGGCATACCGGGCCTGACGGAAAACATACATCTTCACGGCATCATCGACCGTTATCTGGAGCACGCGCGCATTCTTATATTTGCGCATGGCGGCAAGGAGAAGTTTTATATCGGTTCGGCCGACTGGATGCCGCGCAACCTGGTCAACCGGGTGGAGGTGATGACGCCTGTATACGACCCACGCCTGCAGCAGGAACTGCGGTTTATTGTTGATTGCGGCCTGAACGACACGGTGCAGGCCCGCGTGGTCGACGGGACCGACAATCCGCAAATCTGGCCCGTAAAGCCCGGGTGTGAACCCCTGCGTTCGCAACAGGTGCTGCACAACTACTATCGGCAGATGCGGGAGGAGGAAAATGAATCCGGAAACGAATGAAAAACCTAAAAAAAGACCTTTTATAGCCTATGGACAACCAAGTTTTTGCAGCCATTGATATTGGTTCAAATGCAGCCCGACTGCTCATCAAGCGGATGGAGCCTGCTGTTGAGGGCGAAAGTCCGAATTTCAGGAAAATGTTTTTTCTGCGCTATCCGCTCCGGCTCGGCGAAGATGTCTTTACGCTGGGAAAAATCAGCAAGGAGCGTCAGCAGAAAACACTCTATATGATTAAGGCGTTTAAGAACCTGATGCGCTTGTACAACGTCGACAGCTATCGGGCCTGTGCCACTTCGGCCATGCGCGAGGCGCGCAACGGAGCCGACCTGGTGGAGAGCATCCGCAAGAAGACGGGTGTGGATATTGAACTTATTGACGGACGCGAGGAAGCCAGCATCATTTATGGCAACCACGTGGAGTATGCTTCGCGCATGAAGCGGCAGTGTGCCTATGTTGACGTGGGTGGCGGTAGTACTGAAATTTCAATCCTTTCCGAAGGCCGTATGGTAAGCAGCCAGTCGTATAAAATCGGTACGCTCCGCATGCTCCATGAAACTGACGATTACGTCAGTTCGGTGCTCAGCCAGATTACGGCCGACATGCAACAGGCGGCCCGGAATCTGGGACCTACGGAAATGGTCGGGTCGGGCGGAAACATCAACAAACTCTATAAGCTGGTGCACGAAAAGAGCGCCAGCCAGATTCTGACGGCTCCTGAACTGGAACGCATCGTCGACCGACTCAGCGGCCTGACGCCTCAGGAGCGCATGACGCAGTTCAAACTCAAGGCCGACCGTGCCGATGTGATTGTGCCGGCAGGCATTATTTTCCGTACGGTGGCGCGCGCCTTGTCAACCCGACAGATTTTCGTGCCTATGCTGGGACTGGCCGACGGTATTGTCGACCGCATGTTCCTGCAGGCCATGGCACGTGAGGAAAAGCGCAAGCGGAAGGCTGAAAGGAAGACCGCCATTGAAGCGTCGGCTTCAACTGACGCTACGGTTTGAGAAGCCGGCAAAGGCAGGGCCGTCAGACGCGGAACAAACAGCAGCACATGCTTTGTGTGATTTTTTTGGAGAGAAAAGCGTATGGTGACAAGTTGTTTCCATACGCTTTTTGCGGTGCAGTAGAAAATTAGTGGGGACGATTTTCATGAATGAGATAAAATAGCGACCTCTGCTTTTTGGAAACGAATTACCTGGAAGTGATAGCTCAAATGGTACTGCCTTCCGAAATACTGAAATACTTTGCAGTTGTTGGTGTTGAACAAAGTTAGACGGAAATACGCATCCGCCTTGATGAACGTATGTCAGAGGAGCTGTCTTCAGACAGCAACTTCGAGTGAAAGGTTTTATGGAAGCAGTCAGTGTTACCGACGTCCCGATACGTGATCATAAGGTGGTTTTTGTGATACGCAACTGTCGTTGGACCGAATTGCGTACGGACAAAAGTTTCAGCATGCCACTCAACCTTGACGTTGTATGCAAGGGCACTCGTTACTCCAAGGAGTTCGGGGCTTTTTTAAAAGAAATGTATGGAGACATCCCCGGTGACCTACCGTATGCTTGAAGAATATTATCACATAAACGCACACACACATTCGAAAAACTATACAAGGGACGCTGAGCGGTTTCCGCGATTGGGAGCAGCTTGACCATGCCGACAAATGGCTGTTGTTTGCTGAAAACATAGGCCCACACATGGCTATAGACGAATCTTCCTTGTCGAACGGAGAATGAGGGTGTAGGAAGGGGTTGATAATAGAATTTTATTGAAATGACAATTCGTAAAAAATCAAAGAGTCATTAGGAATACCCGTGACTTTTGGTAGTAAATTCCTAATGACTTTTGGTAATCTGTGAGAATGATTATAATTGGATAAATTCTACATCATCAACTTGCAACTCTTGTTTGCCGAATGTATAGTAACCGAATCCTGTATAATCCAATGGCATATAACGTACTTTCAGTATTTGCATGCCATCAATGATGAATGTAAGTACTTGACCATCACTTATTAGTTCCCATTCTTGATCAACTTTCTTCTTGTCTTTCCATTTTACGCCTTGTTGAATAGCTCCTACGACAATTCCATCTACTCTGCGCTCAAATCGAACCATTTCATCGTTGAAGTTGAAACAATAAAAATTGCCGCCATCCCTGTAATTAAAAACTAATCCTGTAGTTCTGTCATTTGCTAATTTTTGAATATTGACATGCGTTCTTATTTTGAAAGGCTTTTGCACATCAAGTGGCGCATAACAATGGGTCTCAAAGAATGTGTTCTCACCAACTTTGGTGGCTACTCCGCTTAATGCAGTAAGAGCAACTCCTAAGCCTTTATTTTCACCTCTTGAGGTGATGGTCATTTTCCCTCTATCTATAACAGCAGTTCCACTATTACTTTCAAAAGCACATTCTGTCCATTCAAGAGAATTTGCATCAAATGTTTCTTTAAAACTTTGGGCATTTGTTTGAGCAAGTACAATAAATGCCATACCGATAGTAAATACTAACTTCTTCATAATTTATTGTGCTAAAATGAATGTTATTAAAGACTACTAACCTTTCCTATGCGCGTTTGCAATTCCTCAATTAGAGGCTCTAGCTCTTTAGGTATGCGGTCAACTTCAGTAAATTCCCCATGTCTTGCAGCTATTGTTCCTGCAATTTCAGAGGATATTTTTATTTGAAAAGCGGCACGTTTGGGCGTAGAAATATCTCTAATAGTTACTCTGTTTCTGATTTGTTTCTCAGAAAGATTAAATGTTTTATATTGCCATGGAGTCTGTAAATATCCTCCATATATATCTGTCGTGGCTATTTCATCAAAATAGTTTAGAAGAATTTGATGGAGTAATTTCCAAGCAGGAGAAGCGTCTACTTTACCATTGTCTATCTTGTAATAGATTGAATCCAAATCTATTGTGAAAAACTTGTTTACGATGCCAGATGCAGCTGAAGCACGATAGAATCCATCTTGTAGTAAGGCAAAAGAGAGACTGCTTCGTTTGTCTCCTCCATAGAATTTTGTCAATATAGACTTGTATTCGTTGCATTCACATCGTATAATTACAACTTCATTTTTTTTCTTTGGACGAGTAAATTCTGCATACCCGTATCCACTTAAAGTGTTATTTATGTAAATAGCGGCTTCTTTAGGCTCTACAGTAATTTTTACAACTTTTGGCTTTTTTGCGGCTTGACATATTACCACAGACATTAACAATACTATTGTTAATAATAGGATTTTTTTTGTAATCATATCTTATCTAATTTGAGGTTTAACTTGTTGTTCTGAAGAGTAACGATAGTCTTTAGGAATATTCAACTCGAACAATTGATTCTTTTTCCCTTTCACATAGTAGTTCCTCTCATATATTTCAACTCCATTTTCTCTACATGAAACTTTAATATAATCTGTCCCTTTAGGAACTACATAGTTTACTAGTCCACGTCCAACATATTCTTCATCAATATAGATTTCTATATGCTGTTCATTGCACAAAAAACTTACAGGGATACTGGTAGCGCAGGAAACCAAGAATGTACTAGAAAGTACTAAAGTTGCGATACTTAAGTGCTTTATAACTAATTTTGTAAGATGTTTCATATTTGTCACGTGTCATAGCTCCAGTGACATTTTAATATTATGTACCCTTTTCTGCATATATATAAAAAACGTGGAGCCAGTCTGTCACTCGTTCCACGCAGTAAAGGCTCTCGCATTGCCCGGTAAGCCGAAACGAGCAACGCCGAAAGCCCCACGCCAGTGTCGTTATATAATTTACCATTTATCTTCCATCTTTTTGAAAAAAAGATAGGTCAAAAAGGGTACGTATATAGTACACTCCATGAGGCGTTCCCGTTGCTTTGTTCTTGACTTACCGTTGAATTTGCGAGATTCTTACTGCGTCAAAACCAAAGCGTACAGTTACGCCTTTTATGTATATGTATTCAACCCACCTAAGCCCATTGGGGCTTTCAGCAAGTTTGTTGTTGCAAAATTATAAAATTTATTGTAAAAGGTTTTGTAAAGGGTTAAAAAAATAGTTAAAAATGCAAATAAGATGGAGCCATGATTTTCTACTGCGGCCCTTTTTGTTTTATCAGAAAGGAACGTAAGGGAAGATGAAACAGCCGGGCACTTAAGCATGTTTTTCTGCCGGGTAAAGGAAAAAAGGTGCCGGGTTGTCGGAAACCGGAGTGCGGCTCGTGTGGAAACGGTCGCCTCTGTGTATGGAAACAAATGCTGCCGCCCGTACTGACCGGAATGGAGTCAGTGCGGGCGGCAGCGTTTTGAGGTAAAGCCCTTGTGGGATGGGGATTATTTTTGCGGTGTCAGGTAGTGGGGACTGTAGCGGTAGCCGCCCTGCTTGAGCAGCAGCGTGTCGGCCGACATACGGCGGCAGAAGTCGGCAAAGTCTTTTTTCGCTTCAGGCGTCCATCCCGTTTCGGCAATGGCCATCAGGCGCGGCAGGGCCAGATATTCCAGCAGGGTG
>OGYL01002053.1_pt1 | contig 14677 bp, 10 predicted proteins | sample 1576541 | NCBI WGS metagenome assembly OGYL01 (sample SAMEA3541551, study PRJEB24748) | human gut metagenome | biome: human gut; feature: human-associated habitat; material: faeces | place: China | collected 2012 | reverse complement strand
ACCCGAACCGCCCGTAAAAGTCATTCCCCAAAAAGAGACGAAAGTGAAAGAGCAGTTCCAAAGCGTTTGCATAGGCGTGCCTCCGAAGCGTTTTTGCTATTGTCTGCCGCCGTGCCGTTTCCTATTCCTGCCGGAATTGGGAAATAGTTGGACTTGCAAAAATAGTTACAAAATGTAACCATTAGGGGGCAGAGGGAGCAAATCCCTCGAAAAGCACGAAAAGGAGAATGTACCATGAAAAAACTGCTTTCCCTGTCGCTGGCGCTGCTGGCAGCCGCGGCCATGACCGTCCCGACACTTGCCGCGTCCCACACCGTGCAGCGCGGCGACACGATGTGGAAGCTCGCCGTGCAGTATCAGGTCGGCACGAGCGAGATCATCGACGCGAATCCGCAGGTCGCAAATCCGAATCTCATCTACCCCGGCGACGTGCTGACCATCCCCGAGACGGATGCCTCCGTCCGCGCCTACGAGCAGGAGGTCGTCCGCCTTGTGAACGCCGAGCGCGCGAAGCACGGCCTTGCCGCGCTGACGGAGGACTGGGAGCTTTCCCGCGTGGCGCGCTACAAGTCGCAGGATATGCATGATAACCGTTACTTCGCGCACAACAGCCCGACCTACGGCACGCCCTTCCGGATGCTCCGCGCCTTCGGCCTCAGCTACCGCACGGCGGGCGAGAACATCGCCATGGGCTACGCCGCGCCTGCCGCGGTCGTCGCGGGCTGGATGAACAGCGAGGGCCACCGCGCCAACATCCTCAGCAGCTCCTACACGAAGATCGGCGTCGGCTACGTCGCCGACGGACATTACTGGACGCAGCAGTTCATCGGTTGAGACGATGAATTTCATCGGATAAAACGATGAGTTTTTTCACCGCTTGACTTTTCCGTCGACTCGTGTAAAATCACTTTGTTCAGACGATGTGAAATTGCCGTAAAGAAATGGGACGGAAAGGGGAACGGGCGATGGAGAAGCTGCAGGGGTTTACCGACCATGTGATGCTGTATGTGAAAACGCTGGTCAAATGGCTGCTGGCCGCTGCGCTCATCGGCACGGTCGGCGGCGCGGTCGGCTCGCTCTTTCACCTCGGCGTGGAGTACGCCACCGAGCTGCGGACGGAGGTCCCTGCGCTGCTTTATGCGCTGCCGCTCGCGGGCGTGCTGATCGTCGCGCTCTACCGCTTCCTGCGCACGCAGGGCGTGGGCACCAACGCGGTGCTCGACGCGGTGCATCAGGGCCGCGAGCTGCCGATCCTGCTCATTCCCGCCATCTTCCTCGCCACGCTCCTCACGCATCTGGCGGGCGGCAGCGCGGGACGTGAGGGCGCGGCGCTGCAGATCGGCGTCGACCTCGGCGAGCACTTCGGCAAGATGCTGCGCATGGACGATAAGGACTGCCGCCTGGCGACGCTGTGCGGCATGAGCGCGCTGTTCTCCGCGCTGTTCGGCACGCCGCTCGCGGCGGTGTTCTTCGCGCTCGAGGTCGTGAGCATCGGTGTGTTGTACTATTCCGGCCTCATTCCCTGCATCACCTCGTCGCTGGTGGCCTACGCCGTATCGCTGCGCTTCGGCATCGAGCCGATGCGCTTCGCCGTTGCCGCACCGGAGACCGGCGCGCTCACGCTGGCGCGCGCGGCGGTGCTCGCGCTCGGCTGCGCGCTGGTGAGCATCCTCTTCTGCGAGATGCTCCACCGCACGGAGCATCTGGCGGAGCGGACGGCTTAGAAGATATGCTGACCGATTTCATGGCGCTTCCGGGCAATGGTCTGACCGGTGTGCGGGATGGAAGACGGCTTTACGGCGGCAATCTCATCTTTATCGAGCAGCACGTGAAGGTGTCCGATGCCATGAAGCGGCAGGCAGAGCAGCTCGCCATGCAGGGCAAGACGCCGCTGTTTTTTGCAAAGGATGAGAAGCTGCTCGGCGTAATCGCCGTGGCGGATGTCATCAAGGAGGACAGCCCGCGTGCGGTGGCAGAACTGCAGAACATGGGAATCTATGTGGTGATGCTGACCGGCGACAATGAGCGGACGGCGCAGGCGATCGGAAAAGAGGCAGGCGTGGACGAGGTGATCGCCGGCGTGCTTCCGGACGGCAAGGAGCAGGTGGTAAGAGAACTGCAGAAAAAGGGCAAAGTGGTCATGGTCGGCGATGGAATCAATGACGCGCCGGCGCTTACAAGGGCGGATATCGGAATGGCGATCGGCGCCGGAACGGATATTGCCATTGATGCCGCGGATGTCGTGCTGATGAAGAGCCGCCTGTCGGATGTGCCTGCGGCAATCCGCTTGAGCCGCGCAACCCTGCGCAATATTCATGAAAATCTGTTCTGGGCATTTTTCTACAATATTATCGGCATTCCTCTTGCGGCAGGCGTGTGGATTCCGCTGTTCGGCTGGCAGTTAAACCCGATGTTCGGCGCGGCAGCCATGAGCTTATCCAGCTTCTGTGTTGTGACCAACGCGCTGCGCCTGAATCTGTTCCGGATGTATGACGCCGGAAAAGACCGCAGGATCAAAAATGCGGTGACAGGGCAGACCGCCGCAGCTGCGGCGAAGGAGCCGGATGACGCTTTGGAGAAGAAATCAGAAACAAATCAAAAAAAGGAGAATGAGACAATGAAAAAGACAATGAAGATTAACGGTATGATGTGTGGACACTGTGAGGCGAGAGTCAAGAAGGCACTCGAAGCGGTAGAAGGCGTGCAGGAGGCTGTAGTCAGCCACGAGGCAGGAAACGCGGTTGTGACGCTTAGCAGCGACGTGGCGGATGAGGTCTTAAAGAAGGCGGTTGAGGATCAGGATTACGAGGTGGTTTCTGTCGAATCCTAGAAAATAAGGTCAAAAGTTTCATTGACTTTATGAGGTCGGCTTGGTACAGTGAAAGGTAGGAGGAATGTTATGCGTTATGTACCACTCAGGGAGGCAGAACCGGGCATGGTTCTTGCAGCCGACCTTTATGATTCCGTCGGAAGAACGCTGATTGGCTGCCATTGCGAATTGACGGAGAGCTATCTGGAAAAACTGGAAGCTTACGGATTCGACGGTATATATATAGAAGATAAACTTTCAGAGGGCATCACGATTGAGAGTGTGATTACGCCGCAGTTAAGGCAGGAGGGACAGGAGCGCATCCGTGCCTGCGACATTGACGGATGTAAGTTGATTGCCAGACGCATGGTGGAGGAGATTTTATCCTGCGGAAATGTGTCTCTTGATCTTACGGACTTAAGAAGCTACGACGATTACACTTACGCACATTCTGTGAACGTGGCGGTATACTGCGGCGTCATTGGAATGGGTATGGGGATGAGTGAAGTGGAGCTGGGGCATCTTGTGACTGCGGCATTGCTTCATGACCTCGGAAAGCTGCAGATCCCGGATGAGATCTTAAACAAGCCGGGACGTCTGACACAGGAAGAATATCTGATTATGAAATCCCACGCAACACTGTCGTACCAGATTATCAGTGAGCGGTGGGATATTTCTGCGCATATCAAGGAGGCCGTGCTGCATCACCATGAAAATGTGGACGGAAGCGGATACCCGGACGGGCTGGAAGGCGCGCAGCAGACGATGTTTACCAGGATTCTGCACGTGGCGGATGTCTATGATGCACTTACGTCCAGGCGCCCGTACAAGGAGCCATACGCACCGTACGAGGCGACAGAGTATCTGATGGGCGGCTGCGGCATCATGTTTGACCGCGAGGTAGTGGAGACACTTCTAAAGTATGTGCCGCTCTATCCGAAGGGAACGATGGTTACGCTTTCCGATGGAAGAGAAGCCATCATCTATGAGAATTTTGGCGTACATAATTTAAGACCCGTAGTGCGTCTGATGGACGGGGAACTGTTGGATCTGTCCAACGAAGCGAACTACCATATTACATTGCGCATGAAGACGGAATCCGACTTTTCCACGGAAGAGGCGGAGAGGGAGCGCAACGAGATGATCCGGCCGCCGGTACGCTACCGGATCATGGTTGTGGACGATATGAAGACGAATCTGCAGATGCTGCGTGGCATTTTAGAGCCGTTATATGATGTCATCCTGATGAAATCCGGTCACCAGGCATTGCTGTATTTGAAAAAACATCCGGCGCCGGATCTGGTGCTGATGGATATCGATATGCCGGAGATGGACGGTATCGAGACGGCCAAACGCATTATGGAGATGACGGATCACATGGTGCCGATCCTGTTCGTCACGGCGCTCTGCGACAGACAGACGGTCACGCTGTGCCGGAATCTGGATGCGGCAGGGTACATTGTAAGACCGTACAAGCCGGTCTTTGTCAAGACAGAGATCAAGAGGATTCTGATGGGGCGGAGTGAGATTGAATGATATTATTGGTTCAGATAATATGTCTTTGTTATACGCTGTATGTACTGCAGGAATATGCCACTTCCGGTGCATATTCCAGACAGCACAGGCTGCTGCCGCTGCTGGTCGGACTGATCGGTGTATATAATTTCTATCAGGTTGTCCTTACGCTCACCGGACAGACAGAACTGTTCGGGCGTTTGAAGGACATGCTCTTAATTCAGGTGCTTTATCTGATTCTTATCTATATCATGGATTTTCTGAAAATCCATATCCCCTACGGGGTGCAGTGGATTATGTTTTGTGTGCTGCTCGCGCTGAATGTGATTGTTTTTATGCGCTACCGGCAGCCGGAAATCTATCACATTTATTTCAGAATTTACTTAATCGGATGTACGGCGGCGATCGTTGCAATGGGAACCTACGCCTATCTGCGCCGTTCCCTGACCATGCATGAGCATCAGATTGCTAATCTGCTCTATATTGTGCTGCTCGTGAATGCAGCAGCGATGTGCGCGGAAAAGTTTTTTACTATTCCGGGCAATCTTCTGATGCTGGCAGCTACAACCGGTGTCTGCGGTGCGGTTCATTATCTGATCCAGACGGATCAGCTGATGGATACGGGCGAGCTTCTGCGTGAGCGGCTGTACGATGACTCGGATACGGCAGTGGTACTGCTGGATACCAATTTTTACTGCGTTGATGCGAACCGCAGCGGCAGAAGTCTGTTTGCGGGTCCGATGCAGTTGTATGAGAGAGACAGCCACAGGCACCGCGGATACATGCAGGAGGCGGAGGAGCTGGCGAAGTCCATACAGGAGGGAAAAAAGAGCCGGGAGATCGAGAAGAACGGACAGTATTATCAGTGTCAGTGTACGCCGGTGTACTATTCAGGGAGGCTTCGTGGATATATTCTCGGTGCCTGGGATATTACCAGCCCGAAAAAAGAGACGCAGCTGATGCAGGCATTAAAGGGAAAAGCAGAGATGCAGACGGCGCGGAAAAGTGATTTCCTCGCGCAGATGAGCCATGACCTGAAAAGCCCGCTGCACGCCATCATCGGAATCACGGATATTTTAAGCAGCCGCAAGGAACTCACGGCAAGTGACCGTGCACTCCTGCTTCACATCAAGGGAGCTGGGAACAGCCTTGTGGAACAGGTGAATGCGATTCTTGACTATTCCAGAATTGAGGCAGGAAAGTTCGAGTTGATGGCGGAGTGCTACCGGCTGGATCAGGTGCTCGAGGAGGTGGCACACATGTGTGTCATCAATCTGCAGTCGAAGAGGGTGTGGTTTGAGGCCTGTATACAGGGAGAATTCCCGGAGAAAATGTATGGGGATGCCATGCGCGTCCGGGAAATTTTGCAGAATCTGCTCGCAAATGCGGTCAAGTTCACAGAGGAGGGCGAGATCCGCTGTGTGATTACCTGTGAGGCAATCCGGGATTCCTCGGATGTGATGGTCCGCTGCAGGGTGTCGGACACCGGCACCGGAATGACAAGCGAACAGCTGCGGCAGGGAGTTGATTCGTATGTGAGCTATGCGGCAGAGAGCGGACAGTCGGGAAACGGACTGGGACTTAGCATTGTAAAGGAACTTGCAAACCGTATGGGAGGCAGTGTCCGCGCCGAGAGCAACGGCACCAGGGGAACCACGATTACCGTGGAAATCCGGCAGAAGGTGTGCGGAAGCACCCTGCATGATGCGGTGTGCTATACGACGGACAGTCTGCTGCGCGAGTCAGTGGTCTATACGGAGCGGATCCAGCCGACATGGATCTATCCGGGGGCACATGTTCTGCTCGCGGATGATATGCGGATCAATCAGGAGATTTTCCAGGAACTCGCAGCGCCGTGGCGGTTTACACTGGATGTTGTGCGCAACGGAAAGGAGGCTGTGGAGGCGGCAGCGCGGAAGGAGTATCAGTTGATTTTTCTGGATCAGAGGATGCCGGAAAAAAATGGCGATGAAGCGGCGAAGGAGATCCGCCAGTTTTGCGATATCCCAATGGTACTTATGACTGCTGATATTACCGCGGAGTTAAAGCATCGGAATCGCAGACCGGAATTTACGGCGTATCTGGACAAGCCGATCGATGTGTCAGAGCTAAAGAAAGTGATTGAGACTTATCTGCCTGTCGCAGAGCGCAGGGATTTCCTGCTTCACGCGCAGATGAACCATGGGGCATACCGCCGTCTCTTGCAGACGTTTTTGCAGGAGACGGGATCGCTTGCAGCAGAACTGCCGGGCTATGTGCCGGAGCAGCTGGAGCTTTTCGGAACGAAAGTGCACGGAATCAAGGGCGCCAGCCAGCAGATCGGCAGACAGGCGTTAAGCGAGAGCGCAGAAATCATGGAAATGGCGGCAAAGACAGAAAATATCCGGTACCTGGAAAAGCATATGACAGAGTTTTTGGAGACGATCCGGCACACGTTAGAGAGTGTCGAGGACGAGTTAAAGAGCATGCCGCAGGAGACATCCGGGGAAGAGACAGCAGCCGGGGACGCACCGGAGGAAAAGCAGCAGATTCTGGCACAGCTTAGGGAAGCTTTTGATGCGTGTGACCTGCCCGGGATTGAGCAGGGACTTTCCCGGTTTGCGCGTGCCCATCTGACAGCGGAGGAACGGGAACTGTTGACAGAACTGCATGCGGCATATGAGAACCTGGATTACGAAGAGGGAAGCAAACTGCTTTCCGGCCGGATGCGGTGATAAAGTGAAAGAAAAAATGATTGTTTTGTACAAGTTAGGTGATTGATAGTGCGAGAAAAAATCCCTCCGCAGGGATATACTGTGCATAGAAAAGAAATCTGGAGTTTCCGGAGCAGCTGACAGGAGATCTGTAGCAAATTTGTACAGGGGGAAAACTATGAATCTGGCAGAAATTACACATCGGGCGTATTTTTTAGACTGCTATCCGCTTGATGAGAGACATTTAAAAATAAGTATTCAGACAGGAAAAGATGTGGACGAGGTGATCCTCTGGGCGGGCGACCCGTATTCCGCCGGGATTGCCGAGAACGAGCAGAACTGGCAGGGCGAGCGGGTGCCGATGGAACTGGAGCGGGAACTGGCGCACCGAAATGTATACAGTGCCGTCCTTACACCGGCGTACCGCAGGGTCAAGTACCATTTTGAGATCACCGGCGGCGGGGAGAGCGTCTGCCTGTTTGAGGATGGATTTGCAAAAAACGCAGAGCATTTTCCGGCGGACCGGATGATCCAGCGTTTTATCTATCCGTGGATGAACCGGGCGGACATTATGAAGGTGCCGGAGTGGGCGGAGAATATCGTGTGGTATCAGATTTTCCCGGATCGTTTCTGCAGAAAAAATCCGGGAGAAAAGCGTCATTCCTGCCGCGAGTGGGCATGTCAGGAGGATCCGACCTGGAAGGAGTTTTACGGGGGTGATCTGGCGGGAATCCGCAGCCGCCTTGCCTATATTGCAGACCTTGGCGTCGGAGGCATCTACTTAAACCCGATTCTGTGGTCGGATTCCAACCACCGGTATGACACGATCGACTACCACAGCGTAGAGCCGGATCTCGGCACGGAGGAAGAACTGAAGGCGTTGATTGCGGAGGCGCATGCGCTGGGACTTCGTGTGATGATCGATGCGGTATTCAATCATTGCGGAGCGAAGTGCGCGCTCTGGCAGGACGTGCTGGAAAAGGGACCGCAGTCCGACTATTACCACTGGTTCTGCGTGAACCGCTGGCCGATCGATGAGCAGACCCATGCGACGAAGCAGGGGGATTATTTCTCGTTTGCGTTTGTCGACAATATGCCCAAATTTGATACCAGTGAGCCGGATGTGATGGAGTATCTGACCGGCATTGCAAAGCATTGGGTATGTGACTGGAAGGTTGACGGAATCCGTTTTGATGTCGGCAATGAGATTTCACATGCATTTTTAAAACATCTGCGTCTGGAATTGAAAAAGTGCAATCCAAAGCTTTTCCTGCTCGGCGAGATCTGGCATGATGCTTTCCCATGGCTGCTCGGCGACGAGTATGATTCGACGATGAACTACCCGTTTCTGGCGTGCGTGAATAACTTCTGGGCAGATAAGACACAGAGTGGTACGGATTTTATGCATGGCATCAACCAGTGCTACAGCATGTACTACGAGCAGGTGAACCGCGTGCTGTTTAATCTGTTAGATTCCCATGATACGGATCGTCTGATGGAGAGATGCCACGGAAATGTGGATATGTTTCTGGCACAGCTTACAGTTCTGTTCACCATGCAGGGCGCGCCGGGCATCTACTACGGCACCGAGATCGGTATGGACGGAGGCGGAACAAAGGCGAACCGGAAGTGCATGCCGTGGGAGGAGATCGATGCGGGCAGCTTTGCGGAACTGACCGGACAGGTAAAGCAGCTGATTGCGATGCGCAGGCAGTATCCGCAGACAAGGAGCGGAAAAGTGGTATGGGATGTCAGAGAGGATTCCAGATTGTTACATTATTATAAGAAAAAAGAAGGACAAAAAACGCTGGAGGTCTGCATTAACGCCGGGGAGGAACCGGTGCGGACAGGGGAGCGGGGACTGCCGGAGCCGGAGGACTGCCTGTTCGCGAACGGATTGGAGCACGGAAGCTTAAGACCGCAGGGCGTTTTCATAAGATTAGTGTGAACATGACACTGCCGTATCGGATCCCGTCTGATGCGGCGGTGTCAGCAGCTCCACTGCAATCCGGAGGCAGAGTGTCTGCATGGATTCCATATCAAACTGACTGCAGAGGGAAGTCGCCAGCTGGGTGTGCGCAAAGCTTTCCAGAAGCTGGATACCTAAATAGATGCGTTCCCTGAGCGCCGGAAGTCCTGCGTATGCGGGGGGACATTTCTGCACGAGGGTATCGACTGCATCGAGCAGAATCCGGTGATAGGCATCCCGGACAGCCAAAATCTTCTGTGTTTTTTGTTCGCAGGTGTGATAAAATGAATTTACAATGGTTTTTACAGGAAAATGTATTGAGGGGAATTTCATATGTTAAAGGTTTTTTTAGCGGAAGATGAGATCGTTATGCGGGAGGGCATAAAGAACAACATCGACTGGCAGGGTGAAGGCTTTGAATTTGTCGGTGACGCGGGCGACGGGGAGCTCGCCTATCCGATCATCCAGAAGACGAGACCGGATATTCTGATCACGGACATTAAGATGCCGTTCATGGATGGACTGGAGCTGAGCCGTCTCGTGAAGCACGAGCTGCCGGAGACCAAGATCATACTCCTGAGCGGGTATGACGAGTTCCAGTATGCAAAAGAGGCAATCGACATCGGAATCACGGATTATCTGGTGAAGCCGGTCACGGGTGCACAGCTGATCGGGACACTCAAGAAGATCGGTCAGAAGATCGAGGAGGAGCGCGGGAAGCAGAAGCAGCAGACGCCGGAGGAGGTGAGATCTGCCGGCAGGCAGCGGCTGTTCCGGCACATGGTCTCCGGAAAGCATACCTATGCGTCGGTGTTCCAGGAGGCGAAGGAACTGGGACTTGAGCTGATTGCGGAGCAGTACAATATCATGATGCTCCAGCTGTTCTCCGAGGAGAAGGAGGATGTCCTGCCGGAGAAGATAAAAGCCTTCGAGCAGGAGCTGGAGAAGTACATGGAGCAGTCCGGCAATCTGATTGTCGCAAAGCAGAGCCGGGCGGAGTACGATTTTGTGCTGAAGGGCACAGGGCAGCAGTCTCTCGCGGAGACGACAGAGCAGGTAAAAAGCCTGCTGGCAGAGTATTTCCGGAGAGAGACGGCGGTGGAGTATGTCGCGGCGCTCGGGACACCGGTGGAGCGTTTCAGCGAGCTGCAGCAGTGCTACCGGCAGACCAACCTGTGCTTTTCCAGACGCTATTCGGTAGAGCGCAACCAGATCCTTGAGGAGGAGACGCCGGGGGAGACTGCGGCGGAGGTTCTGGAGGATGTAAAGCTCGGGGAGCTGAATATCTCCAGCCTGAGTCAGCGGCAGGCAGAGGCTTTTCTGTACACGGGCACTAGGGAGGAGGTGTCCGGCTTCGTGGAGGATTACTTTGCACAGCTCGGGGACGGCAATGTAAAGTCTATCTTCCTGCGCCAGTACGTGGTGATGGATCTGTATGTGACGGCGGTTTCCGTTCTGGAGAAGAGCGGTTACAAGAGCAGGGATCTCGTGGAGCGGTGCGGCGATGCGAAGGAGATGGCAGCCTACCTGACCACGGTTGAGCAGACCAGGGAATATATTAAGAAGCTTTTTTCGGCGGTGCTGGATTTGCGCAGTGAGGCGGTGGACGGAAAATACGACGGCATCATGCAGAAGGCAAAGACCTACATCAACGATCATTTTGAGAAGGACGGGATTTCCCTGAATATGGTCGCAGCGGAGGTAAATCTGAGTCCGAGCCATTTCAGCACGGTATTCGGTCAGGAAATGGGAGAGACGTTCGTAGAATATCTTACAAGAATCCGCATGGAAAAAGCGAAGGAGCTGCTCAGGACGACGGGAAAGAAGGTAACGGAGATTGCCTTTGAGGTGGGCTACCGGGATGCGCATTATTTCAGCAACCTGTTCAAGAAGACGCAGGGCTGCACACCGGGTGAGTACCGCAGCAGAGGGTAAAAGGGGAGATGGATATTGAAGAGAGGGTTTTCACTAAAGAGCAGGCTCTATATGCTGCTGCTGATCTGTGTGGTGCCGCTGACCATACTTCTGGCGTATCTTCTGATTATGACGAACAAGATTTCCTCCGAGTATGACGGGATTGTCAGGAGAATCACAAAGGCAAACGCGTACAACATCAATTTCAAGGAGGACATGGACTACGTGATGTATATTATCGTAGTCAATTCGGAGCGTGCCGAGGAGCTGGTGGACACGGAGCAGCCGCACCGGATGATACAGGCCGCGCGGGAGGTGTTCGGCGAGCTCTATGAGGAGGCAGATTCCGAGTACGCCGCGAACCGGCTGTCAAGCATACTAAAGAGTCTTGACACGCTGGAGGATCGTGTGGAGGAGATCGAGAAGGATGCGCTTGTGACCGGGCTTTATGAGACGAACATGGAGCGTCTGGATCTGAATATCCGCGTCCTGACGGAGCTGATACAGGAGCAGATCCAGTATTATATCTACTATGAGACAACGAACATGGAGGAGCTGCGGATGGGAATCCGCGCGGATGTGGAGAGTGCCATCACGGCGATCACAGTGATTCTCGTCCTGATACTGCTCGGGGCATGGATGGTCAGCAGGAGGATTGTGCGGGGCATCACGGAGCCCATCCAGCGGCTGTGTGAGGCTGCGCAGGCAGCGGGAAGCGGGGATTTTGCGATCCGGGCGCAGGACGAGGAGCTGGATGAGCTCTCGGTTCTGAACAGCAGCTTTAACCAGATGGTGGAGGAGATCGGGCATCTCGTGGAGGATATACGCGTGGAGGAGCTGAATCTGCGCGCGGCGGAGCTGCGCGTGCTGCAGGAGCAGATCAACCCGCATTTTCTGTACAATACACTGGACAACATCATCTGGCTCGCGGAGTCGAAGGACACGGAGCAGGTCGTGAGGATGGTGTCGTCCCTGTCAAGCTTTTTTCGGACAACCTTAAGCAAGGGGCGGGAGTTCATCACGGTAAAGGAGGAGGAGCAGCACATCCGCAGCTACTTAGAGATCCAGCAGTTCCGCTACAGGGATATACTGGAATATGAGATTGCGATTCCGGAGGAGCTCTATGAATATGAGATCATCAAGCTGACGCTCCAGCCGCTTGTGGAGAATGCGCTCTACCACGGCATCAAGAACAAGCGCGGCGGCGGACATATCCGGGTGTCCGGTGTACTCTGCCAGGATGTCATGATTTTCAAGGTGCAGGATGACGGAATCGGAATGGACGGTGCGCGGCTTGCGCAGGTGTGCGCCATGCTCCGCGACGGGGAGCAGGAGCCGGAGCAGGAGGAGACGGGCGGCTTCGGACTGTTCAATGTCAACCAGCGTATCCAGCTCAATTATGGCAGGGAGTACGGACTGAAGATACAGAGCACCTACGGGCAGGGCACCGAGATCTGGGTGCGGATTCCGTGCCGGGCAGAGAAAATCAAAAGAAAACGCAACATTTCCAAAAAAATTACACCTTTTGAGGAAAATACGGCAAAATTGTGAATGAGCTGTTCATAATTTAGTAAAAAATTTTACTTATTTCAAAAGCCAGTCGGTATTTTTTAAACCGTCCGAAAGCTATAATAGGTACATGGTTAAGGACTTAACCAAATCTAATAAAAACTTTGGGAGGTTTTTAAAATGAAAAAAAAGTTAGTGAGTGTACTGATGTGCATGGCAATGGGCGCAACCTTACTGGCAGGCTGCGGAAGCGAGGAGGCTGCTGACAGCAGCAACACAACGGCAGCAGATGCAGCAGACGCAGATACGGCAGCGGACAGCGAAGCAGCGGATGCTTCTGACGCAGCAGATGCGGCAGACGCAGCTGACGGGGATGTAATCAAAATCGGCTTTGCACAGGTTGGCCATGAGTCTGACTGGCGTACCGCATCCACGAATTCCGCACAGTCCATCTTCTCGGCAGAGAACGGATATGATCTCCAGTTCGTTGACTGCGACCAGGATTCGGCAGTCCAGCTGGAGGCAGTACGTGGCTTCATCGAGCAGGATGTGGATTACATCATCATCGACCCGATCGTATCGACAGGCTGGGACACGGTACTGACAGAGTGCGAGGAGGCAGGTATTCCGGTTATCGTCATTGACCGTACGATTGATGATTCGGACAAATATATTTCATGGGTAGGCTCCAACTTCAAGAATGAGGGTCTTGCAGCAGGTGAGTGGTTAAAGGCTTACACGGATGCAAAGGGCATCAGCGACGTGAACGTGCTCGTTATCGAGGGAACAACCGGTGCTTCCGCACAGATCGGACGTACGGACGGCTTCAAGGAGATCGCAGATGCAAACGGCTGGAACATTCTGGATTCCCAGACCGGTGATTTCACACAGGCTGGTGGACAGGAGGTTATGGAGTCTTACATCAAGAGCTACGAGGGACAGTTCAATGTAGTGGTATGCCAGAACGATAACGAGGCATTTGGTGCGATGGATGCCATGAAGGCAGCAGGTATCTCCTATGGTGTGGACGGAGACGTGATCCTGATTTCCTTCGATGCCTGCACCGCAGGTCTTGAGTATGTAATGTCCGGCGACATCAATGCAGACTTCGAGTGCAACCCGCTTGCAGCTCCGTTTGTAGAGGATGTTATCCAGCAGTTAGAGTCCGGCAGCACACCTGACAAGGAAGTATACATGGTTGAGCACTGGTATGTAAATGAGGACATCCTTTCATCCATCACGGTAAACGGCGAGGAGCAGGAGCTTACCGTGGTTACACAGGAGATCGTTGACGCACAGTATTAAGACGGTCTGGCAACAGGACAAACATTATAGCAGGGACAGAGAAGAAGCTGCTTCACAGACAGGGAATTTGTAATGGGGGAGGCCCGTTGGTCTCTCCCAATTTTAAGGAAAGGGTGGAGTAAAATGGAGCATAATGTGGTACTGACCATGCGGGGGATTACCATGACATTTCCGGGCGTAAAGGCACTGGACAATGTGGATCTTACACTGCGGAAGGGCGAGATCATGGCACTGGAGAACGGCAAGATCGTTTCCACCTCCACCGATATCACCAAGGCCACCTACCGTCTGGCACGCAATATGTGCAAGAAGGATTCCAGCTTTGTCACCATCATCTCTGGCTGTGACGTGAGCGATGAGGACGCCGAGAAGGTTACCGAGATCGTAAAGGCAAAGTGCCCGAACCACGTTGAGGTCAGCCACATCCGCGGCGGCCAGCCCGTTTACTATTATATGATCAGCGTGGAGTAAACACTCCCCCGTTCTGCTGAATTTTTAAGCACCTGCGATTTTTGCCGCGGGTGCTTTTTTAAGCAAAAATGCCTGCACAGCTAAAGCCGTGCAGGCACTTTTGCTTTCAGGATCCTCAGAAGAAGCTCACCTGACTGCTCTCCGGCAGGTCGCCCAGAGCGCCCACCTGACGCAGACGGTCCAGAATGCTGCTGCCCACGCCGGAGGCCTGCTGCAGCTCCTCCACCGAGATATATTCCTCTCCGTGGATAGTCACCCGCTCCAGTGCCTCGGCGGCGGCACCGCCCAATCCTTTCAGAGCGCTGAAGGGCAGACGCACCTTGTCGTCCTCCACCACATACTTAGAACCAAGGCTCTTGCCCAGTTCGATGGGCAAAAACTCGTACCCACGGCTCAGCATCTCGTTGACCAGCTGCAAGCTGACCAGCACGTCCTCGTCCTTGGCGTTCTTCTCCTCTTTCAGGCGGCGCTTCACCGCCTCCATGTGGGCGC